>WNFQ01001792.1_pt1 | contig 15366 bp, 12 predicted proteins | sample 5400171 | NCBI WGS metagenome assembly WNFQ01 (sample SAMN13153356, study PRJNA577476) | soil metagenome | isolation source: 20 cm soil under Madrone tree | place: USA:California | collected 2016-06-14
GGAAATGTTCGAAGCCGACTGGTGGAGGCGCTCAGTGGAATTGAAACTGACTTCATCGGGAATTTGACTGCTGTTTATTCATGGGTTGTGCCGACAACTGATTTAGGGAAAAGTTTCCGGATCTGCTTAACTTTTCGAGTTTGGCGGTCCTCGGCAAAGTGGAGCAGATCGAACGGTTCAGCACGATCTTGTTCAACCCTGAGACAAAACAACGAGTACTATTTGAAGGAGGAGCCGATGCCGAAGAAGGTGAGTTCAGATTCGGTCTGAGCGTTCAACAAATTCGATAGCAAAAGTGTCCTTGGCAAGCGTATTCGATGAGCAGTTCGAATCGACTGACATGGTTTACCAAAAGACTAACTCGTTGATTGAGTCATTGTTTCCGTAGGCGCTGATGCCAAGGTGTGCTCAAACCAAAAAGCAAAGACTGGTGCCGGGAACAGGACTTGAACCTGCACGGCCTTTCGGCCACTAGTTCCTAAGGCTAGCATGTCTGCCAATTCCGCCGTCCCGGCTAAGCGGCCCTCAGCCTCAGACGGTTTTCGATTTTTTTGGTAACAAACGGGGTAACAACCGCGCCTATTCCTGCTCTTTTGTGACCACGAAAACGACTGGGAAGTCGTTGAAACCATTTTGTTTTCAGTTGTGGTCATTGCAACCGAGGGTTGCAGGTTCGATTCCTGCCACGCCTACCCCGATGCAAGACGCAATGTGGACAGATCATGCGTCTCAGTGTCTGAGTCGCCCGCGGTTCACGACTCGAAAGGTTCGGCTTGCGCTGGCGCGCCAATCGTCTCTTCGACCAGTGCCAATAGAGACTGCCAGCCTTCGTCAGAATCCAGTTTGGATTTTTCGAAATAGGCGTTGGCGCCATCCTGCAGGAGCTTGACCTCATTTCTCTGCGACAGAGCGCTCAAAACAATAATGGGAACTTCAGCTGTACGCGGGTTAGCTCGCAACGCACTGAGAACATCCGGGCCGCTAAGCTTCGGTAACAGCATGTCCAGCAGGATGAGGTCGTGAGATTCCTGGCGCGCCATGCGCAACGCTTCTTCCCCGTCGCAGGCCACAAAGACGGTGTAGCCCGCTCTCGTCAGAGCGCGTTGGTTCGCATGACGGAGAAGCTTGCTGTCTTCCACCAGCAGAATCGATTTCACGGGGTTCTCCTCGACCTATAGCTTGCATTTTAATCTCCAAAGGTGCGCCGCCACGGACCTTCGTCCGCAGCCAAGTCTGCGCTGGAGACTCTCCACCTGCAAGAACCAATCACCGTCAGGAGTTACAAGGACTTCGCTCACCGCCACTTACGAGGACGAGTCCTTTACCTAGACAGCAATAGCGCCGAATCTGTCTAGTGGATGGACACCTGTCCAGACGTTGAACTTCATTCTGCCTTCAAGGCCCGCAGATTGTTACAAACTAAAGGCGATGGATTGGAAATTCAGATGCACGGGAGAAGGAGAGGAGAGTCTCCTGCTGTTGGGTCCCGTGGCGCGAGGATGGCACTTCCGTGTTCGAGGGATGAGAAGCTAGTGCTCCGATCGTGCCCGCTTAAAGGTACAGAGGGACCCCGCGATCGCAGGTTGAAGGATTTCCGCTTGCGAGTTTTTCCTGGCACAAGAGAACGCACATGACACCCCAGATGGCTTTTGAATGCTTGCTGGTTTCCCGCAATCCCGTGGTGATCGGGACTCTGAATCGGACGTTGCGGGACCTTTCGATTAGCACCAGAATCTGCCTGCATTCGGCCAAGGCCTTAAACGCCTTGGCGGACGGAGGCGCCGATCTTGTCGTAATCGATTGGGAGGATGAGGTTTCTTCCCAGCTTCTGCAGGGGATCTGGAAAAAAGGCTTGCGGCAAAAGCCCACGGTCGTGGCGATTGCGGAGCAAGAGTCCTGGATCCCGGGGGCGCATATCGTGCTTCGCAAACCGGTCACCGCTGAATCCACCGCGAAGACACTGCGAGATGCATACTCCCGCATGCTGCTGGACTACCGCCGGCATGCAAGATGCGCCATCATGATTCCGGTTGTGGCCACCGGGGCAACCAATCGAAAGGTGCCTGTCACGATCACGGATATCGGTTGTGGGGGCGTGGGTCTTCGCAGCAGGGAGACAGTCGCGGTGGGAGACGTGTTGTCGATGCACGTGCGGTTACCGGATGCGAGGAGAGAAGTCTACTTCCAAGCCCGCGTGTTGTGGACGAGGCCATTCGATCGCATCGGTTGCGAGTTTCTCCGCATTCCGCCCGTCGATATGAACATCCTGCACGACTGGCTCGGGCGAAGGATGCAGGTCAAGAAGCCCTTGGTTACGATTTAGTCGGGGGCGTTGTCTTTCCTAGCTCGGCTGCAGCACCCACTCCGACGTCCTTTCCTGAAAGTGAAAACCGTATTTCTGCCAGGGCGTGTCGGGCGCTTCCTGGCGTACCACGATGGCCCGTCCAGCGTACTTCTCGATCTTGCCAGCCAGGAAGACTTCCACGATCATGCCCTTGGTCAATGAGGCCGTGCATTGGCAGAGAAAACCGCTTACGCTCACGTTCTCGGTGCTGGTCATCTCTTCGAAGGTCTGTCCGCGTGCGTCGGCTCCCCGCAGTTTGAGTACGACCTTCATGCGCACGCGCACAGCGGCGCGCCGCTCCGGGCGCTGCTTGTTCAGTTCTTCCGACAGGCGTCCCTGAAGTCTTTTGAAGTCTACCGGCTTCGGGAAGAAATCGAGGGCTCCCAGATGCTGGCAGTGCTCCTTGAATTTCTCGACCGACTCGCCGCTTACCACGAAGATGGGGATGCGCGCGGTGTAGCTCAGAGTGTGGATGCTCTGGCACAGCTCGAACCCGGAAAACTGGGGCATCATCAAATCCATCAGGATGGCGTCAGGTTTATGGACCAGGGCGAGTTCCATGGCCTGCTCTGGTTGGCCTGTTTCGATGATCTCGTAATTCGCCGACAGGCGTAGCTTGAGCAGACGGCGCATGGCTTCGTCATCATCGACAATCAAAAGCTTGTGCATAAATCCTCCTTCTAAGATGGCCTCGAGCTACAAGCCGCGTCAGCCTGAAGCGGCTGCCGCCCTGTCCAACGCTTTGCGAACCTTCCGCGCCAGTTGTTCACGGCTGAACGGTTTGGACAGGAACTGGCCGGGAGCGTGCAACTCGCCGCTGTTCCCCACACCCTGTCCGGTATAGCCCGACATGTAGATCACCTTCAGGTCTCGATAGCGGCCGAGCAACTCCTGCGCCAGGACCTTTCCGCTGATGCCCGGCATCACGACGTCGGTGAGTAACAAGTGAATGACGGTGGCTCCGTCGGCCGAGACGAGTGCTTCGGCGCCGTTGGTTGCTTCCAGGACGTGGTAGCCAAACGACTCGAGCACATTGCGCGCCAGCGACCGGAGAGCAGTTTCGTCCTCAACCAGCAGGATGGTTTCGGTTCCCTGGAGCGCGCCTTCCGATTCGGTACTCACGGAGTTTCGTTCGACTGCGTCATCCACAGTGGGAAGATAGATCTTGAACGTCGTGCCATTCCCCAGTTCGCTGAAGACGTCGATGTAGCCGCCACTTTGCTTGACGACTCCGTAGACCGTCGCCAAGCCCAGTCCGGTACCAGCATCTTTTGGCTTGGTCGTAAAGAAAGGCTCGAAGATGTGGGTTTGTGTTTCAGAATCCATACCAATGCCGGTGTCTGTGACGGTGACGAGCACGTATGCACCCGTCTTTACCGGATAGGAGTAGCGGCGCACGAAGGCGGCATCCATTTCAGTGTTGGAAGTTTCGATGGTCAGTTTGCCGCCTTCAGGCATGGCATCGCGGGCATTGACCACCAGATTCATCAGGATCTGCTCGATCTGCCCGGGGTCGGCTTTCACCGCTCCGAGGGACGGATCAAGCCGCGTGATGAACTCGATATCCTCCCCCACCATGCGTTGCAGCATTTTCTGCGTGTCGACGACGACGTCATTGAGATCGAGCACCTTGGGCTCGAGCACTTGCTGACGACTGAAGGCCAGCAGTTGCCGGGTTAGTGAAGCGGCCCGGCGTCCGGCTTTCAGGATCTCGTCGACACCCTCCCGCAACGGGTGGGACTGTTCGGTTTGCTCTTGCAGAATCTCGCTGTAGCCGATGATGACTCCCAGCAGATTGTTGAAGTCGTGAGCAATGCCACCGGAAAGGCGGCCGACCGCTTCCATTTTTTGAGCTTGGCGAAATTGTTCTTCCAGCCGGCGGCGGGAGGTGATGTCGCGGTTCACGATCACCAGCTTTTCGACCTCGTCGTCCTCGCTTCGGATGGCGTTGGCGGTCGATTCGAGGTAGCGCCAGGTGCCGTCTTTGTGGCGCATCCGGTATTCGATTCTGCGTCCGGTTCCTGTGCGGCGCGCTTCCGCGGCCGCTTCAAGGACTAGGGGACGATCCTCGGGATGGATCTGTTCCAGGGGGGCAGTTGCTTTGAGTTCTTCAGGGCTGTAGCCAAGAACTTTCTGGTACGAAGGGCTGTTGTAGAGGCGATTGCCCTCAACATCGACCACGGCGATCATGTCGCCGGCATTCTCGGTGATGAGGCGGAAAAGTTTCTCCTGCTCGATGACCTGGCGTCGAATGCGAACAATCTGAAACTGCTGGTAGACGGTGTAGATATCAAACAGTAAGACGAGACCGACCAGGCCTCGGATGGCTGGGTGCACGGCCATCAGGTCAAAATCATCGAAGTACTGGTGGGTGATAGGAGCCAGGAACGAAGTGAGGGCCAACGTCAACAACAAGGTCACCGCCACCGCGAATGCCCAGAGCCACCACTCCCGGCGCTCAATTTGCCGGAGACGAGCTTGCACCACCTGGTGCGTGCTCAGTCTCGCTTTCGTCTTGGATTTAAGCCAAAGTCGCTTCACAAGGGTTCCTGAATGTCCTTCCAAGGTGGCAGGCAGCCGCGTCATCCGTCTGCCTGCCCCTTAGCTTAGCTAGGGCTGGATTGCGTGCGGATCCCGAGGAACCGGCAGCTCTGCGAACGTGACTGGAAACTGAGGCACGCTGCGGCCCGCTGCGCGGCGCAAACGAGCGTAGACGCGCCATGGACGGCGCTGCCATCTGAGTTGACGCGGCGGACGCGCAGATACAGAGAACGGAGACGATCGGCAAACTGAGAAGCTTCATCGTTTTAATGCCCGTTATGACTCCGGCTACTCGTAGTCGTAGACGAGGCAGATTATGGGGACGGCCTCCAGTACACTTTGCAAAGTCAGGGCCACTCCTAAGCCATGCGAAATCAGCTATTCAGCGCGTCACCTGTCTAGCGGCGAGACGCTTCGTCTAAAGACTGGACGACGGGACTTCAGCAACAGGCTGTCTTGAAAAGAGGCGTCACTTCGAACGGGCGGAGTCAGGAAAAAGCTTGTGAATGGAAGCAATCAATTCTTCGTGGAGTTCGCCCTTATCCACGAAGATGTCCACGCCTTTGCGGTCTGCGCTCTGCATGAGTTGGGAAGTTTTCTCCACGGAAAGCAGGACGATGCGCAACGCGGGGTGTTTTCGGCGCAGGCGTTCGGCGAGTTCGATGCCGTTTACGAGAGGCATACGAAGGTCTGTGATGACCAAATCAAGGGCGGACGTCGACGCACAAGCCAGGGCCTCCGCCGCACTGCCCGCGGAGGCGACCAGTTCAACGGAGGGAATGTTCTCGAGATAGGTAGCGATAAGCTCGGTGGTGAGAGGCGAATCATCCACGATAAGAGTTCTGATCGTCATAGCAGACAGCGGAACCGGCTTCCTAGGGAGAATGCGGGACCCTCGACTTAGAAGGTGAGGCACACCCGGAAGAAGCTCCACTCATTTGGAAGTGGATCTAGCATATATGGAAAGTTCTGAGTACTTGAAGGCCTTTCCGAACGGGTACCTAGTGGCAGGCCGCATAGACGCGACGAAGTCGACCTGCGACAACAATAACTGTGTCACTAGAACAAAAAACGGAGTAATGTTACCAAAATGGTCCTAAGTTGGTGATGTTGTAGTTCGTCATTGAGGGTTGGGTGTGGCACAATGCGAAAAACCCGCCATGGTTGCTTTGTCGGGTCATCGCGTAAGTTTCCTTCCTGAGCTGCTTTCGGGCAATCGCAAAGATCAAATGCGAGAAGCAGCGGCCCTTGCCATTTTGAGAGAATACGGTGATCCAGATCAAGAAAAAAAGCAGAGTTCCATCACGCAAGCGGCGGGTAGAGGAATTGCGCAACATTCGCCTGGCCCAGCTGCGATCCTTGTTGACGCGACAGGATGCGTCGTGGGAAGCCGAACGTGCCGCCGTCGCTCGCGAGATTCACGACGAACTCGGCCAGGTGCTGGTGGCCATAAAAGTAGAGTGCGCCGGCATTTCGAAAGCAGCGAGCGATCTTAATGAAGAAGGACGCGGGCGCCTCGCGCACGCCATCTTGCTAGTGGATCGAGGCATGCGCTGCGTGCGACGGCTATGTGCGGAGCTGCGTCCCGCGGTGCTGGATAACCTGGGTTTGTGCGCGGCGATCGAATGGCAGGCGGAAGAGTTCGCGTTCCGGACGGGAATCCCTTGCAAGCTTGGCCGATTACAGCACACCTCGCTATCCCTTGAGCGCTCCGCCGCGATGTTCCGGATTTTCCAGAACATGTTGAGGAATGTGGCCGACTACGCGGCTGCGCATCGCATCGAGGTGTCGCTATGGCGGAGGTTCGGATTCGTTGTCTTATCGGTTCGAGATGACGGCACTGGCGCTTGGACATCCGACGTTGCGTCTCTCGGGCTGCTGGGCATCCGAGAACGGGCAGAGGCGTTGGAGGGGTACTTGCTTGTGGAAGGTGGGCGCGGCGAAGGAACCAGACTTACGGTCGTGATTCCACGAAAAGCGCGGTTGATGAAGGTAGGCCAGAATCATGAGAATCCTATTAGTGGACGATCACCCGGTCGTGCGGCGCGGGCTTAGGCAAATTATCTCGGAAGCCTTCGTGGATGTGGTGTTCGGAGAGGCAGAGAACGGAGCACAAACCCTGGCTCAGATCTCGCAGCAGCCTTGGGATGTGATTGTGCTGGACGTCTCCATGCCGGGGAGAAGTGGCTTAGAGGTCCTAGGTGAGATCAAAAAGCAGCGACCGGCCACGCCAGTGATCATCCTCAGCGTGCATCCCGAGGATCAATTTGCAATTCGCGGGCTGAAGGCAGGTGCCTCCGGATATCTCACCAAGGACAGCGCGCCGGAAGAACTGGTCCAGGCGATCCAAAAAGTTCTCCTTTCGAAAGGCCGGTACGTGAGCACCCGGCTTGCGGAACGACTGGCTCAAGCCATTGGATCTCCAGCCGAGGAGCCCTCCCACGAATTCCTATCCAATCGAGAATACGAAGTTCTGCTGCTGATTGCGGCTGGCAAGAAGTTGACGGAGATTGCCCAACGGTTACATCTCAGCATCAAGACAGTTAGTACCTACCGCACTCGCATCCTGGAAAAGATGGGCGCCAGTAATAATGCTGACCTCACGCGCTATGCCCTGACGAATCAACTGATTGACTGACGGCTTCGCGGCACGGCGAAGAACGTTGGGAAGAGACCGAGTAGGATAATTCCTACAATTATGTAGTGCAGGATCCTACATTTGAATCAGCCCATTCCTATATCCCCCCGTTTGCAGTTCGTCTATGTTCTGGAATTGAAATAGCACTAAAACTGTGGCAGGTCATGGGCGCGACCAACGGTTGCAGAATGTGCTGCCCCCATCCTATTCAAAGGCAACCTCTTGCGCAAACAGTGACTAGGACGCATTGGAACCGCGCGAAAAGGAATTTCGGAATGCCGAACGACACAGGCACCGAAAACGCGGCCAGGCGTCACGAGCCCGATCCGGTGTCGAACAATCCCAAGGCGGTGGACGAGGCGCAGCGTCTTTCTGAAGCCGCATACCGCTCTCTACTGGAGAACGCGCCGTTCGGGGTGTGTCGCGTGCACACTGGCACCAATCGATTCTTGAGGGCGAATCGGGCGGTAGTCGAACTTCTGGGTTACGACTCGGAAGAGGAGCTACTGCAAGTTGCCTTGTCGAAAATATTCCTTAGTGCTGAAGAGGCCGCACGTCTGCCGCGACTAGCCAACGGGACCGATAGATTTCGTTCGGAAGTGCAATGGACGAAGAAGGACGACGAGCGAATTCGGGTGCGGCTCGCAGGTCGAAGAGTCGTCGGCTGTGAGGGCGGGGCCAGTGTTGTCGAGATGACCGTGGAAGATGTGACGGAGCGGAGCCACTTGCAGGCCGTCCTTCTGCAAGCCCAGAGGATGGAGGCAGTTGGTCAGCTGGCGGGCGGCATTGCCCACGATTTCAATAATGCCCTGATGATCGTGAGCAGTTGCGCGGAAGTGATGGCCGAAGAGTTTCCGGAAGAACATCCACAGCATAAGAACGCGATGCAAATCCTGACGGCCACGCGAGGTGCGACCAGACTCGCACGCCAGCTACTGACCTTTAGTCGAAAGCACGTGGTTTCGCCCAGCGTTTTTGATTTGAGCAAAGTCGTTTCGGGAGTGACTGAGATGCTGCGCCGTCCGTTGGGAGAGGAAATTGAACTGGTTGTGATTCCCAACCCGCAAAAGGGCGCGGTGCGGGCCGACCCGGCGCAGATCGAACAGATTCTGATCAATCTTGCTGTGAATGCGGGTGACGCGATGCCAGAGGGCGGAACCCTTACGCTGCGAACCGAGAACGTCGAGTTAGATGCTGAGTTCGTGAAGCAGCATCCGGGTTCAAGGCAAGGAAGTTTTGTGGCGGTAGCTGTGGCCGACACGGGATGCGGTATGGACGAGCGTACGCAGGCGCGGATCTTCGAGCCATTTTTCACCACCAAGGAAAAGGGAACTGGTCTCGGCTTGGCCACGGTGTACGGAATCATGAAGCAGAGCGGCGGGTACATCTCGGTGGAGAGCGACGTGGGGATAGGAACCACGTTTAAGTGCTTTCTGCCTCGCTTCAAGGAAGAGCGCAAGAGCAAGCCGGTTTCCGTACCGAGGCCAATTCCGCAGAAGGGCACGGAAAGCGTACTGCTCGTGGAAGACGATCGTCCGCTGCGAGAGTTGGTGCGGGACTTCATGTCGGATCTTGGCTACCAAGTGTCGACCGCCAGCGATGGCGCACAGGCCCTGGAATTGATGGAGAAAACTTCAGGTCCCATTCACTTGATGATCACTGACTTAGTGATCCCGCAAATTTCCGGGGACCAGGTGGCGGCGCGCATGGGGCAATGGCATCCCGAGACCCGGGTTATTTATTTGTCTGGATACGCGCACGAGAGGATCAAGAGCAAATTGATCGCTGGGGCAAGGTTGCTGCAGAAGCCATTCGAACTATCTCTGCTCGCACAGGCAATGCGCGAAGTGCTGGATTCACCTGCCCACGAAGGCGCAGGGAACGGAAGTTGGGCAGAGAGTAGGAACCCTTAAGTTATCGAGGGAGTTATGACCAAAGACCGAGTGCTGATTGTAGAAGACGAAGAGGCCATCGGTGCAGCGATCCAGAATTTTCTGGAGGGAAAAGGCTACGAGACGATGGCAGGCGGCAATTGCGAAGAAGGCGAAAAGCTGTTGCGGACCTTTCGCCCGGATGTGGTAGTTCTTGACTACAGCCTGCCCGACGGGAATGCCATCGACCTTATGTCACGTCTGAAGTCGATTGATCCGGGGCTGCCGGTGATCATTCTGACAGGGCACGGCTCCATCGATCTGGCCGTGCAAGCAGTGAAGCAAGGAGCGGATCAGTTTCTTACCAAGCCCACAGAACTGGCGACGCTCTATGTTCTCATTCAGAGACTGCTGGAGAATCAACGCAATCGACAGCGCCAACTTGCGGAACGAACCCGTCGGAGCCGGGATCGGATCGATCCTTTCTTGGGGACGAGCGCGATGATACGCAGACTGGCCGACCTGGCTCATAAGGTCGTGACCACAGATAGCGCGGTGCTGATTCTGGGCGAGACGGGAACGGGAAAAGGCGTGCTGGCTCGCTGGTTTCACGAACACAGCACCCGGTCGGCCGAAGCGTTTGTGGATCTGAATTGTGCCGGGCTCACGCGGGACTTGCTGGAGACCGAATTGTTCGGTCACGAAAAGGGAGCCTTCACCGGAGCGATCCAGGCAAAGACTGGACTGCTGGAAATTGCCCACAAGGGCACAGTTTTTCTCGATGAAATCGGCGACGTCGATGTACAGGTGCAGCCGAAACTGCTGAAGGTGCTGGAGGAAAAGCAATTCCGTCGACTGGGGGATGTTCGTGATCGGCGGGTGGATATTCGGCTGATCGCGGCCACGCATCATGATCTGACCAAGCTTGTGCGTGGGAAGAACTTCCGCAGCGACCTGTATTTTCGAATCAGCACGATTCCACTGACAACACCGCCCCTTCGGGATCGAGTGGAGGACATTGCGATTCTGGCGAACTACTTTCTCGAACGGCTGGCGGCGGATCTGGGTTTCAGCCACACGGAACTGTCGCAGTCGGCAGTGTGGGCGCTGCAATCCTATGCATGGCCGGGCAATATTCGCGAATTGCGCAATGTTCTGGAACGCGCGATTTTGTTGAGTGGAAACCGGGTGCTGAGCGAGCGCGATTTGAACTTCGATACCAGTCCGGATCCGGAGCCGATGACTGGATTTGCCAGGACTCTAGAGCAAGTGGAGCGGCAATATATCGAAGATGTTTTGTTGCACGAAGGGGGACGTGTGGAAATTGCCGCCAAGAAGTTGGGAATTCCCCGAAGTTCGCTGTACCAGAAGATCAAAGCATTCGGAATCAACCGATCTCCGGCGGGTGGCTTTCATCAGTCCCCGGCCGACCGACGGACACAGTAAAGAAGCGGACCGGTCGTGCGGCGGATGGCTGAGAGAAGTGCGCCTGCAATAACTGCAAAGAATTTAAAAAGGCGGGCACCCCCTCCATGGGCGGTCGGAGTGTGTATCCACCAGCCGCAGGATCATAAATCTCGGGCCTAACACCGACCAGGAAGTGCTTTAGGCCCAATCGTCCTTCGCGGTTTGCCTCCGAAAACCAACTCCCACTTCTATCCATCTGATTAGTCGCGTTCGAAAGCTGCTTTTCTATGTTCCGCCGAATCTTTCCTGATTGACGACATCATGAGTAATAACCGACATTTCGGAAGCAGCGCATGTAAGATTCAATTGAAAGAATCAGAGAGTTATGCGCGGAACACGAGGCAAGCATCGCCGCAGTAAGGTTGACGATGGTAGGGGGTGGCTTCAGATTGCGCTGGATGCCGGAGGCATCGGTATCTGGGACGACGACTTCACGGGGAACATTCGTTGTTCCGATCGTGCGCAGGAACTCCTCGGACTCGGGTCAAGCAAGGGGACGAGCTTTGCGAAATTCATGGAACCGGTCCAGGTAGAGGATCGCGTGCGCTTGCGCGACTCCCTTCGCTCCGCGATGAGCCCGGCTGGTCGTCACGAATTTGAAATTGAGTATCGAATTCATCGAGCCAATGACGGTGTCCGCTGGGTCAACGTCCGCGGGAAATGTCTTTTTGCCGGGAGAGGCGCAGTTCGCAAGCCGATCAGGCTTACCGGGACGGTCGCGGATATAACGGAGAGGAAGCGAGCCGAAGCGGCTCTGTGGGAGAGCCACGGCCGACTTGCCGGCGTGATTGCGTCTGCCATGGACGCGATCGTTGCGGTGGATGAGGATCATAGAGTCATTCTCTTTAACGCCGCGGCCGAGGCAATGTTTCGTTGTAAAGCCAGTGATGTGTTGGGCCAGCCGGTTGAGCGATTCATCCCTCAGCGCTACCACACCGGACACGGAGAGCATATGCGACGGTTCGGCCAAACTGGAATCACGAATCGGGCGATGGGCGGGCGGGATGCACTGACGGCGGTTGCGGCCGATGGGGAAGAATTCCAGATCGAAGCGTCCATCTCACAGATGGAAGCGGGCGGCAGAAAACTGTTTACCGTGATCATGAGGGATGTCAGGGACCATCAGCAAGAGCTGCGTGGACGACAAGACGCCATCAATCGGGAGGCCAACCTTCTGAAAACCTTCGTCGAGCATGCTCCCGCGGGATTGGCCATGTTCGATCGCCACATGCGTTATGTGGCCGTGAGCCAGCGCTGGTGCAAGGACTACGGCCTCGAGCGCGACGCGATTCTAGGAAAATCGCATTTGCAGATTTTCCCCAATCTGTCCGAGTCATGGAAAGAGATCTACCAGCGCGCCCTGAAAGGCGAAGTTCTGAAATCTGAGAATGACTATCTTGCGACTCCCGATGGAAAAGGGCACTGGGTCCGTTGGGAAATTCGGCCCTGGTGCCATTCCGAAGAGGACAGCAGCGGCGTAATTTTATTTGCGGAAGATGTTACCGAGCACCGGGTGCTGGAGCGGCAATTCCTGCAGGCGCAGAAGATGGAAGCAGTTGGACAGTTGGCCGGTGGCGTAGCGCATGACTTCAATAACCTGCTCATGGTGATGAGAAGCTACGGGCGGCTGATTGGAGATTCCGCCTCGGACAGCAAGATCCGGAAATATGCGGAAAAGATTTCGGAGGCGGCCGAGAAGGCGGCGGCGGTCACTAAGCAACTGCTGGCCTTCAGCCGGAAGCAGGCCCAGGAGCTTAGCCTTCTGGATATCAACCTGGTGGTTTCGCAATTCTGTAGCATGTTGCCGAACCTGATTGGCGAGGAGATTGAGCTGGTGGTGGTGCCCAGCCAGGAGCCGGCCTTTGCAAAGGCGGACCGTGGCCAGCTCGAGCAGGTTGTCATGAACCTGGCCGTCAATGCCCGCGATGCCATGCTCGAGGGAGGACGGTTGACGATCCAGACCGAAAGTGCAGTGCTGGATGCCAGTGACTCGGAGCAACACAGAGCATCGGTGCCTCCGGGTGAGTATGTGGTACTAACCGTGACCGACACAGGTTGTGGCATGGACGAGGAGACTAAGGCCCATGTTTTTGAACCCTTCTTCACGACCAAAGAGGTCGGGAAGGGAAGCGGCCTCGGCCTGCCGATGGTGTACGGTATCGTCAAGCAGAGCAATGGCTTTGTGTGGCTGGATAGCCAACTGGGGATTGGTACAACGTTCAAAATCTATTTACCCCGAATTTGCGAGGGGACTAGCGATCAAACGGCCGAAGTGGTGTTGGGAATCGCCGAAGAGGGACGCGAGACGATTCTTTTGGCCGAGGACAACGAGCCTCTGCGGGAAGTCATCGGGGAATACCTGACCTCCAAAGGCTATGAAGTGCTGCTGGCGAAAGATGGGATGGAGGCTCTGCAGATTGCCGAGACCCGGAAAGAGCCGATTCACCTTTTGCTGTCGGACGTCGTCATGCCGCGCATGCGAGGACCGGAACTAGTGCGCCGGCTATCCGGAACGCACGCGGAGGCCAAGGCGATGTACATGTCCGGCTATGCCGACTTGGCGATAGAAGGCAGGGGCCTGCAAGATGCCATAGTCGTGACCAAGCCCGTCGATCTGACCGCGCTGGCCCGTAAGATTCGCCAAGCACTCCAAGGGTAGGTCGTTAACATAGCGTGTCTGGGCGAGGTCTTGAAAGCTGAGTTGTGAGGCGGCAACTAGCCGATATGTAATGCAGTATTGACCTTGTCGATGACCTGCTGCGCATTCGATCCGATGGCGTGCACCACCGACACGACGATCAGAACGATCAGGACGAGGATCATGGCATATTCGCTGACGCCCTGGCCTCCTTCAGCGCGTCGAAGCTTCGCCACCGTATTCGTAAGCCACAAATGCATCGATAACTCCGATCAAGATTCTGAATCAATTGACTTGCTCGGGTCTATGGCACAAAGGTGGGAGCGGTCGTGAATGATCAATGTTGGCGCCATGTTGGGCATGGACTGGCGAAGGCGCGGACCAAATTGCTACGGTCTAAGCCTTTGCTATACTGGACGCAAGTCTTCTCCGAGCCGACGTAGCTCAGTTGGTAGAGCAGCCGATTCGTAATCGGCAGGTCACCAGTTCAAGTCTGGTCGTCGGCTCCATTCTTTCAAATACTTAGCGGTGCTTCTTACTGCACCCTCAAGTCACTGTGACGTGGATTGTGACGTGAATTGCGCAGGTCGATGGCTTCACGGATCGAATCCAGCACCGGATGCTGGTATCGCATTGACGTACGCACATCGGTGTGACCCATGACTTTCATCACCATCACCATTGCCAGGTTGCCAGTGGCTTCGTACGCTGCCGTGCCAAAAGTATGGCGGGCACAGTACAACACCAGCGACCGAGGCAAGCCAGTCTCGCTGCGGGCTTCCCTGAATTGCTTGGCTGCCGTCGTCAGATGACCGTCAGCGGCCCTGCGCGAGGAGAACAGCCACCCCTCCCGCCGGTTGCGACACCGAAGCATCAACAAGTCCAACATGCGTTCACTGATTGGTACCCGGCGTCGCGATGCTCTGGTCTTGCCGTGAGGATTGAAGATAACGCGGCGAGACCAGTCAATGTTCTCCAGCTGAATTCGAAAGACTTCCTCAGGGCGCATCCCGGTATCCTGGATGATGATGAGCACGTCTTTCATCGGTTGTTTAGCCACTGCCAGCAACTTTCCCTCGGCTTCGAGGTCGATGGTCTGTTCCCGTCCGAGTTCTTTCAGCAGTTTGATCCTGGGCGCCGCGGCAATTACTTTCCATTCCATCGCTTTTCCAAGCAACCTCCGGAGTGTGCGAAGGGGTGCGCGACTTTAAAGTGAGGGTAACGCTCTTCGAGCCTCCCAGTAGTCCTCGAATCTGCCGCTGAGCTGATAGCAGCGGAGGGCAATTATGTCATTGGCTCCACGCACAGTCCAAAACATGCCGGATTGTTTCAGCCTGCCCAACACAGTTTTGCATCCAGCTTCGATCACCCCGGAGCCCACGAACAGTCCTTGCTTCCGAAACTTGGGATAGGGCATGCGTTCTTTGTTGGCTTCGAAGTAATTGGCTTCGGTGCGGATGTCCTCCGCCAGTTCGGGATGAGCAGCTGCCTGCGAGCGCAAGGAAGCGACTAAACGTTCGATCTTCCCCTGGTCCAGCTTGTCTTTCCTCACCATCACCCAGCGTTTATGGGTAGGCGAATCATTGGGATAGAGTTTGGCGCCTAAGCTCCACAGGTGTTGGCGGGCATGATAGAGATCGACGATTTGCAGGGCGTCCGAAAAATGTAGATCCGCCTGATTCCAGATCCACTCGGCTCCATCCCCCAACACTACTTTTTTCTCCGCTCGCGCCCAACCCCGTTGCCACGCTTCGGCATATAGTCGGCGGCCAAATTCCTCGCAACTCTCAATCGCACCTACATAGCTGGTGGAAGCTTCATCCCGTACGGGATAACCTTCTTCATCGACGGTGGTCTGCGTGAATAC
>WNFQ01002556.1_pt1 | contig 15355 bp, 18 predicted proteins | sample 5400171 | NCBI WGS metagenome assembly WNFQ01 (sample SAMN13153356, study PRJNA577476) | soil metagenome | isolation source: 20 cm soil under Madrone tree | place: USA:California | collected 2016-06-14
CACTAGGCATCCTGTCTCGCATCTGAATGTTTCGAACATCCCTCACTGCCAGAAACCTATGTACGATGACAGAATAACAAACCCCGCTGCAGAATCTGTGTAAATGCTATCGCACCGCCACAGCTGACAAGGATGACAAGGTAGACGAAAGGATTTAACACCGCATGGCTACGCACAGCAGTCGAGGTGGTTGACAGCTGGTTATGATATCGACGACATCGACGAAAATAAACAGATCAAGGAGATGTGTTTGATTGATGAGACTCTGTGTCAAATACAACGCTGAGGCGAGTCGCTGTGTCAGCGGTTGAGTGGGCGATTACGTAACCGGTTCTCACCGCAAAAAGGCGCGTCCGAGTCCATCGCCGTCCACGACGCCGACGACTCTATCGAGATGGCGACCCATATTTTATTCGAGTCGGCGTCAGGCTACGCCATCTTTGAAGTAAAACTTCGGGAAGAAATTGCAGCCATGACAGAGGCCGTGCAAAATTCGATTCAGGATTTGGGCAAATTCAAGAAAATGGTCTCGTTAATGAGCTTTTCTCCGTTCAAAAATGCCGCGCATGCGCTGGAGAATGCAAACGATATATCAGAGGGTGTGTCAAGTTCATCTCATGCTTTTTTTTTGATCCTCACGCTGGTCGCAGGCACGGTCAACGAGGACTTGAGCGCACTCCTCGAGCTCAACCTGTCGAAACCCAAGGGCGGCTCCTCTATCGTGTTGGGCATCTCAGAACCAATCCTAGCAAACTCCATCAAAAGCACCGTTGGCCTCAAATGCGACACATCCGAGTCAACTGCGGAACTCATTCGCGGAATCCGCTTCCACGCCTCGAAGCTGCTTAAAGGTCTGCAGACAGATGACCTTACCAAGGCACAGCTTGGTCTTGGCCACTCCTACTCGCGTTCAAAGCTAAAGTTCAACGTTAATCGCGTCGACAACATGATCATACAAGCCATTGCTCTTCTTGACCAGCTCGACAAGGACGTCAACCTCTTTTCGATGCGCATTCGAGAGTGGTATGGCTACCATTTCCCCGAACTCGTCAAACTCGTGCCAGACAATTACGAGTACGCGCGAGTCGCTAAATATATTGGCGCGAAGGAGATGCTCACCGCGGACAAGCTCACCGATCTGGCTTCCCTTCTGGGCGACGATACCACACGAGCGCAGAACATCATTGACGCTGCTGCAGGTTCCATGGGTTCAGCTCTTTCCGAGATTGACATGCTTAACATTTCTGCTTTTGCCACACGTGTTGTCTCGATCGCCGACTACCGCAAGTCCCTCACTTCCTATCTAGCCGAGAAAATGAATCTTGTCGCCCCCAGTCTTACCGCTCTGCTTGGCGAGCGCATAGGCGCACGTCTTATCAGCCACGCGGGGTCCCTGACTAACTTGAGCAAGTACCCAGCGAGTACGGTACAGATCCTCGGCGCAGAGAAGGCACTTTTTCGCGCACTAAAAACCAAGGGCAACACTCCCAAGGTAGGTCATCCTCCCACCCGCTACTGACATAGTCATTCTAATACATATACACCTCCAGTACGGTCTGATCTACCACTCGACCTTTATTGGTCGTGCGGGTCCCAAACACAAAGGGCGTATCTCACGCTTCCTTGCCAATAAGTGCTCCATAGCCTCACGTATCGACTGCTTCTCTGGTAATGTGCGCCTTTTCTCTCGCACGCACTCCGTCTGACCGTACTTCTCAGAAACACCAACACCCAAATTCGGTGAAGCGCTACGTCAGCAGGTGGAAGAACGTCTCGCGTTTTTCGAGACTGGCGCTCCACCAGGTAAAAATGCTGATGCAATTCGCAAGGTACTCGACCAGCTTGCTCTTGAGAAGGAGGACGAGGACGAGGAGATGGAGAATGTTGAGCCGGTGCTTCCTCTCATCGAGGCAGAGCCGCCGAGGAAGAAGGACAAGAAAAGGAAGAAGCGGACGTTGGACGAGATGGACGTGGATGAGGAGGATGGTGAACCGGTGAAGAAAGTCAAGCTGTCGAAAGAAGAGAAGAAGGCGTTGAAGAGGGAGAAAAAGCGCGAGCGGGTGAAGGAGGAGGAAGGAGATGTGGTGAGTGATGCCCATACTTTCAATCTTCTGGGGAGCTCAGTATCTATCTGCGCATATCAGGACGTATCCCAAAAAAGGGAGAAAAAGGAGAGAAAGAAGGAAGAGAAAGAAAAGGTGAAGAGAGAAAAGAAGAGCAAGCATTGATGACCCCCTTCCTTCCGATCATATCCTGGTACTTGTAAATTATGCTCTATGCATGTAATCTCGCTCCTTGCACCTCGGATTGTTAACCTGGCGACCAGTCTTACCCTTCAAAATACTTCACGAGGTATGTGGTATCAACAAGATGGATTGTGTGCTGTGACGTCTACAACACAAGTCATTGACGGGTATGATGATCGTCGTGAACTGATGCGTATCGTATCGTAAAGACGGGACACAACATTAAAAAAACAATTTCGTTTAAATCTATCCCTTCATCAGTCCGAGTGAGTTCCATTTCCAGATGCCTGCATCACAAGCAAGTTCGCTTCACTTCCCGGCGCCATCAAAAACGCAGTTCCGACGTCCCCAACCGTCTTGCGAACATCAGCGCGCACCGACGCACCATACTCCGTCTCGAGCGCGCGAAGCTCCGCATGATGGTCCTCAACCGCCAAGCGACGCGATCGCCCGACGACGACGACAACGGAGGAGTGCTGTTCCTGGTGCATCCGGCGCACGCGTTGCAGTGCTGCGTGCAGCGGTGTGGGGCTCGCGAGCTCCTCGAACGTCGCACGCAATAGCGCCTCGCGAAACGGGTGGACCTGGTTTGGCTCGGCCGATGGAGCGGCGTACCGCGCCCAAGCGATCCCGTCTGCAGTCTCAGACTGCAGTCGTGTCTGAGTCGTCGCGTTGCCATACATCGTGTCCGGGAATCCGGTCGTCGTCTATAAGTAGAAACCGGCGCAGAGCGGCATACCATGGGCATCCGTCAGCCTTCAGTTCCAAAGACTCTTTTTGGGAGTATAAGTTAACGTACCGAACGCAAAGAGGTAATGGTCATCCCATTCCTCGCCACGTTCTCCTCCTTCTCCTCCCCGTCAGAAGCGAGATGCGCAGCATTCGGAGCAGAAACGTCTGCCTGGACACCGCGTTTGAATATGCGTACCACCGTAGCGCGGACGCGTGGATCAGCGCACAACTGTATGAGAAAGTCCAACGCGAGCCGATCATCAGGTCCACCAAAGAAAGGCAGGAAAACGTGAGTCTGCCCGCGCACAGCGGCGAATGGCGCGCGCCCGATGAGCAACGCGACGTTCGTCCCGGCCCGCGCGAAGACGCTGCGCACGAAGTGCGAGTGCGGTAAGGAAGTAGAACGGTCCATGCGGAAGAACGCGTCGAAGGGAGTGCTGCTGCGGTCTTGCGCCGCGTTGGGACCGCCAGGCTCCGAAGGGTTGTTGTCCGGTGTCGGAGCTGAAGGAAGCCATGGCACCAGTACAAGTTCTGTACCAATTACACGAACGTGCTCGGCGACACTGGTGGCAAGTGATTCAAATGGCTCGATGGACAGGGATGCTGATCCAGGCTGCCCATTCAGTTCCGCAAATGTGCGGAAGATCGCGATTAAGGGATCGCTGTGCAACAGCGCATCCGTGGCGGAAGTCTTCAACAAGTCTGATGGCCGATCGGCTAGCTCGATAAGACGTAGAGCACCAAAATGGGTGGGCACCTCGGCTTCGTTTCCAGGGCTCTTGCTGGGGATGTTTTCTGTCTGAGAATGAGGAGACGAGGACTGAAGGAGTTGTGTGATGGCCATCAAACTGGGTAGATGTTCGAGCTTGTCAAGAACCACAGTGAAACGACGTTTAAAGACACCCTCTTCATTATGTTTCGTCGTCATCGTACGATCGCCAATACCTCCCTCGTCGTCTTTGGGACTGCGGACATCCACAAACGATGGGCCAGTAACAGTAGCACGTGTATGGAGGTGAGGAGGATAAAGGTAGGAAACGGTAGGTGTGGTCGCAAAGGTGAGAACAAGGGCCTCGAGAACGAACATCGAGAAGACCAGCTATAGATCACAGATTACAAGTCAAGTCAAACGTCATGAGGAAATCGCTACTTACCCTCGTCAAAATACCAGCTGATAATCCGACGTTGAGCACAATCAGCTCGATAAGTCTAAGGGACAGCGATTAGAATCAGGTGAACGATGATATGATTCTTGGCCAAACTGACCCTTTACAGCTCATCAAGGATCCTATAGCGCCTGCTTCGCGCCACTTGAAGCCAGCGTACCGAGCCGCCAGCGTACACCCACCAAATTTCCCTACGAAAGCAAGCACACAAATGGAAATCGTGAATGCCCATATTGTCCCTAAGGAGAGAATCTCTATCGGCCAATCGCTCGTGACAATTGCATAGACTTACCTGTGTTTAACAAGCCAAGATCGGTGGAAAGGCCAGAGAGCGTGAAATACTGGAGAACCATCAGCCTATGCACCTACCTCGAAATCAGAAAGGCTCACTAGTGGTAAGAATATTACTGAGACCATATCTTCTAGCTTCTCGGTCAGGGTAATGGCGAGGCCACCATCACGCGGAACGATGATCCCCGCAAGGAATGCACCTGTACGTTACATCAGATTCGTAGGTGTGAAGGCAGCAACGGTGGGGGAAGCGATACCAAATACCGCATGAACTCCAATGACGTCAGTGAAAAATGCCGATGCAAACAAAATAAGAATCGTAACGGTCATGAACAATATCGTTGGGCCGTTCTCTATTGAGCGTGTGTCACGAGCGACCCAGAAGAGCACTCTGCGCACGATGAATAGCATGAAGATGGACCATCCGATGCAGACCAACAAGATCCACAACGCGGTGAGCCCACTCCCAGCATTTACGAGGGCAACGCTGAGGGCGAGCAACGTCCATCCGATGATGTCGTTGCCGACGCCAGCCGACAAGACGACTATACCGACGGTGGTGTCAAGCAGCTTGAGTTCAGTTAGAATGCGGCACAGCACGGGGAAAGCCGTGATCGAGTATGCGACGCCGGTGAAGAGCATGAAATGCGGGTATGACACTTGGGATGAATCGATAAAGTGATGGTATACGGGTATAGCAAGCACAGCTCCGAGTCCGAATGGAAGAGTGATGCCAGCAGCGGCGACTGTGACGGAAAGACGCAGATTGCGGCGGATGATCGCTATGTCGATCTCAAGTCCAACGAGGAAGAGGAAGAGACACAGGCCGATGTTTGCGACGAGAGAGAGATAGGGAATCGATTGGGAGGGGAATATGTGTTCAGAAAAGCCGGGTATGCGGCCAAAGGCCGTTGGGCCTAGGTTGCGGATTAGTTGAAACACAAAGTAGGAACTTGAAGGAGCGGGTGACGTACCGAGGAGGATACCACCAATCACCTCTGCAATGACCCGAGGCTGTCGTAGCTTGCGCAGTCCAAGACTCAGAATCTGCGTTGTAATGATGATGATACCTGGAAGTGCATGAGAGCCCTGATCAAGTAGAACCAGCTGGTGTCTGACTGACCGACTTGTATGATCCATAATCTGAGAGGATCTGCTGGGTTGAATGCTGTGGGGTCTTTCCCGGTCAAGAGGCCACCCTATGCACAATTTATCCAGTTCAGCGAGAAGGAAAAAAGGGAGACGATAGGGCATGCCTGGTCTGGCGCGGCTCGTGCTCGAAAGGCAGATTTAGAGAGGCTCACGATCTGCCTTGAGAATTGGGGCATGATAGCAGCGTGCGTCGCCGCTGACGTCTAAGTCGACGGTGGATACAGGCCCCACGTATAAGACGAACATGTTCGAAATGGAACGAGTTACCATCGCGGCTCAGCTGACCCTCGGGTTCCTCACCCGAGAATTTTTCAAGTGGTTCTCGAATTCTACAGCATCTCATCGCGCATCGGAACTAGTGGTAACTATCAAAGAGAATGAGAATGGCCTTATCTGATGAGAGATCAACAGACATGTCGTCACTGTCCAGGTCCTTGACGGCATTGACGCCCGTTTCACACATTCAAGTTGTCAGCGTTGTCGCGTGCTGCTGCCGGTGACAGATCCCCGAAGTGTCGTCCTTGGGTTTTCCAGCGCGAGGTGGAGTCGACGACGCCATGTGAACCGTGGTTCGGGCGCCCAAATGAAATGGAATCGATATACAGTACTGTGAAACACCCCTCAGACCCGACGCACGGAACAAACACTCATGTGGTCCCCCTGCGACGACCTGTCCTGTGGCCAATATGTGGCGTTCCATTGTGGAGTAGTGTGGAGTAGTGTGGAGTCACCACGAACTACTATCTCTCATGAAAGCAGAAATGAATTAAAGGCCATAACATACTACACTATATGAGAGTGATGTGATCAGTCTGCTGGTATGTTGGCATAGGGCGTGCCCACTGGCAGGCGCAGGGCATTCATCTCAAGACCCAGTACGGCAATACACCCAACCAGGCAGCTGCACCAAATTATGAAAATCGAGCCTTACAAAGTTCAGCACTTCAGCTGGATGATCGACGCTGCCATGCACTGATTTTTGCTAAAACCTCGCCGCTGCCGCGTCCCCGTGCCACAGGGGTTTGCCCCTTAAATTGCGCCTAGTGCCTCGAACGCCTTCAATCATACAAACGCGGCGATCTCTTGAACAAACTTCTCCAAAGTGGCCATCCGCAAATCAAATGTCTCTCCACCGTCACCACCGGCTTCCGCAACTTGAACTCAAACGTTGGCACTGGCAACTACCACTACCGAGTCCTGACCGACCGACACTCCACTCTTCATCAAAATGCAAGCGCCTCGAAGCCACTCAACTCCCGAAAGGAGATCCTTGTCGGACCTCTTGGACGTAGTACGGCCATACAGTACTCTGAAAGTTCTGAAAGTTGCCACCCCTACAGTACCACCACTCGGATAAGCCACGGAAAAGTCAAGTCACGGCGATCAGCTTTGATCAATTTGATCCCTAATAGGAGCGCCCCGCTCTTCTCCATCGCCCGAACCCGGCCACTTGGCCATCCTGCGTTTTCGAAACGACGGCTCCCCTGCCCCTCTGGCCCATTTTCCACTTCAACGTGAAATTCCCCGGATCTACAGTACACGCCACCCAGGGGTCGTATAAATTTCACGCAATGTCGACCCCAAGCGACGGCTACAGCACGACCACTAGAGTACTAAGAGTGGGCGGAGGTGCATGCGGCGCCGGCGCGCCCTCGTGTAGGTAAACCCATTTATGGGGTCTATTGTATCTGAGGCACGCGAAATTTGTCGTGATGGACTGCCGCCTGATTTAACAACATCGACTACTGTACTGTAAGTCTGTAACACCATCGACGTATAGCAGTGGCGTTGTTTCCGTGTCCCCCGGGAAACAAAGTGGCCCCGATGGATTATGAAGGCCACTGGAATCTGTCAATCCAAGGCCCAGTGCTGAGGAACGACCCACCCGATAATGTGGTGAGCGCCATCTCTTAGGTCTGCAATCCTAGTGCCAAGTAATGCCATTTGCCTCCATTTATCCTGTCTATTTCCCATCATCCCGTATATAACGGCGCGCCGAATGACGTGCTGTAGTCGTTGGGTGACAACCATGGCCCCGCTGTCCATCGGCTCCAATTTGCCACTGATCGCAGTTATTAACCTTTTATCGCTTTATTTCCTTCTTCTCCGGGTTCTCTGGCAACATAGGCTGCGCACGGCCCCCTCAACTAGCCCCACAAGACATGGCACATTGACAGACGCCCCTGGGTGCTAGGCGCAAGTGCACTTAGACGTGCCTTGCGGTTGTCAATGCCTGATGGGCATCGTGCCATGATTTTTTTTTCAGGAGTTTGATGGGAAAATTCTTTCATCCCAACGCCGATACTTTCCCATACCTGGCAAACTGCATGTTGAACCATATCCTAGGTTTGCTGTTTGGTACCCTGTGCAGCCTTCTGGAGGGCCCATAGTACATGAGGTCCTTCGCGCCCACAGACGCCACATACAGTATTCTGATCACAGGTCGTAGTTGGGCCAACGCAACGTGTTCCTCCAGCACATGCCCTCATTGTACGTCGCGCGTGTTTCATTTTACGTCTTTGCGGTTCTACAGTAGGCATGTACCCGCCACATACCCTGCACTCGAGCTGTCGTCGGCGAAACTTCCATAGTAGAGGTCATTCATCGGAGCATTACGGCCAAGGCGGGACTTGGCGGTTAATGAAAGTGTTCGAGTAGAGATCTTGTCTCATACTGGTGTCCTCGTTCTCCTCGGCACATCCCCCTTTCGATCATCTACACCAGCCGCGGCGGCACATCCACTCAACAGCCATTGTGCTCTATGTGGAACATAGGGGGTTGAGCGATTCGCCAGTTGCCGGGTGGTCGTGCCAAGGGCCAAAAAGAGCCATATTAGTGTAAGCCTTATTATAATGCGGAGCAAACGCCGAAAGTTTGGAATTCCAAGCGAGGGGCTGTGAAATCAACACAGCCCCCGAGTACAACCATTATAAAGTTCGTTGTGTCCCCTTAAGATGGATAAGCAGCACTTTCACCCACTTACCTGGTTGCAGTCATGAACCTATACTTGGGCACCCGTCGGTCAATGGCTTCATCATCCTCCACCGCAATGGCTGCCAACCCGGTCAAAGATGATTTCCCGGAGGCATTGACCTACCGCTATAACGATAATAGTGCGTGGGTGCCCGCCGCAAAGTCTCATGATGCAAGTTTTTCTCTTTGTTCTATTGTTATCTGGGGTAGCTTGATTGACGGGTGATTTCTGATCTGGCTGTGCAGGAGGCTGTTGACCTTGCAAAACACGCATACCCCGAATTGCGGAGCGTTCGCCGCGATTGCATCACCTTCCACACGACGGGCAAGTCGAGCATAGCATGCATTACCCCGGCGGCATGGCAACTCGTTGTGCGGCGGCTTCCCCCATATCACGTTGTGGACGTGAGAATTCGAGATATGGAAGGACTCGAGGACGACGCGGAACTTCCGGAGTATCCTTATACGGCCGCCGCTATGACGGTGCGACGGGAAAAGGAGGAACGATATTTGCAGAAAGAACAGCCCCATCCCAGTACTGAGGCTGCTAGTGGAAATCGGCTGCGCCGGGTGATGAGCTTTGTACGAGGGACTCCCTATTCTTAAACAGCCCCCTGCTGAATGTAGTTCTTCCCCCGCGTTGTTCGGCTGTTCGGGAGCATTGGACTTGGACTCCAACTTCTTGTAGTGTAGTGCAGATTTCTTGGACTCCGATCAATGGCTTGTTGTGTACTGTATTGATCGTCCCAGTATTTGGGCACGCGCTGCCAGCAGTGCGCCGAGACATTGACACACAGTGACTCCAGATCGAGTCCAATTCCGTTAAAGCTGCAATGCCGTAAACGCCAGTGGGGTTTTGTGTGGATCATTCCACCGCCGCCAATGTCCAAAAGTTGGTCTTGTGACTGATCGCCGAGTTCGGGGATCTGTCGCATGTACACGATTGTGGGTCGACCTTTATGCTCTATGTTCCAATCTCCAGCTGCCGCCACCCCATCAACCTTTGTTGTTTAAAAAAATAACCGTCAGGCTAGGCCATACAGTAATCTCTGGCTCGAAACACAACCACCCGTCATTCAAATTTGGAAAAAGGTGGTGGATGCGGTGCCAGTAGGTTGAAAATTTTGTTTTTGAGTAAGACATGGGTGTATCGTATCACACTCGGAGTCGACGTGTCATCATGGTGGTAACTGTAACTGTGATGTAGCAGTAGCCAAGGCAGCGACGCAGCGATACAAACAAACGAAAAGAACGACAACAGCCCGACGACACGACGGACGACTTTCTGCTGACTGAACCTACGTGTCAGCTGTGCGTAATCTCGTAATCTCTTTCGTTTCTGGGTCATCGATGCACAGATCGTCTGTCAAACTGTAAAGTATGAATACCCGGTTATCTGTGAGATACGTAACAGCACAGCAAATCTTGACAAGTATTACCTGAACCCCGGATCCAAAGGCGCGGCAGTCTCCTCAATATCAACTATCCGGAGGAAGGCACCTCACTACAGTACAACAACTGCAGGACAAGGTGGATTCGACGTCTAACGGCAGGGTCAGTACAGCTGTCGGGGTTCTTTTGTATGTGTGAGAGTCCACAGCACAAACTGAGTTATGACCAACTGAGTTATGACCCCAGGTACGGCACCGCATGGCTGCGTGACTCGTCCAACAACGCCCCATATTTTATTTTACAAGGCGCCGAGTTCCGAGTACATATCTAACTCGGTGGAACGGCACACAGCAGGTCACACATACAGCTGTATCAGTTTATAGCGGCCTCGTTCCCCTGGGCGCAACCTAGGTCCGTGCATTAAAGAAAAATTCATCCGCATAAATGACGTGGGTGCAGTTCTCTAAGCGAGCGTATTACTGTATAGTACAGTGAAACCAAAAGGTCCGATAAACTGATCAGTACAGTAGTCGGTTATCCGGCCATCGTGTAAGTTATCAGACAGGCGTCCCTTTCCCCGATCATGGGCCCTAGACGAGGGCTAGGGCTATCATACAGTAACGTTTAAGGACGGTCCTCTGGATGGTTTTCCCCAAATGATGATTCTGAAATCGCTTTCTAGGTCTTACCCTTATCCTGGGTTTGTGGATGTGACGTGGGAAATGGAGTGTGCATTACCCCCAACTTTTTGTTCCACTTTCTTGGTCTCGAATCTTCATCGCCATTCCGCTGGATAGCATTTCATATAATTGGGCACACCACCAGCGCCGAACTCGACTCGTACAACGATAACAACTCCCGACGTATCGTACGACTCGAACGGCGCAACCTCGGAGCGCATTCACTTCTAGTTATGGCTGTGCAATCCGGCCTCACGGTCTCGGAGCTTCACAAAAGAGCGGTGGTTCCTCGTCCAGGTGCGGGAATCATCAGTGATGCTGATGGGAGAAAGAATGTATGGCTATGAGGTCCTTTTATTTCAGTGGAGGCGTATCATCATCGCCTCGTCGTTTTCGTATGGGGCTTAGCGCCGGCGAAACCATATTTGAGGTCTCGTCACCGAGCAATCGAAGGCCGTTTACGCCCCCGGGCCCACCTATCATGGCAACATCTCCTCCTCTCCTACCCTCGCCTTCCCTCGACGATCTCCTTGTCCCGCCCATTCCGAGTGCCACCACCCTCAGCATCCGGGATTGTGGTGACATGGATGGCACTTCCGTCGATATATTCCCTCCTTTTGTTCCCACTGTATACGTGCCGCCGCCTCCGGTGCCAGCTTTACTCCCGGAGACGGACAAAGGTTACAGTCGTGGTCGCAGTCGCAGTCTCAGTCGCAGTCCACCACTAAGCGAGCGCAGCGCAAGCCCGGGCCGTCTCTCACCTAGTCCCTACTCACCTAGTCCCTACTTACCTAGTCCCTACTGCGGCCCTATTTACGTCAACGTACCACCCATACCACCTCTTGACAGTCTCTATGACACTGGCAGTAGTCTCAGCTACTGTCCCGATTATTTGCGCAGCCTCAGTCCTCCAAGACACAAACGCAGCACTTATCGCTCGCGAACTCCATCCCCCATAAGCCAATCATGCATCTACACGCCGCCTCAGATGTTCTACCAGCCTCCGCCGCCACCCATACTGCCCAGCCTGACACCACCACCCGTCCCTCCTGCTATGTGGCCGCCCGCACCACCCGCACCCGCACCTGTATTCCTCGAACCCGTTGACATATTGACGTTCCATTATAACAAGAACATGGCGTATGCACCGGCCGCCAAGACATACGAAGTACGTTTCATCTCCCGGCCTCGATTTTGTTTTCATTGTCATCTTGTTTATCGTTATCTCATCTCATCTGATCCGTACGACTGACTGCTCTTGCAGGAGGCCATCGATAATGTGTTAGAGCTCTGGCCCGACCTGCGGGAGTTTGACCGCGATCGTGTCCACATGTTCGTGGGGGGTGTCGACCAACTCGTGCGCGTGCCCAAGATGGCATGGCAACTCGTCCTGTGTGATCTCCCACGTTACGAGGTAGTGCACATCCAGGTCGACCAACTGCCGCCGCCACCCCAATACCAAAGCGACGGGAAAGTAAATTTGGCAAGCGGGGATGAGAAGAAGGAGAAACAGGCCAAGTCAGGCGGGCTCTTCTCGTCGATCAAGAGGATTTTCTGGCGCTAAGATATGCGTGGGTACCAAAATCGGACCATATCAAACGCGGATTAAACGCGGATTTTATTGTGATTTCTCTATGTTTCTCGTACTGTATATTATGGAACGCCGGACAGTGGTAAGATTTACAAAAGAGCAGTGTTACTAGTAGTCTTTGTTATGCTCTCTTTCAAGTAACATCCCAGAATCTTATCTGGCTGGAACTTCCGCTGAGGCACGCTGCAACAACTCGAATGGATGGCCCCAACGCCTCACCAAATCTCTTGTCCGCCTCTCAGCGGCCGCGCGATCATGAGCGAGCCTCGGCGCGCGCTGCACCCATTGCATCCGATCAAGGAACACGGGGCGGAAGCGACGCGACGGAGGCAAGGCGTCATCCTCGCCTCCATCTCCTTCGCTCGTCCCCGCATCATCCACAGCCTCCTCCTCCTCCTCCTGGTCCTCTTCATCATCATCAGTGAGGCGGGAAAGCAGCTGGATCCGAGCCGAGGGAGGTGTCCGATATGCGTGCATCGGGGTAGCCATAGGCCGGCGTGGTGTAGATGGACCCGCAACGGGCGGTGTCCCCCAAGCGGACGCTGGGGCGGTTACGAGTCGAGGTTTAGGTCTTAACGGGGTTGAGATGTCCGCTTCTGCCATCTCGACGTCCTCCCCTTCTTCTTCCGATAAGGATGAGGCCGCTGCCTTGCTCACTGGCATGACGCGCGTCGCGGCTGCGGAGGAGGCGGAAGAAGAGGCGCGGCGCGGACGTTTCTTTGATGGTGTCTCGGGAGCGAAAATGCCTTCATCGTCTTCGGAAGCGGATACCACGTCAGGGAGCGAAAAGGCGACTTTGCGCTTCGCGCTGCTTGTGAGGGAGGGAGTCAACTTTGCATCGCGGATGGCGGATTTTGTCGGCGAGGCGGATCGCGAGTGCGATGGTGTGCTCGTGGGTGTTTTCGATGTTGATGCGGAGGCGGCGGCCTCTCCCTTGGCCTTCTTTTTGCGCATCTCCCTGACCTTGGCGCGTATGGATTCCTTCAATTCTATGCATTCATCTTCCATCATCTTCACGAGGGGATTGAAGACCTTGAGTGATACGCCGTACTTGTCTGCCATCGACATGGGCAGCGTAGTTGAGAGCTGGGCAGGAAGGTAGAGGACGTTGTTTTGCCTGATGTTTCAAATGGTTACGCACCTTAATCGTCCGGCATACCCAGTAGAATACCGCGATCCGTACTTCCGCACCAGATTCAGTGAGGCGCGAGGCGAAATCTTGTCGAAACCGTGGAAGCGCGACCAGAGCTGTCTGAGCCGCCTTCATCCACTTTTCTACGCGCAGAGGCTGCCCTATCCCGTGTTTGCTGATAAGTGTGGCATAAGCCGTCGCGTCTATTTCACTGGCAGGTTTAGTGGGGGACCCTTTGGGCGTCTTGTTGGCAGAGGGGAGGAGGGCAGTCTCGACTGTCCTTAACGTGCTGACAAATGTTTTGGGTGCAAGGCAAGACGCCTTCTGGGCGACTTCTTGGGTGATATCCGCATAACCGGCACTGACACATCACAACGAACGATGAGCTCTCGAGAAACAAAACGCATAGGTGGAGGGGGATCTGTGCGTTACCTCTTGGATGCGATGTATGCGCAGATGGCAGGTAATCCCGATTTCGCATCGCCGATATCGTAGCCCGTTCCTGGACCTGTTTTGGAGTGCAGGGAACGCAAAAGCGCACGCGCCTTTTCTCTCACCTCTGGACGTGGGGTGAGTCTGTCGATAAGTGAGTCCTCGAGCTTGGGCATCGTGTGCAGATGGATGGTTTCTGTTCAATTAGAACCGCGTCGCGTCGCGTCAACGTGGGATCTCATTCCGTAATCAGTTGCTGGAATACCGGCACGTGTACTCTATTCCTACTCTCACATGCCTTTTCCTCGGATAGAGTGTAAAGCTTTCTTGGCCACCCTACCAGTGTCATTCACTGCGGGCCCCGTTTTCCACGTAGAGCAAGTTTGCAACTGGGCGATCGTCAACATGGACATTAAATCCAAGCACGCAGCGCAGATTGTTTACCGCAGGACTACTGGTGTTTCTTCGACAACAAATCATTTCGTCAGCCTGATTCCCGACCATACACTATCAGTGCTATTCTAGCCCTCTGGGAGCATTCTACAAAAATAATTCTGAAAACCTGCAACCTAATTTCAATAATTGAATTGGATTACGATAGCCATAAACACCGACATCGCCTTCGTTTCCGTAGTTCCAAGTCGCAGCTGTTCCGATATCAGGCCGGCATCCTGAGAACGATTCTGTGTTTCGACGCGTTCCCCCTGCATGCACGCTGCTTGTCCACAATCTATATACTGTGGACAACATTTTCGAAATAATTAATATATTGTATTTCAATTATTTACAACAAAAATGGAACTTCCGTACGATTCTGAAAAGCGCTGTAACAAGTAAACAATTCTTATCCGACCTAAGACAGTTAAAAAACAAGTAGCTGGAAGATACCCGAACAGATACCTAGACGATCGTTGCACACTGGGGCCTGACAATATACATCAGGTCAGGGATCCCAGGACTCGTGTGCCTCAGCCTCTGCGTTCGATGACCAGTTGAAGTAAAGGGTCATCTTCATCACGTCTGGGCGGACCCACTCAATTGTGTCATCAACTCGGACCAGCGGTTGTACACGTTTGCAACACGTGCAGCGGGAAACAGGTACCTGTTGCGATTCGGCATGCGCAGAAGGAGTGGAGGTAGCAGCGGCGACGGCGGCAGTGCTCATCGAGGCGATGTTTGTCTTCCAAGGATGCACGACGCGCTTGGAAGTAGGTGTAATGGGGGTCATCCAGGTGTGAGTCTGAGACGACGACGCCGCCAAACCTGATGGGACTAGCCCTGACGTCATGGGGGTAGGCATGTTCTGGAAGCCGGAGAAGGGTAGTTGTCCTCCACTCTCGAACGCAGCGGAGCTTGAACCAAAAGGGAAAGAGGCCAAGGGGTGGGTGGTGGGATCAGACGTACTATCAATGGTCAGTTGGGGGGCGAGGTCCACATGAGTGTTGGATTGTGGGGGTGCGTTTAACTGCGGGGGTGCTTGTGGGACGAGCATACCCGGCCTCACGTGGCATCGTGGAATGTTGGCTTGTGGGGATGCGTTGAAACCAGTGCTCTGAGAAGGAAATCCT
>WNFQ01001797.1_pt1 | contig 15350 bp, 10 predicted proteins | sample 5400171 | NCBI WGS metagenome assembly WNFQ01 (sample SAMN13153356, study PRJNA577476) | soil metagenome | isolation source: 20 cm soil under Madrone tree | place: USA:California | collected 2016-06-14
CAAAAGCGGGGGTTACTGTAGAGCAAGTCATGAAAATCATGCCCGCCGAAATTCGTGCGACCGTTCCCCTGTATCTCGACGGCAAGATTCAGCAGTGGTTCACGCGCGGCGACGGCCGGGGCGTCATCTTCATACTGAACTGCAAGGACGTGGCGGAGGCTCGGGCCCTCATCGAAAGCCTACCTCTCTCGAAGGAAAACCTCGTGGACGAGCAGTTCATTCCGCTCGGGCCACTCTTGCCGCTCGGGATACTATTGCGAGATAGCCCGGCCAATAAGTGAACTCGGCCATGGAGCGTGTCCCTGTTCAGCGGACTTTGGTGCGAGACAGCGCAGACATTTCCTCGCATTCAGGAAGGAACCCAATCAATTTCAGGAGTTCGACACATTTCAAGAAGTGGTAGCCCGAATTGCACCGGAAAGGATCGGTCATGCCATCTCCAGTTTTGTTCGGAATCAGTGTTGCGTTCGGCTTGGCTGTTTGGGGAGCAGTAGCGTGGCACTATATTTGGCCGGCGCTAAGGGAACGCCCCAGCCCCGAGAATCTGAAGCCCATCCTACTGCTGCATGGGTTCAGGTTTCTCGGATTAGCATTTGTGGTGCCGGGTGTTGTATCTCCAGAATTACCTACCGCATTTGCTCAACCAATAGCTTACGGTGATCTCATAAGCGCCATTCTGGCTTTGCTCGCCCTGACTACCCTGGGAACCCAGACGGGGACAGTGCTGACCTGGGTTTTCAATACCTTCGGAACTGCCGACCTGCTCTTCGCCTTTTACCTGGGAAGCCGTATATCACTCCCAGATACCCCAGGCTTGTTAGGCGCTGGTTATTTCATCTTGACTGCCTACGTGCCTCTGCTTCTCATAACCCATGGCTTGGCATTCCGAATACTGCTACGAGCCAAGGCTGTCGCGCCGTCACCGAGCAAAGTACGTACCGCTTGACCCACAACGGTTTGTGGTTAAGTAAAAGGAGCCGGCTGGGCAGCCGCATGCTCGGGCTCGCGGAAGTTGCTGAGGCCGACACCCACCAGGCGAAACCGCTGCTGCGGGCCGAGGCCGACACGTTCCCGCAATGATTGGGCGATATTTGTCAGCTCCTCGCAAGAAACAGGTGGAGAACCTGGGGTGTGGCTGCGAGTGAGAATGTTGAATTCGCTGGTCTTCAGTTTCAGCACAACGATGCGCGCGATGTGATACGGGCGTGGTGGTTTTGCGGAAAGCAGCGACTCTGGGCGGTTGGTCATTCGATTACTTCCTGTTTGGCCGTCATCCGGACACAATCACCAAGTGTCTATATGCATCGGTAATTTCAAGGGCAGTCTTATTCGGGGAGGTGGATGCGGCTCAGCAGACTCTGGAAGCGGGGGTCGGAACGAAGTGGGTCGAATCGCGGATCCATTTTCAAGTAGCCTAGGAGCGTCGAGCGTTCGCGATAGGCCTCTTCGAGAGCTGCGAAGGCCCGTTCATTCTGGCCGAGGCCCAGATAAATCAGCGCGAATTGGTAAGACGACACAAATTGTGTTTTTGAACGATCCTTCAACTCGACCAGAATCTTCTGAGCTTCGGCGCGGTGACCCGCAAGGCCTTGTGCGTGAGCGAGCGAGGCAAGCCCGTTCGCGCCCCGTCCCCCCGAAAGCTCGATGCCCTTTTGGATCGGCGCGAGTGCTTCTGGGTATTTCTTCATTTGTTCGTAACACATGCCGATTCCCCAATACGGCACCGGGAATTTCGGGTCGAGCGCAAGAACTTTTTGGAGTTGTTTGATGGCATCCTCGTACTGTCTCGCGAAGTAGAAAACCATTCCCACGTTGGATTGAATACCCAACGATAGCGGATCGAGCTCCAGCGCGCGACTTAGTTCTGCCCGGGCCTCGTCGACGCGTCCCATGGACGCCAGAAAGCGACCGTAAGCCTCGTGTGCGGCGGCATCGTTTTGATCGAGTTCGAGAGCGCGCTTGAATTCCAGCTCGGCACCGGATCGATCCCATTCGTAATAATTCAAAACGTACGCCATCGAAGCGTGCGCCCCCGCCAGCGTGGGCTCGAGTTGGACAGCTTTTGCCACCGCCTCCTTCGCTGCGGGGAAAGCCTCGCTGGGGCGCTTGTCCGTGTAAAAAGGAAGGCGAGCGTAGGTGTCCGCCAGCCCGGCATAGAGCGGAGCATACTGAGGATCTTTCTCGATTCCTTGGCGGAAGTATACCAACGCAAGCTTCACATTGTCCGGGGTACCCTGATCGAGCGAGTAGCGGCCCTTGAGGTAGAGATCGTAAGCTTGCGGATTGATGCGCGGGCGCGTTCCAGGTGGAGAAGTAATTTTCAGCCGTATCTGCACTGCGATCGCATGTCCCACTTCATCTTCGAGAGCCAGAACGTCGTTCAGATTCCGATCGAAAGTTCCCGACCACAACTTACGTTCGGACGCACTGTCATAGAGCGCTACTGCGATTCGCACCTGATTCCCCGATCGCGCAACGGAGCCTTCGAGTAGTGCGTTCGCCTTTAACTCGCGCGCAATCTGCGGGAGCGGCGTGTGCGTTCCTTTGTAGCTCATCACAGACGTTAGAGAAACCACACGAAGCTGCGCGATCTTGCTAACCTCACGAATGAGTTCGGCAGTCATGCCGTCCGCGAAAAAGTCCTGCGAAGTATCGCCCGATAAATTTGCCAGCGGCAGCACCGCCAGTGAGCGGATTGCGGGAGGCGTGCTCCGATGCACGAGCCGCTCGCGCAATCCTCCGATGTTCAAGGTGAATAGAACCACGAACAAGACCGTCAGGCCCACAATAACCCAAGTAAGCAGTGCCATCCGGGGACCTGCGCTCGCTCGAGCCTCAGGGAGCGCGGGTCTCGAAACCGCCGTGGACTCAAGCGTTTCCAGCGCTGACCGGACTTCGCCGGCACTCTGATAACGGGCTCCGGGATCTTTCAACATGCATCTCCGAATTACACCCACAAGTCCGGCGGGAACATGATCGGGTAACGGTGGCGGCGGATCGCGAAGGATCGCGGAGGTCAGCTCGAATCCTGAACGGCCCGAAAACGGCCGATTGCCGGAAGCCATTTCATGCAAGAGAACGCCGAGCGCCCATATGTCGGAACACGCATCGGCATGGTCGCCCCGGAGCTGTTCCGGCGCCATGTAGGGCAGCGTCCCCGCGAGCGACCCGGATTCACCGAGTTTCACCTGTGAGACTGTCACTGCCTCCAGCTCTTCTGTGCGGAGCCTCGCCGCCAAGCCGAAGTCCAGCACCTTCGCAACCCCGTCTAGAGTCACCATGACGTTCGCCGGTTTCAGATCGCGGTGGACGATGCGCCGTTGGTGAGCATGGGCAAGAGCGTCGGCGATCTGTGTGCCGTAGCGGACGACCTGCTCGGTCGGGAGACCTTCCGGCGGAATGATCGCGCTCAGCGACCGTCCGGCAACGTATTCCATGCAAATGAAAGCGATACTGCCTTCTTCGCCGACTTCGTAGATCGTGCAAATATGCGAATGGTTAAGCTGCGATGCGGAGCGCGCTTCTTCAAGCAGCCGATCACGAGCTCGCAGGTCATCTCGAACATTGAGAGGCAGAATCTTTATGGCAACGTCACGGTCAAGGCGTTCATCGCGTGCGCGATAAACTTCGCCCATACCGCCAGCGCCGATCCGCTCGAGCAGGCGATAGTGGCCTAGGCGCTCGATCGCCATCCGGGGAAACCTCAGTGCGCCGCATCCTAGTTCACCGGCGCACGCCAGTCAACGCGACTTGACTCGCGCCGTGACCGCTCCACGCAAGGGTCCGCTCCTCGCGATAGAGTTCCGTCGCAAGACCTTCCCATAGGCAAGAACGATTCGAAAGTGTTGTGTTCACTTGATGTCGGCATCTCGTCAGGAAATCAAGCACTGACGAGATGCGCGTTTGTCGGTACTAACCCAAGGGGCGAGCCGATAACTTCTGGGTTCCCTGTCACTCGACCACAATCGCTGCGACGGCACGGAGAAGGACATCTCCGACTAGGCGACTATGAAGCAAGTGGTTTCGGGCCATCTCAACGCGCACCCTCCAAACACTTTCATGAATGCGCGTTTCTTGGACTGCATTTGGCCGAGCGGCATCACTCGTCAGGATTCGCGCAACTACTATTTCATTTTCGTGAGCGTGGGAACTGAGGAAGTTTCGCACCGTCTCGTTCCCGGCAAATCTGGCGGGATTACGGCAGTGAAGACGCTCTGGCGCACGGACAGTTTTATTTCTCCATCTCGGAAGCCCAGTTGAGAAGGATGGAGAGCGGCGCGGCATTGGCTTCATCCATTTTTGTGATGACGAGGAATCTCTGCCCGTCGCCGCTCACATCGTAGGAGAAGCTGTCCTGAGAGGAAATCGGCTGCCGCCGGTGAGTCTGAAACATCGCGACCGGAGAGCCAGCTTCGAAGCTGGCGCCCAACTTCACTGGGACGGCCATCATTCTCCCTTCCTGCGACACGTAGAACAACTCCTTGCCATCCTGACGCCACCTCGGCTCCTGCCCCCCTCCAGTCGAGACTTGCCACTTGCCACTGCCGCTCAAAAATGGCGAAACGTAGATCTCCATTCTCCCCGATTCATTCGAGGCGTAGACGATCCATCGGCCATCGGGGGAAAATTGTGCGTTCCGCACCGTCCAGTTTGCCTGCAACAGCGGCTTGGCAATGCGCTCCGGCCAGGAGAGGTACCACAGCTCGTTGATCTTTCTGAAAAGTATGTATTTGCCGTCGCGCGACCAGTCCCAGGCATTGCCCGACGAGGCAGGGCCGAGGTCGGCCGCGTCTTCCTCAGAACCGGAACCATCAGCATTCTTCAGACGAAGGTAGATGCCGAGGTTGCGGTTCGAATTGAACACGATCTGCTTACCATCGGGATTCCAGATAGGCGCCTGATGAGACGAAGGATCGAAAGTCAGCCGCGTTGTCGCACCGCGGGCTGGATCAAGAATCCAAACATCAGTGTTCCGCCCGTCAGCGTCGCTTTGGTCTATGGCGACCCTGTGCCCGTCTGGCGAGAGGCGTACGTTGTTGTACGCCCCGGGCACCCCGGCCGTGCCCGTGGGTTTTCCGCTTCGGTCAAACCAGGTCAACTGAGAAGTGGACGCGCCTTTTCCCGTTTGCATGACCAAAACCTCCCCACTGGAGACGCCGAAAACCGCCCTGTCCACCGTTGGAAAGTACAGCACTTCGTCGCTCAAGGTATGCGGCTCGCCGCTCAGAAGGTAGCGCCGCCGGTCGAACGGTTCCGCCACCAGTATCTTGTTGTCCCGCAGGTACAGCAGGTAGCCTGGCTCAGCATAGGCGGCGTTCGCGCTGGTGCTCACGAGCAAACGTCTTTCCTGCGAGTCCAGTGAGCCGAGGAAGACCGCGTTCTTTTCAAGCTGCCCAGCGAAATTCGCTGCCAGATAGAGAAAATGCTTCCCGTCCGGCAGGAACAGGGGCCAGCGGTGGCTCGTTTCAAAGCGTGACTTGTCCGGCTTGGTCATTTCAACCGGAGAGCCTCCCAACGAAGATGCTCGGAACAATCCTCCAAGTGAGTCGGGCGTGAACACGATCACTCCGTCCCGGTTCCACGTGCCGCCACGCCCGTTGGGCGCATCGCACAGCACTTGGACTTGTCCTCTTGACACATCCACCTTCTTGAGTTTGCCGTCGGCGAAGAACCCGATGGATCTGCTGTCCGGCGACCAGAATGGGAAGGACGCCCCTTGCGTCCCCTCCAACGAAATGGTCCGCCGGCCCCCGACTTCGTACGTCCAGAGCATGTAGTTATTCGCCTGCCCGGAATAGGCAACCATCGCCAGCATCCGTCCGTCTTGCGACAAAGCCAGGTCGTTCGCGGCGAACGGCACGGAAGCGTGGAAATACATCGCGCGCGGGCGACGGTTGATTGCCTGCCACCAGGCCGTGCCTCCCGCGAGTGTCGTCAAGAAAAACGCGGCGGCCAACAACCAACTCGCACCCTCCCATCTCCTCCGCCCGGCCGGGAGGCGCCCCGCTACCCCCGCCTGCGATCCACTTTCGGAGATCCATTCCAGCTCTCGGGCGAGATCTCCGGCGCTCTGCCAACGGCGTTCGGTCTCTTTTGCCAGGCAGCGGCGAATCGTGTGGTGCAGCGCTGGTGGCGTCATCGGCTTGACGGAACTGATCGGTGCCGGTTCCTTTTCCAGAATCGCTGAGGCTACGCTCAGTTGGCTCTTCCCTGGAAACGCCCGCTGCCCCGTCAGCATCTCGTAGAGCACCGCACCGAATGAGAAAATATCGCTCCGCCCATCCAGCTCTTTCCCCTCCACCTGCTCCGGCGACATGTATTGAAACGTGCCAACGATCGTCCCTTCCTGCGTCATCGGAGTGGTCTGCGACGCTGCTGCCGTCAGTGTAGCCACGCTGGCCGGGGCCACCGCAGGCTTGGCCAGACCAAAATCGAGTAGCTTGGCGCCGCTAGGCGTGAGCATGATGTTCCCGGGCTTCAGGTCGCGATGTACCACCCCGTTGCGGTGTGCTTTGTCGAGGGCGTCGGCGATTTGCATCCCGAACTTGAGAACTTGCTCGAGCAGCAGTGGGCCTTTTTCGAGGCGCTTTGCGAGTGGTTCGCCTTCGACGCACTCCATCACTAAATAGTCGATGCCATCCTGACTTCCCACGTCGTACAGCGCGCAGATGTGCGGGTGGTTCAAACTTGAAATGGTTTTGGCTTCGCGTTCAAATCGCTGCTTTCGAACGGGATCGGCAGAGAGCTGCGCCGGCAGAATCTTGATCGCGACGGTTCGATCCAGCCGCGTGTCCCGCGCGCGGTACACCTCGCCCATGCCGCCCGCGCCCAGCGGCCCGACGATCTCATACGGCCCAAGTTTGCTACCCGTTGCCAGCGTCATTTGTTCAGCTCCGCGGTCCAGTTCAGAATGACGGACATAGGCTCGGTCTCCGCCTCCTTTACTTGCGTGTTGATCAGAAATCGCTGCCCGTCTCGGCTCACTCCATAAACGAACAGGTCCTTGTTTGTGACTGGCTGCCGGGGAGTGGTCTGGAAGAGTGCGACTGGCGTACCGGCATCGAAATTGGCCCCGATCGTCAGGGGTGTGGCCATCATCTTGCCGCTCGAAGAGATGTAGAACAGTTCTTTACCGTCGCCTCGCCACCGAGGTTGTTCTCCTCCGCCGATCGAGACCTGCCACTTGCCACGTGATTCCGGAAATGAAGTCACGTAAATCTCCCATTTCCCGCTCTCATTGGACGCATACGCCACCCATATTCCGTCCGGCGAGAATTGGCCATTCTTGAGGACTGACGTCGCTTTCAGGAACATGCTGTTCTTTAGCTCCGGGACAGCCACGAGCCACAGGTCGGTGCCACCTGCATAGAGGATGTATTTCCCGTCTTTGGACCAGTCATTCGGAACTTTGTCGACGTCATCGTGTACAATTTGTTTCTCTTCCTGCGTGCCATCGGAGTTTTTCATATACAGGTCGAAGCTGAGTTGACGACTGGAGGAAAACACTAACTGTGCGGCGCCTGGGCTCCAGACTGGCCCGATGTCAATGGCGGGGTCGAAAGTAAGTCGCTTGACACTATCGCGCTGCAAGTCATACGTCCAGATGTCAGTGTTTTGGCTCCCGACGTCGGTCTTACTTACCGCCGCCGATCTTCCATCCGGGGATAGGGACACGTTGCCATACACATCCGGCTTGCCGACCACCCCCAGTTCATTCCCCTGACGGTCGAACCAAACCGGTTGCGAAAGTGCGACCTGGCTGCCAGTCTGAGCGACCAGCAGACCATTATGAGAGACAGCAAACACCGCCCTGCTGACTTGCGGAACAGCCTGAATATCCGTGAGGATGGCCGTGGGTTCTCCAGTCAATGCGATTCGCTTCAGATCGAATCGTTGGGCGAGCAGAGTCTTGTCACGGTAAAACAGAAGGTAGCCTGGCTCAGCATAGGCCGCGTTGGCAGTCGCTTCAACGACGAATCGCTTCTCGTTCGAATCCAGCGAACCCACGAAGATGCCATCTACGCCTTTCCGCCCCGAGAAATTGGCTGCTAGATACAGGTAATGCGTTCCATCAGGTAGAAACACGGGCCAGCGAAGGCTTTCTTCCCCACGACTTGGATCCGTGTTGCTGAGGCGCGCAGGTGTTCCACCTGAAGTCGAGACGCGATACAGACCTCCCGCCGCCACAGGCGCGAAAACGATCACGCCGTCCTTGTTCCAACTACCGCCTCGGCCCGAGGGCGCATCACAGATCGTTTGAACTGCGCCGCCCGACAACTCCAGCTTCTTTAGCTTTCCATCAGCAAAGAACGCGAGAAACCGCCCGTCAGGCGACCAGAATGGATAACTGGCTCCTTCGGTCTCTGCGAGGCTTGCTGCCCCGTGCGATCCCAGCTGGTAAATCCAGATCACATTCTTCCGTACAGATTCCCAATACGCGACCACGGCGAGAGTGTGTCCGTTCGGAGCTATAGCAAAGTCACGAGCCGGGAACGGCAGCGGAGCATGAAAATACATTGTTTGGTCTTGCGATTTGGAGCTGCGCCACCAGAGGGTCCCGGCTATTAGGAAGACGACGAGTGCGCAGGAGATAAGCCAGGCTAACACTTCTCGCGCATTTCTTGCCGCTACCAATGGCACTGTACGGCCCATGTGCCCGCCATTTTCAGCGACCCACTTCAATTCGAGGGAGAGATCGCGAGCGGTCTGCCAACGCTCTTCGGAGTCCTTCGCCAGACATCTCCCAATGGCATGGTCGAGCGCCGGCGGCGTCATCGGTTTCACCGCGCAGATCGGCGCGGGATCCTTTTCCAGAATCGCCGAAGCCACGCTCAGTTGGCTCTTGCCTGGAAACGCTTGCTGCCCCGTCAACATTTCGTACAGCATGGCACCCAACGAAAAAATGTCGCTGCGGCCATCGAGTTCTTTTCCTTCTACCTGCTCCGGCGACATGTATTGGAACGTGCCGACGATGCTGCCTTGCTCGGTCACTGGTGACTGCCTCTCCGCAGCCGTCAGTGTTGCTGCGGTGGCTAAGGGCACCGCAGGCTTGGCGAGCCCGAAGTCCAGTAGCTTCGCGCCCGTTGCCGTCAGCATGATGTTTCCGGGCTTCAAGTCCCGGTGTACCACGCTGCTCCGATGCGCCTTGTCCAGCGCGTCCGCGATCTGCGCACCGAATTTCAATACCTGCTCCAGCGGCAGCGCGCCTTTTTCCAGCCGCTTCGCCAGCGTTTCCCCCTCCACGCATTCCATCACCAGGTAGTCCACACCATCCTGGCTGCCCACGTCATACAACACGCAAATGTGTGGATGATTCAAATTGGAAATGGTCTTCGCTTCCCGCTCGAAACGTTGCTTCCGCACCGGATCGGAAGAAAATTGCGCGGGAAGAATCTTGATCGCCACCGTGCGCTCCAGCCGCGTATCCCGTGCGCGGTACACCTCTCCCATCCCGCCGGCGCCCAGCGGCGCGGCGATCTCATACGGTCCGAGCTTGCTGCCAGCCGCTAGCGTCATGTCCCGACTATCTCTCCATTTCGGAGGCCCAGTTCAGAATGATCGACAAGGGCGCCGCGTTGGGTTCGTCGAATCTTGTATTGACCAGAAACTTTTGGCCATCGGCGGTCACGTCGTAGGAAAACAGGTCCATCGAGGATATTGGTTGTCGCAAGCGCGTCTGAAACAGCGCTACAGGCGACCCTGCTTCGAAGTTGCTTCCCGTCTTCACTGGCACGGCCATGATTTTCCTTTCCCCGGACAGGTAGAATAACTCCTTACCGTCCTGCCGCCAGCGCGGCTCTTCTCCGCCTCCCCTGGACACTTGCCATTTGCTGTTGGCACTTGGAAATGGCGATACATAGATCTCCCAATTCCCCGTCTCATTCGAGGAATAAGCCACCCATCTCCCATCTGGCGAAAAATGGGCGTTCCGCACGACCGACTTCGCTTGCAGGAACGGTTTGGCTTGGCGATCCGGCAAGGACACGTACCACAGCTCTGCAGCCTTCGCGGCGAGCAGGTACTTGCCGTCGCGCGACCAGTCCCAGCAATTCTGCTGCCCAGGGTGCGCAGCATTCAAATCGAAAATCTCTTCCTCGGAACCGGATCCATCTGACTTCTTTTGGTACAACCGTTGAAAAGTATTTCGATTCGACGTGAAAACCACGCGTTTGCCATCGGGACTCCAAACGGCTCCTTGGTTCAGCGAAGGGTCAATCGTGAAACGCGTCACTGCGTCGTTTGTCAGTTCATGAATCCAGATGCCTAGCCTGCGTCCATCTGCTTCTGCCTGGTCAAAGGCCATCCGCCGACCGTCTGGTGAGAGGCTCGGGTTGGCCAACACTCCCGGTGGCCCGACCGTGGCCGTTGGCCTACCGTTTCGATCAAACCACGTCAACTGTGACCTGGCCGCACCTTTTCCCGTTTGCGCGACCAAAGTTCCGCTGCTGGCCACGCCGAAGAGAGCGAGGTCTATTTGCGGCAGAAATTGCACCTCGTCGCTGACGGTGCGCGGTTCGCCGCTCAGCGTATAGCTGCGGGAGTCAAACCGCTGGGCCACTAGCGATTTGTCCCGCCAGTAAAGCAGGTAACCGGGATCCACGTAGGCAGCATTGGAAGTCGCGTTCACGATAAGCCGCGTCTCAGCCGAGTCCAACGACCCCAGAAAAATCCCATTTTTTTCGAGGTGTTCGGAGAAGTTGTCGGCCAGGAAAAGGAAGTGCCGCCCGTCCGGGAGAAACACGGGCCAGCGGTGGCTTGATTCAAAGCGAGATGCATCGAGCTTGGTTATTTCGATGGGTGTCCCGCCAGAGGACGACAACCGGTATATTCCCGTGAACACATTGGGCGAAAAAAGGATTGTTCCTTCCGCGTTCCAAGTGCCCCCGCGACCGTTGGGTGCATCTCCCAACACCTGCACTAGTCCTCCCGAAAGATCTGCCTTCTTGAGCTTTCCATTGGCGAAGAACCCGAGGGACCGGCCATCGGGCGACCAGAAGGGATGAGAGGCCCCTTCTGTTCCGGGCACTGGAGTCTGCCCTCGGCCTCCCACCTTGTTTGTCCAGATGACGTACTTATTTGCTTGGTCTGAATAGGCGACCATCGCCAGGGTGCGCCCATCGGGTGAGAGTGCCACGTCGTTCGCGGGGAACGGCACGGGGCTGTAAAAGTGCATCGCAGGCGGGATTTGGCGTGTGCGAACCCACCAGGCGGCGCCTCCGCCGATCAGAAGCAACAAAAGCAAAGTTGCAACCGGCTTGCTGACACGGTCCCAGGTATTGTGACCTGCGAGGATGCCAACCGGCGGGCCGGTCTGCGAATCACCCTCTGCAATCCACTGGAGCTGCAGCTTTACGTCGTGCGCCGTCTGAATTCGCTCCTCGGGGTCCTTCGCGAGGCATGTGCGAATCAAACGATCCAGCGCAGGTGGGGCCATCGGCTGAAACGCCGAGATCGGCTGCGGCTCGTGTTCCAGAATCGCCGCAATCACACTCGCTTGGCTCTTGCCATCGAACGCGTGGTTCCCGGTCACCATCTCGTACAACACGGCGCCAAAGGAGAAGAGATCATTTCGCGCGTCCGTTTCTTTCCCCTCCAGTTGCTCCGGGGACATGTATTGCACGGTTCCGAGGATGGCGCCCTCCGCCGTGAGCGGACGGCTTTTCGTCGGAGAGACCGAGAGGGTCTGGCCGCTTGCGAATGCTTCCGATACAGGCTTTGCTAAACCAAAATCCAGCAGCTTCACTCCGGACTTCGTCAGCATGATGTTGCTGGGCTTCAAATCGCGATGGACTACGCCACTTCGATGGGCTTTGTCCAGCGCATCCGCAACCTGCGCGCCGAATTTCAATACTTGCTCCAGCGGCAGCGCACCTTTTTCCAAGCGCTTCGCCAGCGTCTCTCCCTCCACGCACTCCATCACCAGGTAGTCCACGCCATCCTGGCTGCCCACGTCGTGCAACACGCAAATGTGCGGATGATTCAGGCTAGAAATGGTCTTGGCCTCGCGTTCGAATCGCTGCTTTCGAATTGGATCAACAGAAAACTGTGCAGGAAGAATCTTGAGCGCCACGGTGCGGTCCAGCCGCGTATCCCTCGCCCGATACACCTCTCCCATGCCACCCGCGCCGAGCGGCGCGCCGATCTCATACGGCCCGAGCTTGCTTCCCATTGGCAGGGTCATTTGTTCACCCTGGCGGGCCAGTTGAGGACGACGGACATGGGAGAGGTCGCGGCCTCTTTTACTACGGTGTTGATCAGAAATCGCTGACCATCGCGGCTCACGTCGTACACGAAGAGGTCATTGAATGAGACGGGCTGCCGCGGGGTGGTCTGGAAAAGGGCGACGGGCATGCCGGAATCGAAATTTGGGCCAGTGCTCACCGGGGCGGCCATCATCTTGTAATCCGAAGAAAGGTAGAAGAGCTCTTTGCCGTCGCCGCGCCAGCGCGGTTGTTCGCCTCCTATGGTGGAGATTTGCCACGTGCCGTGTGCCTCCGGGAACGAGGTCACATAGATCTGCCACTTGCCAGTCTCATTGGAGGCGTAGGCCACCCATTTACCATCCGGCGAGAATTGGGCGTTCCCGAAGACGGAGGGTGCTTTCAGGAACAGGCTGGTCTTTAGTTCCGGGATAGTCAGAGACCACAAGTCCGTGCCTCGTGTGTGAACGATGTATCTCCCGTAAATGGACCAATCATTTGGCCATTTGTCGACCTGCTGTTGCATGATGGTGGTTTCTTGCTGCGCCCCGTCCGGGTTTTTCATGTAGAGATCGAAGTTGAGTAACCGATTGGAGCACGCAAATGTGGGGATGATCCAAACTGGAAATGGTCTTGGCTTCGCGCTCGAAGCGCTGCTTGCGGATGGGATCATTCGAAAGCTCTCGTGGCAAAATCTTGATCGCTACGGTGCGCTCCAGGCGCGTGTCTCTCGCTCGATACACTTCCCCCATGCCGCCGGAACCTAGCGGCCCGGTAATTTCATAGGGGCCAAGATGTGTGCCTAGAAAGAGAGGCATAAGTTGCCGCGATTATAACCCCAGGATAGCTTCGCGCGTACCGGCAAGCCTATGTAATCCAGTTGGGCATCGTGCGGATATGTCCCGGGAAGTCAAGTCCAAGTCGGCTTCTCGCCACCATGCAACAGTCACTGCTAGGGCGTTTATCGGTATTAATCCGACGGACGAATCGATAACTTCCGGCTTCGTTCTAGCCCGTCATACGGGAATGAAGATCTTCGGCATTGCGCCCGCGCTGCGCTCTTCCCGCACACCCGTCGTCGAAGCGCTCAAGGAGGAAGCTCGCACCGCCGGCCGGAGTGTCAGCCGCGTCAGTCTGGCCAACTCGCTTCTGGTAGGACAAGTCGCGGTTTCTCTGGTTTTGCTGGTCACGGCCGCACTGTTTTTACGCAGCGTTCAGCGCGAATACCTGATCACCCCTGGTTTCGAAACGAAGAATCTCACCGTTTTCTTGCTCTACCCCGGCCAGTTGGGTTACGACCGAACAAGAACAGAACAGTTCTACAAAGACGTGCGTGATCGCCTCGCAACAGTTCCCGGAGTCGCCTCTGTTTCATGGGCGGCAAACCTGCCGTTGTTTAGCCGCGCCCAAACTGGCGTGGTAATGGAAGGCCAGGAGCAGCGGAAGAAATCTGAGGCGATTTCGAGCGTTGTGAACACGATCGACCTCGATTATTTCTCGACGATGGGCATCCCACTCCTCGCTGGTCGCGAATTCACCCAAAACGATCGCGAAGGCGCAGCCCCGGTCGCGATCATCAACGACACCATGGCGGGCCGCTACTGGCCCAACCAGGATCCCCTCGGCAAACGCCTCCAGTTGCCCGGCCAAAAGGAATTCCGTCAAATCGTTGGCATCGTCAAGACCGCAGACTACCAAACGCTTGGCGAAGCGCCGCAATCTTGCGTCTACGTTCCTCTGCGACAAAATTATTCTGAGTCGATGGTTCTCTATGTCAGGACCGAGCATGATCCGTCACAGATGATCCCCTCCGTCCAGAGTGAAATCCGGAATATCGATCCCGCCCTGCCGATCGACGACATTCGAACTGGAACAAAAGTGATCGAGCAAGCGCTTTGGGGCGCAAAAATGGGAGTAGGGCTCCTCGGCGTGTTCGGATTCTTGGCGCTCGTACTTGCCTCGATCGGCCTCTATGGAATCATGGCCTACTCCGTGAACCAGCGTCGGCGCGAGATTGGTATTCGCATGGCGTTGGGCGCTGGTCAGGCAAGCGTGCTGCATCTGATTCTTCGTCAGGGAATGATGCTCGTCATCTGCGGAGTTGGAATCGGGCTGATGCTCTCGATTCTGCTTGGGCGCGCTCTGTCTAAGTTCCTCTACGGCGTTGGCGCAAGCGATCCCGCCAGCCTCATAGGGGCGTCGCTTGTGCTCCTGACAGTCGCATTGCTTGCGTGCTATCTTCCCGCGCGGCGCGCCAGCCAAGTGGATCCAATCATCGCACTGCACGAGAGCTGAAAACTCACCGTTCTTCAGCATCAAGTCAAATCGCCAAGTCGGGTGACCGGACATGCCCTTCTCAAATGTATACGGCCTTTGTTGGAGTAAATCACTCCTGGCCAGGATGGAATGCGCTGCGCTCTTTTCCCCATTAGTTATTCAGTCTCTAGAGACTTCTTCTGGTTACGGGTTTAAAGAGCGCCGGGTTCGACCGTTGTGCCATCTCCTCGTTCGCCAGCAGACCTGGTAAGAAATCTTGTTCTCCGCAGTCGTCGCTAAGCTGCAGCTACATCGGCCAACACGGGAGGCCGATATGGTTCAGCTAACGCTACGGCGGCGACGTTGCGGTGCGTGCGCGAGGTGAACTTTGCCAGCCACGCACTCAGACCGGAAGATTGCTTCGTGCGTTGTTGCATGACCGCACGTGCGCCTTGTACGAACAGTCTTCGTAAGTAGGAGTTACCACGCTTGCCGATACCGAGCAGCTCTTGCTGGCCGCCGGTGGAGTGTTCGCGAGGAACCACCCCCATTCACGCTGCGAACTCCCGCCCCCTGTGGAAGGCCCCTCCGTTGCCGATCGCCGCGATGAGTGCGGTGGCCGTGACTGGTCCGATGCCAGGGATGGCCAGGGGAGTCGTCTGCCACCACGCTGGTGAAGGAGATTTCAGTGAGCAAGGCAATAGAAAACCTGGAAGCAGCCCAACAGCGCGACGACACCCAGTGACCGAAGTGCCTGTGGAAGCGTAGTTACCCCAACCGCGGCGAAAAATCCGTCAACGTCAAAAACGTTGAGTCAATCTTCTCCACCAATTTCCCATTCTCTTCCGATTTCGCCTTCACGCTCTTCCACTCTGGATCGTCCTGGAAGGCCTT
>WNFQ01001798.1_pt1 | contig 15350 bp, 17 predicted proteins | sample 5400171 | NCBI WGS metagenome assembly WNFQ01 (sample SAMN13153356, study PRJNA577476) | soil metagenome | isolation source: 20 cm soil under Madrone tree | place: USA:California | collected 2016-06-14
GCTTGGAACAGGTGTGTGTGCGTCTCTACTGTCCGATGCATGATTTTATGAACGACTGGAAATAGCATCCTGCGCAAGCTAAAGACGGAGTGTATGAAAGAACCAGGGAACCCCGCTTTCTGGGACGAGGTGAAAAAAAACAAGGTAGGCCTGATAACTGCGTCCGAAGCAGCGAGACATGGAGGCAAGTCAAACGTCCCGGATTCGTCCGCGGAGGAGGTGAGACGCCTTCCTGGAGAAAGTTTACGCTGCTGACGCTGCTTAGTTCTGGTCAACCTAATTTGATGGCTGTCAGAACGACTGAGATGCGATGTTAATTGTAACCGTGACTGCTCGTGCACGTACGTATAGTGTAGATATACGAGCGCGATGATGGTTCGAATCACACAGCCCCCAATATTGCCCGATACAGTAGATATAACTAGTCTGATGGATCGCTTGACCCGACTCCCCCAGCCGGCCCTTCCGCCAGTATAAACCAAACTAAGCCGAAACCGCGCAATGAGCCATACAAACTCGCGCTGCATCGCCGTCCATGTTGGTCAGGAATGCCACCCATGTCATAGTTTACAAACTGAACACGTCGTGTCCGCTATATCATCGTTGTGGCCGATTCCGGTGTCCTCCTCGCAGTTACCTGCTCCGGCCCATCATGCATCATCGACGTTTGTCACATGATGACACTTGGGCAGATAAGCTCGTCGTTTTCCAGTGCACGTTTATTCACTGTTGGTGCCTGGGCGTTCATTCGTTCCGAATCGTAGGCGGATACCGCTACTGTAAACGAAAGTCTCAATTCGAAACTAACACTTTCAACAACAAACAAATACGTGTAAGGGGGGTCCCGGGTGTTGTTCATGCGATACCGGCAGCAAAGCTACGCATCATCACCATCCCTACACTAATACAGTAGGCCAGTGGCCAGTCATCACATCCCAACGCATCACGCGACGAATGATCTAGTTCGCATCGTGATGAAACGCGCGCTTTCTTCGTGCTGATCGTCTGTGCGCATGTCCGGCGGCAATCACCACCCCTATGTAAAAGAACGAGGAAGTGTGTTTACTGACCGTCTTTGCCTACATCTTTCCGCCTTTGTCGCGCGATCGCTCTTCACCGCTTCGGCGTGGAGGTGACAGATCAATGTTTGATCATTCAATCGCTCCTGGCACCAATGGCGTGTATGTACTTCTAGTAGTTCATGTTCGCCAACGTGGTTGATTCGCGGGCCGAACGCAAGGATCGATAGACTTATCGTGGTGACAGCTTGCTCGCCTTGCTCCTCCTTGTCATCATCCCTTGCTGCGAACCACGGGGAAGAACTCGCGGACCCCTATTCGCGCCTTGGTTCTTCTCACGCACGAATAACCTCAACTTCGCTACCATGGTTACGGCCAGACTGTTGTCAGAGCCGATGCCGCACGTATGAAGCGGGAAGATCAGCCCGTCCATTCGGCAAGTGATTTCATCAGTAGGGTGTCTGGCACGGGGCGGGGAAGCATCTGGGTAGACGTGGAGACGATGCGCTGTGCTGCGTTGCAACTCGCTCTCCATGAAGGCTTAATGTTCATGATCCTAGAGAAGGTGATGGAGGCGAAGATCGGATAATGACTACGGATAATAATTAAGCAGTTGTTTTGAGTGTTAAGGAGATACTCCGGTGGTCTCACCGATTGACCGGTATGGCCAGGCCGTGAAGAGCTCTCTTCGTTACTGATGAATGGTCTTGGATGAATATCAAGGTCGAGGAGAGGACCCGAAAAAGGGCATCTTGAGGTCGTGCCGTGCACGAGGTGCTCGAGAAGTGTTGTATAACATATCGCATGTATCTGAAGGCTACAGTGACCCAAAGGGGAATCCATCCACTCCAAATAAAAGGTCTTCTGTACGTTGTATGCAAGATGTGGTTGGATAAATATTGAGAATAAAGAAAATGTAACCCATGGAGGTATTCTATTAGTTGAGAGTGGACAAAGAAATGCAAGTGATTGCACGTCGGCCATGCATGTTACGGCAATCAGTTTTGAACCGGGATAGAACTCCCTTCCTTGATCGATCACCCAGGGGGACCCAATTCTCGTCCATTACGGTCCACGACCCGAAATATGTGACCGACCAAAGGACTCCAGGCGCTCTCCACGTTATCCGAAGACGCGAAACATTCGAACACATCTCGGTTCATGAGCTGGACAATCTTGAGAGATGGTGACTGTATGGTCGCGAGTGTTTGACATATAGTATCTACACTGGTATTGCGGGCCTGGACATATATGCCGAAACGTTCAACAGGTGGGAGCGATTCGAGCCAGGGAAAGGAAAGCCAGTTATCGATGCAGATTTCTAGGTATGAAAGATTGGGGCAAAATTGGGTAAACTTCGACAAGTATTCGGAAGAGTACTTAGGGTCCTGGGACAAACGGAGGTCGAGTGAGATAGATGTGAGTCTTGCACCTTGCACGGACAGTAGGTGCACCCATTGGTTCATAATGAGACCTCGTCGAATATGAATGTGATCAAGAAGAGGAGTTCGGTCGTCTTCATGTCCAATTTGGTCACAGTGTCCCGTCGTACTATTGACGGCTAGATGTTTCAGTTTCGGGAGGTACGGAAGGGCGACTGGGCAACCAGTACAGTCACCGACGCCAGCACCGGTGATGGCGATGAGGTTAGGGGAGGACTCCAGTAACTTGCGAAGTTCTCGACGGCTGAAGAGGACGAGGGCTTCATGATGCAAGTGCAACTTGAGCAGCGAGGGTGCACAGGTTTGGATGATCGTTGCCGCGAAATTCTTTCCATAATATGGCAGAGGGAGGCCCAACATATCCTGTGTGAATATCGAGATGGATAAGATTTCGAGATGGGTGAGGCAGCGAGCCAACTGGCCGAGGTTTCCGAAGCGCCGCTCGATTCTTGTATGGAGACGTTCGGTCTCGTTACCATTCACAGAAGAATCGGACAGCGCGATTATCAAGTGGCGAGTGAGGGATCCGAGAGGCATGCTACCCGAGGTGGTCGCCGTTATCTGTGACTGTTCGAGGGCACGTAATAACGTATCAACGGCGGTGTCGTCGACAATGGCGAGACATCGGTAGAGCATGGGGGTGCAGATTGTGTTCCATTGCTTGCAGACGAGGGCGAGGGAGAATAGAGAGCTTGTGGAGAGTTTTATGGCGGACAAGGGGAGGTCATGGTCGGTAACGTCGGTTGTGGAAAGGGAATACGGGGGAGACAAGTGAATTGAGAGATCGGGAAAGGCACCGGCCAGGTCGAGGACGTATTCGACGAGTTCTATCGGTAACGGCAGCGGCATATGATATGGATAGGCGGTAAAAGGGGGTGCACACGTGTTCTCCTTCTCCAGTGAAAAGCCCGTGCGCGCCCCGGCGCCCCGACACGACCCCGCATAGCTGTTCCTTGCCTAGACACGGCCGAGAGAGGGCCTCAGATGCATTCACCACCGCGCAGAGCCAATATCTTCCCAGACGTGCGCGTGACTCCACCCCACAGGCAATGATCATGACCGACACCGACACCGATACTACACCTCCCATTCCCACGGACGGCACCTGTGTTAAACCCACCATCGCGGCCGTCTCTCTAGGGGACACCGTCCAGCTGCAGCTCCGACTAGACTCGGACGATAATGGTCATGATAGCGATGGAGATGATGAGCAAGGCTCTAATCGCGACGATGACGGCCCCGAGCACTCACGCTCACACAGCCCCGTTCCTCACGCTTCCGCACCTCCAGCACAGCAGCAGCAGCAGCAGCCACAACCCACGCCCTCGTCGGCGCCGACGCCAACAACAGACCCACTTTCCGCTCACGTACATTTCCACTCTCGCGTGCGGATCACCAGTGGCCTGCGCCGTTCGCGCGGGAACCACACGCTGGGCGACTCGTCCGATTCCGATTCACCCTCCTCATCCATCTCCGCGCCGCTTCGTCACCATTCCCGGAACACGGTACCGCGTCTGCCACTGGGCGAGCGCGTATCCCGCCTCGCTGCACAGGCATTACAAAAACGCCGGATAGCAGCAGCGACGGCCGCAATGGCATCATCTACCGCTGCGTCACGGCGATTCAGAGTGAGGGATCGTGAATACACACCATTTTTACACGCAGGGGTGTCCGTTACGTATGGTACCGGTCAACACGGGGACTCTGAGGCCGACGATGCTGATTCAGAAGACGAAAATCGCTCACAATTTGATGATTTGCACGGTGCGGACGCAAGTATATTCGGTAGGTGGCCCTGGCGAGCGCTGAATCGGCTAGTGAGTTGTGTCGGCGTATTTTTTGTTCAGAGAGGCTCAGTTCATGATCATTTTGCTCAGTGGTGGAAGTGGCAGATTGAATCAACTCTGTGTTGCTGCTGTTCCGACTCATCAGACGACGACGAATGATCGAACTACACTGCAATGATCCAGCATATACCGTACCGCATTCCGGAGATTCGTCCCAAAAAGGGTTTTGTTTGTTTTGCATTGCCCGCACGAATTGTTATGTTATACTATACTGATGTATTTGTATCTTTCCATTGGTGTGTAACTAGTATCACTTGTACATGCAAGATACCTCTATCGCATACACGAGTCTCTATGGGCGCCCTCTAACTTACTCTCGGATCGGAAGGATCATTGTGGGTGGCAAAGTGGTAACCGGCGCGAGCAGTGATGCAGCGGACTTTCTCGCGTTCTGGATAAGCAATTCGTCCATGACAACAAGCGCGGCCATAGCCTCGACTATGGGAACGGCACGAGGGACAACGCAAGGGTCATGTCGGCCACGGGCAACAAGTGTGCCTGGCGTCCCGTCATACTGGGCTGTCTCCTGTGATTGTGAGATGGTTGCAGGAGATTTGAAACCAATCCTGCGATAAAAATAGAACATGTCAGACGCCGTGTCCTGCAACGGATTTTCTTTTTACCGGAAGAAGATGTCTTCGCCATTGGTGAGTCCACCTTGTACTCCGCCACTCCAGTTAGTCGTCGTGCCGAGGTTGCCATTTTCACGGCGGACAAAGCGATCGTTGTGCCTACTCCCGGGAACCTCCGTTCCAGAGAAGCCCGAGCCGATCTCGAAGGCCTTGGTGGCCGGGATAGACATCATTGCATGTCCAAGCTTGGCTTCGAACTTGTCAAAAACGGGTTCGCCAAGCCCGGCGGGAACGTTGCGAATGACGCAAGTGACCGTTCCACCGATTGAGTCGTTAGCTTCCTTGGCCCGGATAATGCGCTAAGCGACCGTCACCTTATAGACGCCGTGTGATTAGAAAGAAACGGGGTGGCCCACCTTGATCATCCGTTCCGATGTCTCGACATGGGGACAACGGGTTGGGAATTTGTCTACCTCCGCCCGTGTCACGCTCGCGAGTAATGTACGGAACTCCGGTGACAGCGCATCGTCCGTGTCGTCGTTACCCTCGTCGTCGTTTGCGGCAGAAGCGGAGGGGGGCACATTGGATGAGGGCAGGCGAATCTTTCCAACAGAAGAGACGAAGGCGACAATCTCGATACCGTGAGCTTCTTTGAGATACTTCTCGGCAATAGCGCCAGCGGCAACGCGACCTATGGTACAATAGCGAAGATATTAGCATAGAACCGCGTAGCTAGAAACAGGCGGACCAATCGTTTCACGGGCACTGCTCCTACCACCACCACTGCTCGCCTTGACGCCGTACTTCTGGAGGTAAGTATAGTCTGCATGGCTCGGGCGTGGGTACAAATCAGTCTCTGAATAATCGTGTGGGCGCTGGTCCTCATTTTTGACAAGAAGGCCAATGGGAGTGCCTAGGGTAACGCCGTGTTCAATACCGGACTGAAGGTGGACAAGGTCCTTTTCATCGCGCTATTGTCCAAAAGGTGAGCAATGGAACGCAAAGACAAGGATCGCATCCGACCGGTGTGGTCAAATTGCTCTGCCCTGGCCTACGACGACTCAGTTGAGTTTGTATGTCTTGTGCGGAGAGCGTCAGCCCCTGGAGATCATTGCCTGTCACGAGGTGAATGGCTCCATTTAAGGACTTGACACACCGGGGGACACCCATCGATAATCGCCCCAACAGAGGCGCAGTGGCTCTCGCCATAGGTACTCACGCGGAAGAGTGTGCCAAACGTCGACATAATGGTAGAGGGAGATGGGGACAATGCAGCTCGAGCCCCAGTGGCCGGACTTTTGAACGGTGAGCCAGCCGAGAAATGACCAAAGCCGCCAAAGCCGAGAGGCGGAGTGCCGCGATGGGCGGATGTTTGTCGCTGTCGTCTCCGAGTTCTCCGAGATTATGTACTCAAATCTATGTTTCTTTCTCTTGGAGTACAGTCTGTACAGAAATGATAGAGTCTGAAATATCTCGGCAAGGGTAAAGGTAAATCGCGCCTCATAGGCCTCATCTCCCACGCCGAGTCGGTTATGTGTCAAGTGTCTCCAGTGGACCGTCATGTCCACGTCTGGCCCTACAACCTCGGTTCCTAGCCCCCCGAGGTCAGCGAGGCCACTCGCTGCGCGGAAACAACAACCCGATTCCGTGTGGTTTTCCACAAACCCCACATCGGTCACCTCGGCGAAGAGACAAGCCGTGGATCGGGTAGGTGAGCCACGCAACAAAAGAAAAAGGGTGGAACCCACGCTGCAAACCACTTCACAACTCGGGCATAGGGTGGACAAGTTGCAAGAAAGGCAGAATGACGAATCACCTGTGGTGAGTTTTGTCCCCTTGTAGTACCATCAGGCGCTATCCCGCCCAATCACGATCTGTCAACGGGGGATTGTTGGTGCCGGATGATGTTCATCTAAAATCATCCGCGACAGATGGATTTCTCAACCCTACCAGTCGATGCCCTGCATAGATACCTCGCCCAATACGATCTCATTCCTGTGGTGCATCCATCACCGCTGAGTGCGCATGATCCGCCGCCGCCCTCATTGCTGGGACCGACAAGGGGTTCATCACGTGGGGCGAGTCCACCCGTTGTAATCACACCAGCAAATCGGCCACGACGCGAGTCTAGGGAACAAAGTCGTCGTAGGAGCTCACGGTTATTGGAAGAGGAAGGCCAGGCGCGCACGCCCGTGTTGGCGGATATTGCGGAGGTACAAACCGTGTTGGCCAGCATCGCACAACGTCACTTCGAGAGTCAAGTTGTCAAGGAGGATGACAGTGTGGTGTCATTCATATGTGCTGTCAAAGGAAGAGGTGTGTTCTCCTGGTTTCTATGAGGGGGAAGTCTTATGCATAACACGGCAACCGTAACTGTTGCCTTTCGGCCGCCGGCGCTTTGGGTGTTTTGATTCGAATTAAAAAATTTCCTATAGCACGGGGGGAATAGAGTGGATGGACGGTCCTAATCCGGTTTCCTTGGCGACCCCCGCGTAGTAACACGAGTGGGCCTCGCTTGACGCCCCGGCCTTGTTTAAAAAGCTTCTCACCCTGTTGCCTCGCCTATTTCTCCACCCCCCACCCTCCTTCATTCTCTAATTCTTCGCAGCAGCGCTGCTCCCCTCTATTGTGAGTTCACTCCCGTTATGGTCTCTTTTCCTCCCTCCTCTAACCAATTCCCTTCTTTAGTTCTAGGATCCCACTCCCTTCCGGCCCTTTCGTGACTTCTGTGAAGCCTTCTCTGTTTATTCTCGGACTTTCTTTACATACAACGCAATGAAGTTCTCAACTGCCTTGACATCTCTTATTCTCATCATTCCTCTGTTGACTGGCGAAGTACTTGGAGCTGCGACAGTGAACAACCGTGCAAAAGGGGGGAACAACAACAAAGGTGGCAATAAAGGCGCCGGTGCTGCCCAAAACAGCACTGCCGCTGCCGCCGCGAACAGCACTGCTGCTGCCGGAACTGGAGCTGCTGCTGCGAACAACACTGTTGCTGCCGGAGCTGCTGCTGCGAACAACACTGCTGCTGCCGGAGCTGCTGCCGCGAACAACACCGCTGCTGCGAATGCCACCGTTCTCGCCAACAACGGCGCAGGAAACAACAACGGCAATGCCCAAACTTCCCTGAGTACGTATCACCCCTCTCTTCCAGTCGTGTTACCGATTTTCATTGTGGCTTTTCCGGCATCGTTTAGCCCTTAATCCCGGTGTCATTTGTCAAGGATTTGCTCAGAACGGTCAAGCAACGCCGGTGGCCGGTCAAGTTGCCTCACTTACCTCGACCAACAACTTTATCAATTTCTGCCTCACCGTTAATAAGCCCCTCACGAATGGTCAGCAGGTCAAGGGGGGTTCTTGCAACCCCGCGCCGATGGGTGTCATCGCAGCGTCCACGAACATGCCCTCGTCCAAGTTTGTGTCGCCCGTGAACGGTCAAAACTTCCAACCGAATACCGCCTTCAACATTCAAATGGCGGTCAACAACCTTCAAACCGGGAACTTTGTAAATGCTCAGGCAAACTACTATTCTGCTCCCCAACAAGTCAACGCGCAGGGTAACATCATCGGCCACACTCATTTCACTGTCCAGGCCATCCCCTCCTTCACCTCGACCACACCCTTAGACTCCAGTGTGTTTGCATTTTTCAAAGGAGTCAACGGTGCTGCCCAGAATGGCGTTGTTTCTGAGGCGGTCACAGCTGGTCTCCCTGCAGGTACTTATCGGGTCTGCTCAATGAACACCGATGCAAACCACACGCCGTGTCTTGTCGCTGTCGCACAACATGGTTCCCTTGATGACTGTGTTTACGTGAGTAGCGATATTTCAATATATCTTGTGTCGCCTCATTCATGTTTGCAGTTCTCTGTCGGTGGTAACAATAACAATGTTTTCGGCGCCGCCAATGGAGCTGCTGGTAATGCCGCCGGAGCTGCTAACAATGCCACTGGAGCTGCCGGAGCTGCTAACAACGCCACTGGGGCTGCAGGTGCTGCTAACAACGCCACTGGAGCTGCAGGTGCTGCCAACAATGCCACTGGAGCCGCCGGCACTGCGGGCAATGCCACATCGTCTGCTGCAGCCAATTCAACTGCCGCGGCTGGCAAAGGCACAGGTAAAGGGAAAGGTGCAGGTGCATCCGGGAACAACAAGGGTAATGGTCGTCGCAAGGCGGGTGGTCGTCGGGTGCAATCCCGCCTTGGGCGTGACTACTGAATTGTGGGATTCCCGTGAGTCAGTTGGACACGATGTGGGATGTTACTCTGCGACTTCGTTCTCCAGATTGTTGTCTCGGTTGATGTTGTACATTAATTACTATACCATTGCGTTACGTAGAGAGCTTGGCTTCATAGCAATCTAAGCACGTGGGCGGGTTCGGATCCTGATGTGTGTGACAATCGCCGTGATGGCCGAGCGTGAACGACGGGACCCGCGCCCGAGTCGCACTTGGCACACCGCATTGCATTAGACGCTCACTGATGGGCGTTGCTCCAATTCACTGGCTGGTCCCTACCCTTCACTTTCCCCTCTTTTCGGCGTCTCTCCTTCTTGGATAGTCTACTGATGATCTCTCGACTCCTTCGCCCCTTTCATGTGCTGGCCACCGTCTTTTCCATCTTCTGTCTCACGGCATGTACATTAGGTGAAATCCTACACAGTCCGTTTTCTTTTTCGACGGGCTGACTTTCATTGTGCCCTCAGCTTCGAGTGCTCAACGTCCCCTAAAGCGCATACATCACCCTACTACATTGGCCATCGAAATTTACCCCCGAACACAGTCTCATTCGTCATCCCATCATGCCCGTGATGTCCCCCCGGATTCCACCACGCTACACCACACTGACTCCTTCCGACTGACACTCTCTGCCTTTGGCGAAACCTTTCGCCTCCATCTCCGCCCGAACGACCACCTCGTACACCCATCTGCGCGCATCGTCTACTATGACACCGGTCCGACCGGCCAGAGCGTCGTCTCACGCACAGAACCACTCCTTCCGTCCTCTATCAAAGCGTACTGGGGAGAGGTCGTCCCTGCGCACGTCTCGGAACAGCGCATGCGTGAGGATGCTGCCCGCGTCACTCACCATGCCAGCGACGTGCTCGGCTGGGCACGCATCACCGTCCACGACCAGGGCGACGTACGCACAGACCGCCCGCCTGTCTTCGAGGGTGCCTTCTCTGTCCGTGGCGTTATCCACCACGTCGCAACGCGCGACAGCTACCTCCTTAACCGCGGAAGGTTTGATCCGGATTTCCACCAAGACAGCACGGCCGTGCCTGCCGGCGGCCTCGTGATTTGGCGGGATTCAGATGTCATGGAACCGTGGGAGGAACGTGCCGCGCGGATGGGCCCTGGACGAGAGCAACGGCGCTCGAGGACATCCCAAGAAAGTCAATCCGAACCCGAACCCGAACCCGAGCCAGCACGATGCGCACATGACAACCTGCCATGGAACACGGATCCGCAGCTGAACCCCGTGCTGCGGCCGTCACCAAACGTTGGCCCATGGTATGACCCTTTTGGGTTTGGTCGGAGCTCTTTGGCGGAACTTTTGATAAAACGTGACGATATTGCTGGATCCGGTTCGAGCAACAAGTGAGTGGTTTTGTTGCGTCGTCACCATTTTTTTTAATCAACGATGAATCCACAGTTACGCCAACACCATCGGACAAACGAATGGTTGTTCCAAGGAGCAGAAAGTGGTAAGTAATTGAATGCCTTGCCTTCCCGCCATGGCCTCACATTCCTTAGATTTATATGGGCGTCGCCGCTGACTGCGAGTACGTGAACCATTACGGGTCGCAAGCCAATGCATCAAAGCAGATTCTGACCATATGGAACACTGCGAGTGTTTTGTACAAAGTATGAGAAAGAGAGATATCTTATTCCCTGTCATCTCGTACTAACAGAAACTAGAACACCTTTAACGTCAGCCTTGGAATCATCGAGCTTCAGATACAAAACACCATGTAAGACATCACCTTTGCAGGGTTGAGAGCATGCCTCACCCGACTCTATAGGTGCCCGACAACGGCAGACCCTGCTATCCCCTGGAACGTCAACTGCAGCACCCCAAAAGTCGACTTGAATAACCGCCTCTCACTCTTCTCCCAATGGCGTGGAGCTAAAGGCAAAGACGGTGCTGGGCTTTGGCACTTGATGAGCAACTGCCCCACCGGTTCCCAAGTTGGGATCGCATGGCTTGGGACGCTGTGCCAGTTTAACGCAACAACTTCCGGATCTGCCATTGTCTCGGGCACCGCCGTATCCACGAGGGGTCTGACGGAATGGCAAGTAATCTCTCATGAGATGGGTCACAACTTTGGGGCCATTGTGGGTTCATTCCGTCTTGATACCGATGTTTTCTCTGACAAACGCGCATATGGCGACCCCTTAGCATGATGTACGTATCAAATTTGAATCCACCCTCAATTTCCTGTTGTTGACCCACCTTGTGTTCATAGTGTACTGATGGATGCAACGAGACAAGCCCTTGCTGCCCGTTAAGCACCACCACCTGCAATGCTAACTCCAAGTTTTTGATGAGCCCAGTTGCGGATTCCGGAGAGATGAACTTTTCGCAATGTTCAATCGGGAATATCTGTACGCAATCGTATTCTCATCTTTCTCACTCCGTCCTTACATGATACTCTCCTAGGCTCGCTGATGTTGAGCTCACCCAGCGGGAATGTGGATACCAGCTGTCTTGTGAACCCCGATTCTAATCGGCAGACCATCACGCTCCAAATGTGTGGTAACGGCATCGTAGAGAGTGGAGAAGAATGCGACCCAGGCAAAGGCGCTAACTCGACATGTTGCGACTCTAAGACATGCAAATTCACCAAGAATGCCGTCTGTGATCCTAGCAGCACACCGTGTTGCACCGCGCAATGTCAGTTCGCGCCAGCGACACAGGTCTGTCGACCGGCTAAAGATGTGGCCTGTGATACGCCGGAAATGTGTACTGGGAATGCGTCAGCCTGTCCAGCGGATATCTTTGCGCCGAACGGGAAGAGCTGTGGGCCCAATGGCCTGGCGTGCGCGACAGGGCAGTGTACCTCCTTGGCACGTGGGTCGATCCACTTTTTTTTTTCGAAACTTCTGACGGAACTGACGGCATGCCACCTTACAATCACAAGAACAATGCCAACAGTCGGGAGGATTGATGGGTTTGCGGGCCGCGTGCCCCAAACAGAATGATCAAACGTGTAAGGTCTCGTGTCAGGACCCGACAACACCAAATCAGTGTGTCTTGTTGGGCATTCCCCTCATCGATGGCTCTCCTTGTGGTTCGTTTACGTTATTCCTTTGTGCTGTGCCTTTCCCCTGAGGCGAATTGCAATTCTCACAGGTTACAGCGGCATATGCCAGAATGGAACTTGCCAAAATGGCAACATTCTCGACACCGCTAAGGTAAAAGTGACTCCTTGTTTCCTTTCTCAGTGGGATTCTAGGCAATCGCTTACTAATACTATCTTTTTCTTCGGGCTTGGGCAATATTAAAAGGCGTGGTACGTGGAAAACTTACAGATTTCCATTCCGGTCACTGTTGCTGCGGCCCTGCTCGCCTTCACCGTACTCTGGGGCGTTATCAGTAAGTTTACGCCCAGTCGATGTCCAACTGTTGTTAATAGGGTGTTCTCCAACTACAGGCTGTTGTGTTCGTCGTCGTGCGGCAAAAGTGGTTAAGTTCCCGGACGTTGGATCACCGACGACGAGAGCGATCCATAGCGAATTTGGCCAGAAGGGATTGGTTTCTGCACCCTATCCATTTACGGGGCCATCTGCTGCTAGTGGAAGCTCGAACAGGAAGCGCTCCAGGCAGTAGGAGGTGGAGTTGCTACGAATTTGGTGTATTATACCCACCATAGTCCGCTTATTCGCCACTGGGTCTCGGACGTTGTCACGAAGTTACTTAACGATGATTCTCTCTGTATTAGGTACTCTCGATGTCGAACTTTGGTCTCCTTTCTAGTATACCATCGACAATACCGAAGTCCAGGGCTTCCTGAGCTGCAAGCATAATTCGGTTGAGCGGCTCGATGACCACGGAAGAAGCAAACGAACCAGTCATAAAATAATCACGTTCTAGAGCCGTCTCTGTCGGAACAAAGAGAAGGCAAAATATCTCAGTCAAGCGGCCATCCCACTCAAAGACCGAACGCGCTTACCGAAGCGGTGCAACCCCTGTTCCAGCGACTCCCCGAATTGGCCACAATGCCGTTGATAGATTCCTGTGAGGAGCTTGCGGATGCGAAGAATTTCTTTTGCGTGAATGGCAATATCAGAAGCCTGTCCGGATGCGCCTCCGGATGGTTCTGTAGTGCGACGACACCGCTAGGTTTTTAACCGGGCACAAAGCGGGGATAGGAAGTTAAGCTCACGGTGTATCATTATGCTCGCATTGGGAAGGCAATGTCTTTTCCCCTTCTCGCCTGGACAGGTGATCATAAACGCATAAGTCAAGTCCCAGCGCTCAAAATAGGAGCTAAAAGTACCAACCTGCAGCCAGGAGAAGAGATCCCATGGATGCCGCTTGGCCTACGCAATAAGTGTGTATCGGCGATGAAACATACTGTTAAAAAAACATGTTCGCGCTGAGAGATTGCCCAGCATCATTGGGGGCGTCAAGGGTCTGCTGACCTGCATCTACATACAACAGCAGATTAGCAAAATGCTGGTCACCATGGCTATTGTCAAGCTGTGTTACGCACTGTATCATATATGGCCAAACCAGCAGTGACACTGCCTCCGGGCGAATTGATATACAGGTGGATAGGTTTCGATGTCTCTTCTGCTTCGAGGAAGAGAAGCTGCGCAACGATGAGCGCGGCGTCGGTGTCCCGAATCTGAAAAAAAAAAACGCGGATTAGCGGGGAAGGTACTGTTAAGCATGAATGAATTGATGCGTTGACAGACGGGACCGTAGAGCATGATCACGCGCTCCCGAAGAAGACGAGAGAAAATGTCATATGAACGTTCGCCCCTTCCCTGAGCGCGTGGAGAGTCAACTGGTAAGCTAGCCAGCAGTGAAAGGCGGTGTGCACCACACACCGTTTGCTCGATGACAATCGGAACTAGACTATTTCCAGTAGGTTCTGACCAATGGGAGAGCGAAAAGGGGACTTGGGGTGCCCCGGAGTGTAGTTTGCGGAGGGGTAGGCGTGTTGAACGGGCTGAGCGGCCGAGAGCCCGAGAGAAAGCAGCACAAGGGAGCATCGGATGAGCACTTTGAATTGGTTTGGCGATTGGCCTGTCATTGTTCTCTCACGTGACAGCCGCGTTGACCAAAGGCGTGTAGCCGAAGCCAACCTTCTCTTCTCATCCCTCACAACAGAACTGAATAATTCGTGCCTCGCGGCGAAAAGGTGTGTGTGTGATATGATCCACCCGTTCGGTCTCGACAAGTTCCAAGTTCTAAACTCTCTCTCGACGCGTGTTTGCCAGCCAGCACGACACCTTCATTCAATGATGGCCCACAGCCCAAGATCAGAGCGGTCTACGGAGGCTCCCATGGATTTCCAGTTTACCTCACGTCCAAATGTGGGCATCGTTCCGGTATGGAAAACCCCAGCCACGCCTATGAAGCGTGAGTGGAGCATGCTTCCTCGGTAACACGTACGGAACCGACTGAAGTCCTCCCCTCTCCCCACCCCTTCCTGGGCACACACACGCACACATGCAGGCACACATACGGACATGAATCCCCCCGTCACGCCATCTTCGGTCCCTGCTTTCGGAACCAACCCTAACGTTCCGTTTATTTTTCAGTCACCGCCGCCAAAATCGCCCTATGTACATGCTTGGGCTCCACCAGCGGACTTCTCGCCAGAAAAGGCTTTCCCGCAAGAGGAGATCAGGGATGTAGATATGGCAGAACCGAGTCCACCAAAGCCCCATGAAACGGGGGTAGATGGCCGTCGTACCATGGCTCTCGGAGCAGTCCGGAGAGTGTTCAAGTCTCGGCAAACGGCCAGAGGAAGGGCGCCCGGACACGCAGTCGAAGACAGCGACGGAGAGTCTTCCGCCGGTGACGATGGAAGCGACGAGGAGCATTTCAAGGCACGTCAGCCCCATGTACGGAAGCTTTCACACCATTATACCTTGAACATGCCGTCGCCCGCACCTCTAAAGGCAGACACGCCTTTTGTCCTTCTTGGGTGAGTGACAAGACAGGTTATGCACGATGCGACTTACTCAGAGGTATGTACCCATAGATATCTCCAATTTTTCTTCAATTCGGCATTGGTCGTACTCTTTCTGTATCTGCTGGTGCAATTCATCTTGACCGTGCAACGGGACGTGGAGCAACGCATCTCTGAGTATTCGATGGGTAAGAGCTTTAGTCCATCCGACGAGTGCAAAGTTATTGAGGAATTGCCTGTTAGACATTGTGCAGGAAATATCGAATTGTGCAGCGCACTACAAGGCGAATTTGTGTGGATCTAATCATGTGCCTGCGATGCTT
>WNFQ01001799.1_pt1 | contig 15350 bp, 15 predicted proteins | sample 5400171 | NCBI WGS metagenome assembly WNFQ01 (sample SAMN13153356, study PRJNA577476) | soil metagenome | isolation source: 20 cm soil under Madrone tree | place: USA:California | collected 2016-06-14
AGCGGGTCGAAACCGCTTGAGAGGCCGAATGAATCAGGGCATTCCCCAATCGATGTAATTCTTCGCGTCCTGTATCGGATCGAGTTGGTGGACGCGAGTCCCGCAAAACTTACCGTCAATAAAGAGATTGAAGTGGTCGCTCAGCTCTTTGTACTGCTTAATAATGACGTGCTTCTCTTTGTAGAGGAAGTCGAGAGGGTTCAAGATTGCCCCAATTCACGAACGATGTTCATAGGTTTTAACCCTGGGTTATTAAATTCGGCCTTTTGAAATTCTCTTTTTGGAACCTAGCCCCTGTCCATCGGCTTCTCCCATACTCGTTTCCACGGCTTACAGTCGGCTCTCGGTATGACGGTGGCTCACACGAAGAACGAAATGAGGCAGGGAATTAGAAAGTACGGCTTCCGCAGCACCACAGACGGAATACGTTTTTACGTTACCCTTCTGAACGAATCGACGGTAAGAGCTAGTCGCTGACATCATTGCGGGGGTGCGATAGCTTTCTCAAATTAATACATTTGCGGTGAGCTGGTAAAGGCATGGAATTCAGCCTTAGCACGCTGGTAGTAGGAAGCGCTATAGCTTCGGATGCCACAAGACGGATCGTCGAACTTTATGATGGTGAACTTGCCTGTGGTCAGAAGTTCCTTCGCTTTTCTCACCCTGGCCGCCGTTGTCCTTCTTTCGCGCCACCTGATTGCGCACCAGGTGAGCGTCGATGCCAAGAAATATTTGCTTGGCCTTTACCTGCTTTTGGTCGTTGTTTTTACTTACGGATTCGGTATGTGCCGATTGATTGTTCATTTTGTCAGGTTGCTGGCTATCCAGCAGCCTGGCAATACCCATGGCATCTACCCCCGACGCTTTCGCCCTTTGGGTTCGATCGAGCTTACCGGCCAAATGCAAGTTGCGGGCCGTGCCGCGCTGGCTTGTCCTCTCGTAGCTTTAGCGAAGAAGGAAGCCCGCGAGGAACGAGCGGGCGAATCACTCGAAGTGACGTTTGCAGAAGGCGCGACCAGAGCCGGATTTGAGGTAGCGCTCGAAACGCATGGCGGTTTCCTTGGCCTCGAAGGCAATATAGGTCTTGAGTTTCCAAGGCCGGAATTTTGCGGAGTGACTCGACACATCGGCCTGATGTTTGCGGACGCGCTCACCCAGATCTTCTGTGTAGCCAATGTAAAAATGACCGGGCACCGAGATTGATTCGACGATGTAAACGTAATGCCTAGCGTTGGAGGTCCGCCTTCGTTCGGCTGACGCCGAACTACGGCGCGACGCTTTCGCCCTTTGGGTTCGATCGAGCTTACCGGCCAAATGCAAGTTGCGGGCCGTGCCGCGCTCTAGCCCGCGAGGAACGAGCGGGCGAAAGCGGGTGACGAGACTCGAACTCGCGACATCTTCCTTGGCAAGGAAGTGCTCTACCAACTGAGCTACACCCGCACAGAATGAAGGGAGAATCATGCCCCTCCCAAACGATGATTCAAGTTCTTTTTTGCCGCTCTCGAATGAACTGAAACGTGCTACTTATATAAGCATGAGCCGGCTCGCTGAAATTATTAATTATAAGCGGCAGGAAATTTCTCCCTGGATCGCTCACACTAACGACTGGAAAAGACGCGCTAAGGAACACCGCAACTTCCGCGGGTTTCGTACCGCGCTGGATCTCGCTCCGTTCGGGTTCATCGCAGAGGTGAAACATGCCTCACCTTCTGCCGGCGTGATTACTGAGCAATTCGATCCTCTTTCGATCGCGACGAAATATTACGAGGGCGGCGCCCACTGTATCTCGGTGATTACGGATGAGCGCTATTTCCAAGGGCACTTGGACTATTTGGCTCTGGTCCATCAGCACGTCCCGGTTCCGACGCTGCGCAAGGATTTCATCATCCATGAAGTGCAGATCTATCAGGCCATTTTGGCTGGCGCCGACGCGATCCTCCTGATTGTGGCTGCACTCTCAGATAACGAATTGAAATATCTTCACCAGGTAGCCACCAGTCTGGCAGTGGATGTTATGGTGGAGGTGCACAATGAGGCGGAATTAGAACGCGCCTTGAACATTCATGCCGACTTCATCGCTATTAACAATCGGGATTTGACGACTTTCAACCTCGACTTGCGTACAACTGAGCGCCTCTTGCCCTTGATCCCCTCGCAATGTACGATCGTCAGCGAGAGCGGTATTCAAACCCCGGCGGACGTCCAGCGTGTTCTCCACGCCGGGGCAAATGCCGTGCTCGTGGGCGAGTCGCTGATGCGCGCCAGTGATCCGAAGAAGTTACTTCATGATCTGTTGGAAGCGGCGCGGCTGGAAAGAGCGTAAGGAGCCCGTCGGATTTAGAATTGAGCCGTACGCTAGATAGAGAGTTGAGTGAGAAAAGAGGCCGGTCGTGCGGACGGGCTCCTGAGATTTCGCTCCGCGAAAAGGAAAAATACTCCACTCTCAGCGAAGCGGAATTTGAGGATCCTGGCGAGACGGACGAAACCTATTCCCTTAGAATCCGAAAGTTACCTTTCGATTGAGCTCGCAAATCCCACAGGATCCTCGGCCCATGGAAACTTTCCAGGCGGATCATACCGACGCCGGACAACGCTTTGATGTCGTAGTCTCCAAGCGGATCACCCGTTTGTCGCGAGCACGGGCGCAATGCCTGATCGAATCAGGACACATCCGGCTCAACTCAGAAGAAGTTCGCGTGCGCCAACGGGTACACGCGGGGGACTGGATCACCGTGAGTGAACCGGAGCCGCAGCCGGTCGAAATCGTGCCGCAATCGATCGCTTTGTCAATCTTGTACGAAGATCTCTACCTCGTAGTGATCAACAAGCCAGCCGGTCTGACTGTTCATCCCGGTGCGGGGAGTCCGGACGGTACGTTGGTAAATGCTCTTTTATATCACTGCTCCTCCCTCAGCGGTATTGGAGGAGAATTACGCCCCGGGGTGGTACATCGGCTTGATAAAGAGACTAGCGGATGCCTGGTAGTGGCAAAGGACGATCTCACCCATCAAGGTCTAAGCCGGCAATTTGCCGGTCGAAAGGTTGAAAAATATTATCTGGCTCTTTGCCAGGGAAAGTTCTCGGTCAAACAGGGTGAGGTAGTCGTACCGATCGGACGGCATCCGGTGCATCGAAAGAAGATGGCCATCATGGAAAGAGGGAGAAGCGCCCGCACACTTTTCGAAGTGCTGCAGGAGATTGGCGACTATTCACTCGTTTTGTGTCGTTTGTTCTCCGGCCGGACGCACCAGATCCGCGTGCATATGCAGCATTTAGGTCATCCCGTCGTTGGTGATAAATTGTACGGGCCACATTCTCGCCAATTTCAGCGGCATATGTTGCATGCCTGGCGTCTAGGTTTCTTTCATCCCGTAATGGAAAAATGGTTCGAATTCGAAGCAGAAATACCGCATGAATTTGTCGTACTCGGTGTCGACGCCAATGAGCTTACTCACACAAGGAATCGAATTAGTCATTCAGGAGCTTCAGCCACTTCGGCGCCGGACCGATCTCCGGTTCGATCGGACCATTCTTGAGCGGATTGGACAACTTCGCTCCCTTCTTGCCGTTGAGTCCGCCCGGACAGAGGAGCAAGCTGTGGTGGCCGAATCGACCTCTCTCGTCACCGGGCCAGCTCCTGCGGTGAAGTCTTCCCATCATGAAAAACTCCGTCAATTAGAGCAAACGGCCCTGGCCTGCCGCAAATGCCCGCATCTGGTCGCGTTCCGGCACCAGGTCGTTTTTGGCGTCGGCAATCCGGACGCCGAACTGATGTTTGTCGGAGAGGCGCCGGGCGCCGACGAAGACTTGCGAGGAGAGCCATTTGTAGGACGAGCCGGAGAGTTGCTTACGCGAATTATTCAGACCATGGGATTTTCCCGCGCAGAAGTTTATATTGCTAATGTTCTTAAGTGTCGGCCTGACGTGCCCCCCGGCAAATCCGGCAACCGACCACCGTCTGCTGAGGAGATGGCCACTTGCCTGCCCTATCTGCGCCAGCAGATCGCACTGATCCAGCCCAAACTCATGGTGGCACTTGGCGGAGTGGCAATGCGCGGTCTCTTTGGGGTAGATCAGCCTATGAAATCGCTTCGTGGTCGCTGGCACCAATTTGCAGGTATTCCGGTGATGCCTACGTTTCATCCCTCCTACTTGCTTCGGAATCAATCACTTACGGAAAAGCGAAAAGTTTGGGAGGACATGTTGCTCGTTCTCGACCGTCTTGAGCGGCCCATCACCGAGCGCCAACGTAACTTCTTCTTGGCGAAAGGCTAAATGAGTGGAGTCCAGACGCCCAAGATCGCTCATCATACTGATCCGCGGATTCTTTTGGTCGAAGATGAAAAGGATTTGGCAAAGCTGATATGCGAAATTCTTAGTACCTTGCCGGCCAGAGTAACCGTGGCCAAGAATGGTCGAGAGGCCATTCGCATCATCGAATCGGATCAATCTTTCGATCTAGTGCTGCTGGACCTCGTTCTTCCGCAACTCAGTGGGCTAGATGTGCTGCGGCGACTTCGGCAGATCTCCACCAGCACGAAAGTGATCCTTTCAACCGGTTACGTCGCATCTTTGGATTCAAAGGACTTGACCGGGCTCGAAATCTCCGGACTACTGGGAAAGCCATATCTGCCAAAGGAGCTTCTGGCCGCCGTCCGCGCCGCGCTCTGGCCAGAACTGGAGTCCGGACAATGAATCAGGGCCGAAAAATTCTTTCCTGGATCACAGAGTAGAGTATTTTTGCTGTTTTGGGAGGCGGTTTATGCCGATATTAGAACGTTTTTTTTTACCAGACAGAGACGAAATTTGGGAGCAACTCGCCGAAGAAATCGGAGGCAACTTTTACGATGGTGGCTTTTGGTTGGGTGATAGCAAAGTGCGCGCGCACGTTGGGGACTGGATCGTCACGCTCGACACCTATAAGGACGCCGGAACCATTGCCACTCGGTTGCGGGCGCCGTTTGTGAACAAAGACGGATTTGTTTTCTCGATCTTTCGAGAAAATAGTTTTGAGGACCGTCACTCGAGTGATACCCAAGACCTGGAAGTTGGTTACGTCGAATTCGACGAAAGGTTCGTTATCAAGAGCAACAACGTCGAAGAGGTGAAGAAACTGTTTTCGGATGACAAAATCCGAGAGCTTCTAAAGAAACAGCCGCAGGTATACTTTAGCGCGTCCAAAGACAGTGGCTGGTACTCAAAGGATTTCCCGGATGGAATTGGTGAATTGCTGTTCAAGGTGCGTAGTGAAATCAAAGATTTAGCTCGATTGAAAGAATTGTACGCGCTCTTCGGCGAAACACTCGATCAACTTTGCCGGATTGGCGCCGCAACTCATGACGATCCTGGTCTCGTCATTTGACCGCTAAAGCGTTTAAGTAACCATATGTTTCCCCATTCCAGAGTCATTGCAGTCATTTCGTTACTGTTAGCCTCTCTTCCCGAAGCAAACGCTTTGCTGTGGAAGTCGAGCGATTTCAATTGCTCGGTCAATCTTCCAGATGGAACACCACAGGTCGAGCCCTGGCAGGTGATGACGCCGGCGGATCCGACCGGATTGACTGGCGCGCACCGCAAAGATTTCAGCGCATATGTCTACCTTGGCATGGTGACAGAAGATGATCCGCATTTCGCGCTCGACGAAAAGAGCATTGACGAACTGCAGAAGCGTTTCTTTGGTACTGGACTCGGCTTCCGGCATACGATCGAGTCGATTAGCCGGCATGGGATGACAGGGTTTCGCTTGACCGGCACGCATCGGTACAATTCCAACAATTACTCCATTGTGGTCGATATGTTCGAGTCGAATGGCAAGGTCTATGAGGTGGCGGGACTCTCGAAGGACCAGACGAATCCGTTAAAAGATCCGGATATTAAGTCTTTCATGGATAGCTTTCGAATTGGGAAATAGAGGTTAGCATAGTAACCTGATCCCCCGGGCCGCAGTCGCTACGCGACAGCGTAGCGGGCGGGTCCTGGCTCAGAAATCCCCCCAGGGTAAACACCAAGTAGGCATTCTTCGGGCGGCAGCCCGTCAGCTTCCTGTGGCTGGAGCATCAAGGCTAATTTGTAACCAGACCCTTCTTCAGATCCTCCACAAACTCTTCCACATCTTGCTCAGTCGTATCCCAAGAACACATCAGGCGCGCCCCTCCTCCAGATCCTACGTCGGTGTAAAATCGCCAACCGAGCTTATACATATAATTGATAGCCGACCGTGGAAGTTTAACGAATACGGCGTTCGCTTCGGTGGGAAAGAGAATGTTCGTTTCCGGCAACCGCTTCAGTTTATCAGCAAGATTCTCTGCCATCCGGTTAGCATGTTTGGCACGTTCCAGCCAAAGCCCGTCCTTTAACAAGGCCAACCAAGGGGCAGAAAGAAAACGCATCTTCGAAGCGAGTTGCCCGCTCTGCTTCATCCGATAGGCGAACTCCTGGGCAACCTCTCTTTCGAAAAAAACGATCGCCTCACCGAAACCGAGACCGTTTTTGGTGCCGCCAAAGCTTAAGGCATCGACCCCGGCTCTCCACGTTAAGTCTGCCGGTGAACAACGGATCGAAGCCAGCGCGTTCGCAAATCGGGCACCATCGATCTGTAAAAACAAGCCAAGCGATTTTGCCAGCTGACTTATCCTCTCGATCTCGTCCGAGTGGTAAACTGTTCCCAGCTCGGTCGCGTTGGTCAACGAAATCGCCCGCGGTTTTGATCCGTGTATTTCGCGCTGTAGATCGATTATCCGCTGGATTTGGCCGGGATCGATCTTGCCCATCTCTCCACCGACCACAATTGTTTTCGCTCCCGGTATGAAATGACCGAGAGCATTGCATTCATCGGTTTCAATGTGTGAATGCTCGTGAACAATGACGCCGTGATAACTCCGTACGACGACGCTCAGGGCCAGACAATTGGCGGCGGTCCCATTGGAAACGAAGAATACCGCACACTCCTTTTCGAAAACATCGGAAATCGCCTGCTGGGCTTCCAGGGTAAATTCGTCGTCCCCGTAGCCGGTCACATGTCCTTCGTTCGCTTCCCGCATTGCCGTAAGGACTTCCGGATAGATACCGGCGTTATTGTCACTAGCGAAATGTCGCAGGCGTTTATTCATAAACCGTGACACTTTCGCGATCCCCCTCACCACTGCCAATTCTTTTTTGACGGCGTATCCATCTCCCTTTTCCGCGGTGCTGGCCGGCGATCGGCGCGTCGTTCTATCTATCGTACGGAATGGGTTGGTCTTCGGTCACGGCTCCGAGCTAGCAGGCCATTGAAATACCCTTGATATGTGATAATTGGCAGGAACGCGCCGCTCAGTCGAATGAAAGAGGAAATGATATTGGTCGTCCGGCGAAGCCTTCTCGAATCCCTTGGAGTTTTTCAGGGCTTCACCCAGGAGGTCGATCGCTATTTGCCCACGCTTCTGGCACGGGAAAACAATTTTTTCGCGGCACGATCTACGGCTGAGAATGATCCGAGTCTCAAGCAGATCATTCCGTATGCACTCATCAGCGGCCAAGGAAAGGTTCTCCGCTACAAACGCGGGAAAGCGTCCGGAGAAAAGAGACTCGTAGCCAAGGCTTCAATCGGAATCGGCGGCCACATGAACGATCAGGATGAAGGACTTTTTGCTCTGGATCGGGCTGCTTATCTGGCGGGCGTCCAACGAGAGATTGATGAGGAGATTCGAATTCCAAATCCTCGGTCACACTGGATTGTCGGTTTGATTAATGACGACTCGACTGAGGTCGGGCGGGTGCACCTCGGGGTTGTACACGTGGTTCAGTTGCCGGCGGCCGAAGCCACGAAACGGGAAAGCGCCATCACCGAGGTAGAATTCTTGACACCCGCGGAACTACGAGCCGAACGAGAATCCCTGGAAACCTGGTCTCAGATCTGTCTGGATCACTTGGAGGAAATTCTCGGTTCGTGAATTGAGGCGCGAAGCGCTGACGAGATTTTCGCCTGGACTGTTAGGCCCAGGAAATGATTCCAAAGCGGCAAGCGCTGAAGGCGCGGTAGATTCGAGAGCCTCTAGAGATGGTGTATGGGGAGGGGTGACGTTCTAGCGGTGTCAATTCGCCGATGTTCCTCCCGAAAATACAGCGACCTCCGTCGCGCCTTCAGCGCTGCTCGGTTTATTTGATGATCCCTGGGCCTAACAGCCCAGGCTATAATCTGCTCTGCGCTTCGCGCCTGTCCATCCGCTGCGAAACAGCAATTTCGCACTACACCGAGATCATTTCACGCACTCGATCCTGTTCCATATTACAGCCGAGCCCGGTCGCAACAATCTCGCCTCTGTCCATCACAACGTAGGAATCTGCGAGTTGGTGGGCGAAATCGTAGTACTGTTCGACCAACAAGATGGTCAGCCCCCGATCAGAGACCAAAGATCGCAGCGTTTTTCCGATCTCCTGTATGATGGACGGTTGAATTCCTTCGGTCGGCTCGTCCAAGAGCAAGCATTCCGGATCACTCATTAAAGCGCGGGCAATCGCCAGTTGTTGCTGTTGCCCACCCGACAGATCGCCGCCGCGGCGGCGTCTCATGTCTTTCAAGACCGGAAACAGCTCAAAAATCGATTCCGGTATCATTCCGCTACCACCGCGACTGGCGGCGCCGGTCAGCAAATTTTCTTCGACCGTCAATCGCGGAAAAATATCGCGACCTTGGGGTACGTAGGCCAACCCATTAGCAACTCGCCGAAAGGTCGCCAGCTTCTCTAAGGGTTTGCCTCGCCACGATATCGAGCCGCTACGGATCGGCAATAGACCCATCAAACAACGAAGCAAAGTCGTTTTCCCGACGCCGTTTCGACCAAGCAAAACCGTGAGTTTTCCGGTCTCAAAATTTCCATGAATGTGACGAAGAATATGGCTGCCGCCATAATATTGGTTCAGAGAATGAATTTCGAGCATCGAGCAATCCTTCAGCGACCGAGATAGGAAGCAATTACGGTTTCATCCTTCTTTATCTGATCCAGAGTCCCTTCCACGAGCACCCTCCCTTCGGCCATAACGGTGACTTGACCGCGTTCGCCGGCGAGCTTGGCAACGAAGTCCATGTCGTGTTCGACCACGACCATAGAACAGGTCGATCGCAAGGACTCGATCAATTCGGCGAGCTGTTCAGTTTCACGATCGGACATTCCAGCGGCCGGCTCATCCAATAAGAGCACACGTGGTCTCTGCATCAGTAACATGCCAATTTCCAAACGTTGTTTTTCTCCGTGAGACAATTGTCCGGCCGGCCGAAATGCGACCGGCATCAACCCGGTCAGGTGCAATGTTTCTTCCACTCGATCCCGAGTTTCACTAGTAAGCTTCGCATGCAAACTTCGATACCACCGTCTCTCGTTCGTCATGGCCAGCTCAAGATTTTCCCAGACCGGATGCCACTCGAACACTGTAGGTTTTTGGAATTTACGACCTACTCCGGCCGAAGCGATCATCGGCTCGTCGAGCCGCAACAGATCAAGATCCTTACCGAGAATCACTCGACCGGAATCGGGTTTCGTTTTGCCGGTAATAACATCCATCATGGTTGTTTTACCGGCCCCGTTCGGACCAATGACGCACCGGAGCTCCCCTTCGTAAATTAACAGATTCACATTATTGAGGGCTTTAATGCCGTCGAAAGTTACCGTGACACCCTCGAGATAAAGAATCGTACGATGGGGACCAGGCGTCGGAAAGTCAGGTGCCCTATCGGCGTCAGGCGCACCCGAACCGAAAGTCGATGTTGGCATCACCACCGGCTTCATTTCGTCCTTGGCGGCTTAAGCAAGCCGATCACTCCTTGCGGCAGATAGATTGGAACGATTACGAAAATCGCTCCGAGAAAGAACAACCAATACTCGGCAAACGAAGCCGTGAGAAAGCTCTTTGCACCGTTGACTAAAAATGCGCCAACGATCGGACCGAGCAAAGTTCCGCGTCCTCCCACCGCAACCCAGATCGCCATTTCGATCGAATTAGTCGGAGACATTTCGCTTGGATTGATGATACCAACTTGCGGCACATACAAGGCGCCGGCGATTCCGCAGAGGACAGCCGACAAAGTCCAAACGAAGAGTTTGTACCCAAGCGGATTATAACCCAAGAACATGAGTCGCGACTCGGCATCGCGAATAGCAGTGACGACCCTTCCCAGTCTTGACTTCACCAGGAAACGGCAAAGAAGAAAGCTTCCGGCGAGCACCAGGAATGTCAGAAGGAATAAACAAACCCGCGTGCCAGGAGCGGCAATAGGAAATCCCAAGATGCGTTTGAAATCAGTAAACCCGTTGTTGCCACCGAAGCCTGTCTCGTTCCGATAGAAGAGCAGCATAGCGGCGAAGGTCATCGCTTGGGTGATAATCGAAAGGTAAACGCCTTTGACTCGGGAGCGAAAGGTGAAGTAGCCAAAGATCCAGGCAACAACGCCAGGGACAAGAACGATCAACAAAAGCGCATAAAGAAAATGCTCGGTTCCCTGCCAGAACCAAGGTAGCGCCTTCCAATCGAGGAATACCATGAAATCGGGGAGAGCGCTGTGGTAGACGCCATCAAGCCCGATCGAGCGCATGAGATACATGCCCATCGCGTAGCCACCCAGTGCAAAAAAGAGCCCGTGGCCCAAGCTTAGTACACCGCAGAAGCCCCAGACCAGATCGAGCGAAAGTGCAACTAAAGCGTAGCACATTATCTTGCCAACCAATGTGAGCGCGTAGGTGGAAAGATAAAACGGCGAACTCGCCGGTGTGGCTAAAGCGCAGATCGGCGTGGCGGCCAGTACCAAGCCCACCACCGCCCAAAACGCTATCCATTCTCTCCGACCGAACAACCGTTGACGGACGGGAAGGTGGAATGTCACCGGCGCTTCGGAAACAGCAACACTCATCTCAAACCTCCAGGCTCCGTCCTTTCAGTGCAAACAGACCTTGAGGTCTTTTCTGGATGAAAAGAACGATGAGTACCAGAATGGCGATCTTGGCCAGCACGGCTCCCCAGAACGGCTCAATCAGCTTGCTGAGCACGCCGAGTCCAAGGGCGCCTACGATTGTGCCAATTAGCTGCCCGACTCCTCCTAAGACCACTGCCATGAAAGAATCGATGATATAGCTTTGGCCCAGATCCGGACCGACGTTACCAACCTGAGAAAGAGCGCATCCTCCTAGCCCTGCAATTCCGGCGCCGAAGGCAAACGCGTAACAATCGATCTGCCAGGTGCGAATACCGACGCAAGCAGCCATTCGGCGGTTTTGCGTAACGGCTCGGATATATAACCCGAAACGTGTTCGCTGGATAACGAGCCAAGTAATCAAAACCACTATCAACGCAAAGCCAATAATCACTATCCGGTTGAAAGGCAGGATCAGCTCCGGCAAAACGGTAATGCCGCCGCTCATCCAGCGAGGATTGGAAACCTGCACATTCTGGGCGCCAAACTTCGTTCGGACTGCTTCGATTAAGATGAGGCTGACTCCAAATGTCGCGAGCAAGGTCTCCAATGGTCGTCCATACAACAACCTGATTACGGATCTTTCCAGAATGAGACCGACGATCGCGGCCGCCAAAAAAGAAACTGGGACCGCCGCCAGCAGATACCAATCGAACGCTCCAGGCCAGTAGCTAACAAACATATTCTGGACGCAGTAAGTTGCGTAGGCCCCGATCATGAGAAACTCACCGTGGGCCATGTTAATCACACCGATTAGACCGTAAGTGATAGCTAACCCAAGCGCAGCTAATAACAGAATACTTCCAAGGCTGATGCCGGCAAATAAGGTCCCGACAAACTGGATCTCCGCTTCTTCGCGTTCCAGATTAGCCAACGCTTGTTCGACCTGTTTGCGAACTGCTGGATCTGATTCGATGAACGTGCCGTCGCTTTGCTTTCCCAATAGAGGCGCCAGCACAAGACGCGTTTGCGGATCGTGACGCTGCTCGATGACGGCAATTGCATCTTTGCGGCGTTTTGGATCTGGATCGTGCAGCGCGCTCGAAACCCAAAGCTGATCCAATTCAGCCCGTAAAGAAGAATCGGTCTCGCTGCTTCTTGCCTTCTCAATTAGCGGTTTGAGCACCGGATCACCGCTCCTCAACAATGTCTGAATGGCTTGCGCCCGAACTGCTCGATCAGGTGAAACTAACTGTAATCCGGCTAGCCCGATCGCTAGCTTCTCGCGCAATACATTATTTAATTCGATCGATTGTAGATCAGCCGCTTTGCCTTCGACTTCCGCACCCGTCAGTGCGTCATGATAAGATTCGCCATCCTGGATTAAAAGCTGTCCGGCATTATTTGTGTAGAGCCGCTCATCCCGTAGCGATTCCAGAATTCGTTTGGCAACATCGTCTCCTGCCAGAATGACTTGCTCCAATGCCTGCGCTTTCGCATCAAAATCATCCTCGGCCAAAGGTTTGATCTGTTCCGGCGTAAGAGCCTGAGCGACACCACCAACCGCTAGGAAGAATGCTATGGTGAGCAGCAAGGAGAACCGTCGATTCATATACAGACGGCGTGTTCGATGCCTGTTCTAGCGACCGAAGACGGCCAGCCCAGTGGGATCAAGCAGATTGCGGAGACGCATGTTGGCAACTTTGTCCGGCTTGCTTTCGTTACCCGGAATAAATGGGCTCCAAGGCTGGGCTCGAATCGGTTCTTTGGTTTTCCAGACAACACCGAATTGTCCGTCGGGACGCACTTCTCCGATCATCACCGGCTTGTGAAGATGGTGGTTAGGATCCATTTGCAGGGTGAAACCACAAGGCGCTTTGAATGTCTGGCCGATCACTGCGATGCGGACCTTGTCGACATCGGTGCTCCCAGCTTTTTCCACGGCTTGCTTCCACATGTGAATACCGACGTAGGTGGCTTCCATTGGATCGTTGGTCACCCGCTTATCGCCGCCGGGAAGATTGTGAGCGGCTACATAGGCCGCCCACTCTTTCTTAAACGCTTCATTCTGCGGATTCTTCAGTGACATGAAGTAATTCCAGGCCGCTAAATGTCCAACTAACGGCTTGGCATCAATCCCTCGCAGCTCCTCTTCACCGACCGAAAACGCGACCACCGGAACATCAGTTGCCTTTAGGCCCTGATTGGCCAATTCCTTATAGAACGGCACATTTGAGTCGCCGTTGATCGTCGAGATCACGGCGGTCTTTCCGCCTTGAGCGAATTTTTTTACGTCGTTGACGATCGTTTGATAGTCATTGTGACCGAACGGGGTATAAACTTCGTTTATGTCGGCATCCTGAACACCTTTGGAATGCAAGAAAGCGCGCAGAATCTTATTGGTTGTACGCGGATACACATAGTCAGTCCCCAAAAGAAAGAACCGTTTCGCGCCCCCTCCTTCTTTACTCATTAGATACTCCACCGCCGGAATCGCCTGTTGATTCGGGGCAGCGCCAGTGTAAAAAACGTTTCGCGACATCTCCTCGCCCTCGTACTGAACGGGATAGAAAAGCAAGCCGTTCAGTTCCTCAAAAACGGGAAGGACCGACTTGCGCGACACCGAGGTCCAACAGCCAAAAACGACAGCTACCTTGTCCTGGCTGATGAGCTGTCGAGCCTTTTCCGCGAACAGCGGCCAATTCGATGCGGGGTCAACCACGATCGGCTCGATTTTTCGTCCCGCTACACCGCCGGCATTGTTGATCTCCTCGATCGTCATCAGAGCGACGTCTTTGAGGGAAGTCTCGGATATCGCCATGGTACCGGAGAGCGAGTGCAGAATGCCGACTTTGATCGGTTCGGAACTGTTTTGGGCAAGGAGTGGATGCGCGGTAAAGGTCACCGTGCACGAAAGCAACGTGGCGTGGAGGAACAATTTTCTTTTCATGGATCTCGGGCAAAACCGCCATGATCACTTGGCAGTTAGTATCAGGGCAAACTCAGCAGCAGTTGTGCCACTTTTCCGGAGCGCCCACCCCCAGAGACCCTCCCTTCAAACCGGATTTAAGTCGATGATTGCTGGACAAACTCAGCCACTTTATGGGACACTGTACCGTTTTGATCACAAGTGGTCGTAGCGGTGACCGGGTCGTCTTCTTCTGGAATTGTCAAGCCGGAGCCGCTCATCGTGGCCAATGGCTTTTTTCCGGTAGCGGCGACTGTCCGGCTGGGCCTGAGTATCTGGCAGTCCGGGAAGGTTGTACGAAGCGATAGACCCAGCCCGACCAAAAAGCGCAGTCGCCACCGTGCTGCCTCCAAAATCGTTTGGACCTTTTCCGGTAGCGCGATGCCAGCCGACACCCAGGCCCAGCAAGCCAGTGACGAAAGCGACGAAGCGATGCCTTCATCAGGCGAGCCCTCGAAAATGATGGCGACAGGTTAACGCACCGGCCAAACGCACAAACGGCTTTAGCCAGGAACGACCTCTTGCCGATACGGCATCCCTTCCTGGGCGCCCGGCCTAGTCACGGCCAGAGAAGCCGCTTGGCAGGCGCGTCGGACAGCCTCCTCGACACTTAGTCCTTCGGCTATCCCTGTACTAAACCAGCCAACGAAACAATCTCCCGCTCCGGTTGTATCGACCGCTTGCACTACCGGCGCGGTGACGCGAGTGATCGTCGTGCCGGTCGAAAACAGCACCCCCTCCGCCCCAAGCGTTACCACAACTATTTTAGAGCCCTGGCGCAAAAACCAATCAACGCTCTTTTCGATCGATGATTCATTGCTTAAGCCGAGAGCCTCATGTTCGTTGACCACAATCGAGTACAGGCTTTCGTAGACTTGCTTCGGGAGCGTTCGCGTCGGCGCCGGGTTCAAAATGAAACGGCGATTTAGTTCTTGGCACAAACGAGCGGTTGCTTCGATTGCTCCATCCCTGATTTCGAGCTGAGAGACGACCACGTCAGCCCGCGCAAACGCATCGCGCGCCGCAGAAACCATCGCCGAATCAACCGCTTCATTTGCCGATTTCGCTACTGCGATCAGGTTTTCTCGGGTAACGCCGTCGACCAGTATGAGCGCGACACCACTGGGAGCGTTCTGAACACAATGAAAGTAATCGAGATTGATGCCTTCCTTGCATAACCGATCTCGAGCGGCGGAACCAAAGGAATCAGCGCCGAAAGCACCTAGAAACATTACCTGTCCCCCAGCCCGAGCTGCCGCGACTGCTTGATTTGCACCTTTTCCGCCGCCGAACATCTTGAATTCTCCCCCTAGAACAGTCTCACCCGGTCTAGGAAGGCGATCACAGAATACAACCAGATCGGTATTCGAGCTGCCAACGATGAGAATCTTGGGTCTTGGCGCCATGTCATTTATAAGAAGAGCCATCAAAACGAAAAAGGATCATCCCGTCAAACCGGTTGGGATTGTAAATAGATCGCATCTTGGATTTTCGGCTGCG
>WNFQ01001800.1_pt1 | contig 15347 bp, 14 predicted proteins | sample 5400171 | NCBI WGS metagenome assembly WNFQ01 (sample SAMN13153356, study PRJNA577476) | soil metagenome | isolation source: 20 cm soil under Madrone tree | place: USA:California | collected 2016-06-14
CGCGACGAGCTGGAATACGTCGTCGTCGAAACCTACGACCACGCGCGCGCCGGAGTTTCCATGCTCCGCGAAGAAGTGGGCGGCCGCGCCACTTTCTTCGTCGACTCCCTTCGCAACCTGCGTCTTTCCTCCGAATACGAGCCGATCGTCAATTTCCGCCCCGAAGACGGAGTTATCTCGCGGCTCGACAAGCTCGTCGGCTTCCGCGATCCGCTCGGCGCCGCGGCAAAACAATTCCTGCCAAGATTGCGTTCCGCGTATTTGACCGACAGCGCCGCAGCCGCCGAAAAATTGTCCAAGGAAAACTCGCAATACGCCTTCGTGACACCCGACGGCACCTGCTACCAGGGACGCATGGTCACCGGCGGCCGCCCCGACGAAGTTGGTCCGCTAGGCATGAAGCGCGAGTTGCGCGCCCTCGACGCGGAAGTGCTGCATCTCGAGCATCAAATGAGCGAAAAACACGCGGCGATTGAAGTCATCGCCGGCGAGTTGCGTTCAACCGAACAGGCTCTCGCCGAAATCGTTGAGAAGCAGCGCGAAGCGGAACGCCAGTCAATTTCTGCCATGCACCGCCACGGCCAGATGCAGAGCGAGTTGGCTCGCCTCGGCCTGGAACTCACGATTTGCCAAAACGAGCTTTCGAGCATCCGCCAGAACGTGGAAAGCGCACGTCAGCGTGCCGAGCGCGCCAAGAACCAGCATGCCGCTGCCGCCCTCACCCGCGCTGAAGCCGACGCCGAAAGCACGCGACTCGCGGAAGCTCTCGTCCAACTTCGCGGCTCCATACAATCCGAGCAAAATGAACTCGCCACCAGCCGCGTCGAATTTGCCGCCATGAACGAGCGCCTCATGTCCGCTGAAGCTCTCTCTGCGAGGCTGAACGAAGAGCGCGCAGAACTCGGCCGCCGCGAAACCGCACTTCAGCAGCAAGTGACTTCCATCGGCGACGAAACAGCCGCCCTCGCCAAACAGAGCGAAGACCTTGGCCTCCAGCTCGAAGGCCTCCGCGGCGAAAAATTGCGTCTGGAAATCGGCCAGCGCGAACTCGAACAGGAATGGGACACCGCCCGCACTCGCGTCACCCAGATGGAAGATCATCTCCGCATGGGCCGCCAGTCCTTGCAAGAACTTCGCGAGCAGCGCAGCCACGCCGAAGTCGATCGCGCCAAGAACGACTCCGACCGCCAGCACCTTCGAGAAACCTGCATGAGCGAAGTGAACGCTCAGCCCGAAGACCTGATCGCCACCGAAGCCGCTTTCATGTCCGGCGACGAGCTGGCCATCGCTGAAACCAACTATCGCGAAATGAAGCAACGCATCGAGTCCATGGGCCCCGTCAACATGATGGCCCTCGAGGAATACAACGAATGTGACCAGCGCTTCACTTTCCTCACGCGCGAGCGCGACGACCTCCTCCAATCCATCGCCGACACCCAGCAAGCCATCGCCGAACTCGATCTCGCCACTAAGGAAAAGTTCGAGCACGCCTTCCACGCCATAAACAAGAGTTTTTCCGAAGCCTTCCACACCATTTTCGGCGGCGGCATGGCGGAGATGCGCTTGACCGAGCCGGACAGCTCCGGCGACGCCGGCATCGATATCGTGGCTTCGCCTCCAGGCAAGCGCCTGCAAAACGTGCTGCTGCTCTCCGGCGGCGAAAAGGCCATGACCGCGCTCGCGTTGCTCATCGCCATCTTCCGCTATCAGCCCAGCCCCTTCTGCATCCTGGACGAAGTCGACGCCCCGCTCGACGAAGCCAATGTTGGCCGCTTCACGCGCCTCATCGGCGAGATGAGCGGCCAAACACAATTCATCATCGTCACCCACAACCGCAAGACCATGGAAATGGGCAGCGTGCTGTACGGCGTAACCATGCAAGAGCCTGGCGTCTCCAAGCTCGTCAGCGTCCGCTGGGAAGAATCCGAACCCGCGGCCCCCAAGCAACAAGCCGCAGCCGCCTCCGCCGCTTAGACTCTCGCGGGTTTTCACTTGTAGGGGCGCCCGCCACGGCGGGCTGCGCCCTTTCCATCACCCATCCAAAACCTCCCGGATTCTATTAGTTCTCCATAAATTTTTCTTATCTCGTTTTGCAAATTTTTCCACCGCTCCCGCCTTTGACTTCGCGTTCCGCTGCGCTAGAATGCTTCTCACTTTGTCGGGGGAAACTTTTCCGTGTCTTCTGCTCCTGCCATGAGAGTTATTCGAGAAACTCAATTCGCCGGCATCACTCCCGCCGCGCGCGGCAAAGTCCGTGACCTCTACGATCTCGGCGACGACCTTCTGATCGTCGCCACCGACCGTCTCTCCGCTTTCGACGTCATTCTTCCCACGCCCATTCCTGACAAGGGCCGCGTCCTCACGCAACTCTCCCTCTTCTGGTTCAATCTCTTGAAGGATGTCATTCCCAACCACGTCCTCAGCGCCACGAATTTTCCCCCACCTTTCGATAGGTTCGACGACGAACTCGCCGGCCGCTCGATGGTCGTGCGCAAAACGCAGCCTCTGCCGATCGAGTGCGTCGTGCGCGGCTATGTCTCCGGCTCCGGGTGGAAAGACTATCGCGTCACCGGTAAAATCTGCGGCATCCCGCTGCCCAAAGGGTTGCAAGAATCCGATCGCTTGCCACAACCCCTTTTCACCCCCGCCACCAAAGCCGCCTCCGGCCACGACGAAAACATTTCCTTCGAGCAAGCGGCCTCACTCGTCGGCAAAGAACTAGCCGAAAAAGTCCGCGCCGTCAGCCTGGAACTCTATGCCCGCGCCTCCGCCTATGCCGAGCCCCGCGGCATCATCCTCGCTGACACGAAATTCGAATTTGGCCTGCTTCACAACGAACTAATCTGGATCGACGAAGCCCTCACCCCAGATTCCTCGCGTTTCTGGCCCGCCGCGCACTACAGCCCTGGCGGTCCGCAGGCCTCTTTTGACAAACAATTTGTTCGCGACTATCTCGAGCGAATGCAGTGGCCGAAAACCCCGCCCGGCCCGGTGCTGCCTTCTGAGGTCGTCGAAGCCACTCGCGCCAAGTACCGGGAAGCCTATCGCATCCTGGTTGGGCACGAATTGGACTAGCAGGCCGGCCCCTCTCAACGAAAGTTCTCTAGCGGAGCGTGTCATCGTGAAAGATCAATTGGAAGGGCTCGTCAATCAGATGGTGGAGCGCGGGATTTTGTTTGACGAAGCCGTTGGCGAATTCGAGAAACGTTTCATCAAGCGCGTCCTGGACCGCACCAACGGCAATCAGTCCCGCGCCGCGGGAATTCTTGGCATTCACCGCAATACGCTCAGCCGCAAGATCGATGAGTACAAGCTCGACTCCAACGGCCACCGCCGCTCTTCACGCTGACTAACCCTCTATCCGCATCCTAGAATGAAAACAGCTCCCCACGATGAGGCGAGGAGCCGTTTCCTTGAATGCGTCAGTGTCAGAAAATTCTATGGCTTGGCGGCCGGCTTTTTTGCTGCCGGCTTGCGCACCGGCGGCTTCTTCGTCTTTTCCTTCGGAATGTCCTCATCCTTCACTTTGGCCTTCTCCCAGTGCAGGAAGAACGCCGGATCGGGATCGTAGGAAGTCAGCGTGCCGGTGAAGTGCACGGCGCTGTCTTTCTCCACGCGTGCCGCGTTGGGTTGGCCTACAACTTTCACATCCATGTTTGGTGTCGTAGCAGCATCGAACTCCGCATCGCTCGTGACGAACGCAATCTTCAGCACAATGGGATCCGTCGCCGACGCCGCAGGCACGATTTCAATCACTTTGCCCGGCACCTCGGGGAACTCCAGGCCGCACGATGCCAGCCACGTCAATTTGCCCTTGTCCCCTCCCGCCTTAAGCTCTGTGACCACTGAAGCGATGGTCATGTCCTTCTGCACGGCGCTGAGGTCTGCCGCGCTTGCTATCGAATAGCCGGCGGAGCGCTCTGCCGAACTTCCGGCGAGTTGCAAGAGTTCATTCAGCTCTGCATCCGTCAGGCTGTCGCACACCGTTCCGCCTTGATAGTTCGCCACCAGTTTCCGCAGGTACGTCTTGATCTGTCTGGACTGCACTTCCGTCGCGCCCTTGGCCGTCACCGCTTTCGCAAAGTACCAGAAAGCGTCCATTTGCTGCGGCGGGGTCATCGCCTGATAAGCTTTGCCCACATTGTAGTGGGCGATGGGGTCGTCCGGATTCAGGACCAGTACTGCCTTGAAGGCCGCGACCGCAGCGGGATAATCCTTCAGCGTCATCGATGCGTTGCCCGCCGTGTAGTTGAACAAAATCGCTGGCTGCAGTTTCTGCTTGGCGAAATCCTCGGCCGACATGGCATCGGGCTTTTTCAATTCGTCGAGTGTCTTCAGCCCGAGCTGTGCCGCTTCCCTGGCTTTTGTCGCGAGGTCTTTCGCAGCCGGGTCCGTCTCCTTGACGTTCAAGCTTGCATACGCTAACGCGCGCGCGTAAAGCGCCTCATACCGGATGCCCGCTTCCGCCTTGTCACCCAATGCCACCAGCTTGTCAGCGAACTCGGCCACTTTCTGGGGATTTTTGAGCTGCGTGTAGGCCCGATAGTAGAGTGGATAGATATAAACGAGGAGATCGGAATTCGGATACTTCGCTACAAAATCATCGGCGCACTTTACCACCGCCCCCGGCACTTTTTCCGCCGCGCACGCCTGCTCGGCATTATATTCCGCCTGCGTGTACTTCGGCCCTTTGGCCGCTCCGGCGTCCTGACCCGCTGCCGGCGCTTGAGCGTAGCCGTTCAGCCCGCTCCCGGCAATCAGGATAAGGGTTGCAATCATCGCGAACCCCGCCAATCTTTTAGTTACGTTCATTCCCATTTCTCCTCGCTCAAACTTCAAGCCTGAGTTTTCTGCTTCCGGTCCACCCCGGAATGCTTCTGCCGGGAATCGCTTTGTTTCGGAAAACCTTGGGATTATAGGGAACTCCGCACCGTATCTGCAAGACGTACCCATTCATTGAATTGATGACCTGAGGAAATTTCTTCATCGAGAATGCAGCGACTCTTTTCTTCCCTCACGGCCACCAGGGGTTCCCAAGTACCGCGGAAAACTCTAGTGATAGGATGAGTGTCGCACAAAAAGAGTGGTCCGTACGAGGAAGATTTCTCATGCCGCGAATAAGCAAATCGAATGAATCTCCCCGCGATGCGCAAGCTCTGTCCGGTGGCGTGGCCCTAGTTACCGGTGCAAGCCGTGGTATTGGCCGCGCCATCGCGCACCAGTTGGCTTTGCTGGGCGCTTCCGTGTCCATCTGCGGCCGGGATCGCGCCGCTCTCAAGGACTCCGCGAGTGAACTCGCAGCGCTCGGCGTGCCCGTGCACAACCAAATCGCCGATGTTACAAATTCCGTCGCTGTCTTCGACATGATCGCCCAAACAGAAGCAGCCCTCGGCCCCATCACCATCCTCGTGAACAACGCCGGCATCGGTCTCTTCGGACCGGTCCATGAGAAAACCGAAGCCGATTGGGACCGCGTCCTGGACACCAATCTTAAAAGTGTTTTCCTCGTTTCTCGCGCGGTCGCGCCTTCCATGATTCGCCGCGGCTCCGGCGACATCATCAACATCAGTTCCCTGGCCGGCAGAAACACGTTCGCCGGTGGCGGCATCTATTGCGCCTCCAAGTGGGGCCTCGTCGGTCTCTCCGGCTGTATGGCTGAAGATCTTCGCGAATTCGGCATCCGCGTCAGCGTGATCTGTCCCGGAAGCGTGGCCACGGAATTCTCCGGGCGCGGCCCAAAAGACACATCAAAAGTGTTAACCGCGGAAGACGTGGCCCACGCCGTGAAAGCCATCGTCACGCAAGGCCCGCAAAGCTTCCTCAGCGAGATTCACCTTCGCCCGCGGCGCAAACCCTGAGCCAAGTCGGCCCTTCATCGGCCTGTATATTTGCCTCTTGACAATCATCGTTATAACAACTATATTCCTTCCATGAGTTCGCGCCCCAGGCCTTCCAGCCCCGCTCCCACGCTGGAGCACCGCATCTTTGTTGCGCTTCTGAAGGCCGCCGACTCTCTCGGACAAGAAGTCGAACATCTTCTGAAAGCCGCGGGGCTTACCGGCGCCCAATACAATGTCCTCCGCATCCTCCGTGGGGCCGCACCGGAAGGTTTGCCCTGCCGCGGGATCGCGGACCGCATGATTTCCCACGACCCGGATATGACTCGGCTTCTCGACCGTCTCGAGAAGCGCTCCCTGATTTCCCGGGTACGTCAGACCGACGACCGCCGCGTCATTAAGACGCGCATCACGCCGCAAGCTCTCAGCCTCCTAAAAACTCTCGACCAGCCGGTTCGCGAGCTGCACAAACGCCAGTTCCGGCACATGTCTTCCGCGCGCCTTAAAATTCTTTCCGACCTGCTGGAGGAAGTCCGCGTCCGTAAGCCTGCCTAGCAGACTTCTCGAGACGAGTTTCGCATTTTCAATTCAAATACAAGAGGAGAAAAACATGGGCCACCATCTATCTCGAATCGCAGTAACCGCCGGTCTCGCCGCTGTTCTATCACTGCCCGCTGCCGCCGGCACAACCGAATGGAAGATCGATCCCGCGCATTCGTCCGCACAGTTTTCCGTCCGCCACTTGGCCATTTCTACCGTGCGTGGTGCGTTCAGCAAAGTCACCGGCTCCGTCGTCGTGGACGACAAGGACATCGCCAAGTCCACTGTCGATGTCACCATTGACGTCTCCACCGTCGATACCCGCGAGCCCGGCCGCGACAACGATCTCCGCAGCGACCATTTCTTCGACGTTGCCCACTTTCCCACCATGACTTTCAAGTCCAAGAAAGTCGAGCAAGTCGCTCCCGGAAAGCTCAAAGTCACCGGCGACCTCACCATCCGCGGCACCACCAAGGAAGTCGTACTCGACGTCGATGGCCCCACCGCTCCCGTCAAGGATCCCTGGGGCAATCAGCGCGTCGCGGTTAACGCCTCTACAAAAATCAATCGTCAGGACTTTGGTGTGAAGTGGAACGCTACGATGGACAACGGCGGTGTCGTCGTCGGTGATGACGTCAATATCACCATCGACGCGGAAATGATCAAGCAAGCGCCAAAACCCGCCAACTGACGGGCCTGCTCGCGCCGTTCAGGTGAGGAGTGGCCGGTGCGCCTGCACCTTCCACTCCCCCTGAATCATCAAACTCTAGATAACAAGATTAGAATCCTAAGGGAATAGGCACTATGAAGAAACCAGCGCAGAGCGAATACCCCGTCCACAATCTGATTCTGGAACGTTGGAGCCCCCGGGCTTTCGCCGACAAACCAGTTCCACAAAATGTTCTGCGCAGCATTTTCGAAGCTGCCCGATGGGCGCCTTCCAGCAGCAACGAGCAGCCCTGGGCGTATCTCGTGGCCACAAAAGACGACAAAGACGGCTTTGAGAAAATGCTGAGCGTTCTCGTGGAATTCAACGCCAACTGGGCAAAGAGCGCTCCCGTGCTGGCAATTGCCGTCTCAGAGCTGGCCTTCGCGAAGAACAACGCCCCCAACCGTAATGCGCAATACGACACTGGTGCGGCGACCATGTTGCTTTCCATGGAAGCCACTGCCAACGGCCTGTTCGTCCATCAGATGGCTGGTTTTGACGCCGAAAAAGCGCGCCAAGTCTTTGGAATTCCCACCGGATGGGACGCCATCGCCGCGGTTGCCATCGGTTATGCTGGCGACCCGGATTCTTTGCCTCCGCACTTGAAAGATCGCGAAATGGCGCCTAGAACACGCAAGCCCATCTCCGAATTTGTCATGTCCGGTCGCTGGGGGCATACTGCTCCTTTCGCCAAGAAATAATCGGAGAACGCTGCCCCGGCCCCACATGCACCGCACACTCGAATTCCTACTGCACCATGGATATGTAGTCCTGCTCGGATGGGTTTTCGCCGAGCAGATTGGGCTGCCTTTGCCTTCCATGCCGCTGTTGCTGGCAGCTGGCGCGCTCGCCGGTACTGGCCGAATGAGTTTTTTTGGCTCTTTGTTTTACGTTGCGCTCGCCGCAGTATCCGCTGATTCCATCTGGTATTATCTCGGCCGCCGCAAAGGCATCCGCATCCTCCAGCTTCTGTGCAAAATTTCGTTGGAGCCGGATTCTTGTGTTCGCCGTACCGAAGGCATTTTCTCCAAACAGGGCGCTCGCTCGCTTCTCGTCGCCAAATTTCTCCCCGGTCTCGGTACCGTCGCGCCTCCGCTCGCCGGCATCTTTCACATGCGCCGCCGCCGTTTTCTTCTCTTCGACGCCGCGGGAGCGCTTCTCTGGGGCATCACCTTTCTCGGCCTGGGCTACGTCTTCAGCGGTCAGATCGACTGGGTCGCCGAGCACCTTGCTTCTCTCGGCGGCTGGCTCCTCGTCCTCATTCTCGCTGCCCTCGCGGCCTACATCACAAAGAAGTTTGTCGCCCGCCAGCGTTTTCTTCGTGATCTGCGGATCTCCCGCATCACCGTCGATGAATTGAAAGAGAAGCTCGACGCCGGCGAAGAACTCGTCATCGTGGACCTGCGCCACTCGATGGATTTCGAGGCTGACCCCGAAACCATTCCTGGCGCCTTCCGCATGGACGCCAAGGAGCTGGAAGAAAAGAACGACCGCTTGCCCCGCGATCGCGAGGTCATCCTCTACTGTACTTGACCAAACGAAGCCACCAGCGCCCGTGTGGCGCTGCTCCTCAGAAAAAACGGCATCACGAATATCCGCCCCCTGCAGGGTGGCCTGGAAGCCTGGCGCGAACGCGGGTATCCTATGGACACGGTCACTATCGTGGTCGAATCTAAATAGCAGTTCGCGGTAGCACCAGCATCCCTGCCGGCGATTTCAGTCCGGCTCTCCGCGCGGCGCTCACAACCGCGGCAAAACAATCCCGCTCTGCGACTGGTACTTCCCCTTCTTATCCTTGTAACTCACTTCGCAATCCTCATCCGACTCGAAGAAAATCACCTGGCACAAACCTTCATTCGCGTAAATCTTCGCCGGCAGCGGCGTCGTGTTGCTGATTTCTAGTGTCACAAACCCTTCCCACTCCGGTTCGAACGGCGTCACGTTCACGATGATCCCGCACCGCGCGTACGTCGATTTTCCCAGGCAAATCGTCAGCACGTTCCTCGGTATCCGGAAATATTCCACCGACCGCGCTAGTGCAAACGAATTGGGCGGAATGATGCACACCTCGCCCTTGAACTCCACAAAAGATTTCGGATCGAAATGCTTGGGGTCCACGATCGTTGAATTCACGTTCGTAAAGATCCGAAACTCGTCCGCCACGCGAATATCGTAGCCGTACGACGACACTCCGTAACTGATCACTCCCTCGCGCACCTGCCGGTCCGTAAACGGCTCGATCATCTTGTTCTCCAGCGCCTTGCGCCGGATCCAGCGGTCTGGCTTTACAGACATCCATTCCTCCTCGAAATTTATCCGCGATTTGTCTTTTCGATTCGCTGCTGCAACAAACTGACTCGAACCGGAGCGCCAAAAGATGTTCAGTGTAGATTACCCCTCACGTCTTGACAACCTGCGCCGCACCCTCTAGCATCTGCCTCGGAAGCGTTGGAGGATTGCGTGATCAAGCTGGACATCGTAAATGCCGTCGTCACCTCGACGAACATCAGCCGCACCAAAGCCGAGCAGGCCGTCGAAACCGTTTTCGAGTCGTTGAAGCAAGCCCTCGGCCGCGGCCAACGCATCGAACTCCGCCGCTTTGGCGTCTTTAGCGTCAAGCCCCGCAAGACCGGCATTGGCCGCAATCCCCGCACCGGCGAAGAAGTGAACATCCCGCCGGGCAAAGCCGTCCGTTTCAAGCCCGGCAAAGAACTTCAAGGCATCGAAGAAGAGAAGAAATCCTAACAACCGCGTCGCGGCCTCGTCGCAAACCATTCTGCCAAACGAACTCCTCGCCAATTCGAAACTAGCGCGAACCCTGCCTGCTATGCTGTACTGGCTAGTGTTGATTCCATTTCAGGCACAAAATATTCCGTGACCCCACCCCTCCCAGTAAATCCTCCGCCATCCCTCCCGACCAACGTCGATTGGAGCGCCGCCCCTGCCTATAGCGTCCGCTACATTCCGACTCCTTACCGTCCGTCCCGAAAAATGTTGCTCCTCGCCTGCGTCCTCTTCTTCCTCACTCTCTGCACCTGCCTCGTCGCCGGCACGCAATTCGCCACCGCCTATTCCCAAAACCAAGCCTTCTCCTCCGATGAATTTCTCCGCTCCTTTACTCTCTTTTACAAGAACCCCCTCGGCCTCGCCGCCGGTCTCCCTTTCGCACTTACTCTTCTCCTTATTCTCCTCACCCATGAACTCGGCCATTTCTTCGCCTGCCGTTACCACCATATTCGCGCCACCTACCCTTTTTTCGTTCCCTTCCCAAACTTGAACGGCACCTTTGGAGCCTTCATCTTGATTCGCTCCCCCATCCTCACCAACCGCGCCTTGTTTGATGTCGGCGCTTCCGGCCCGCTCGTCGGTTTCATCTTCGCCGTTCCCGCTCTCTTCTACGGCGTCCTCCATGCCAAGCTCGTTCCCGGCCTCGCCGACCCCGCCCACGCCGAACTCATCTACGGCACTCCGCTTCTGCTTCGTCTCTTGGACGCCATCTTCCATCCCGGCATCTCCCCCGACGCTCTTCTGCTGCCTCCGGTCGGCCGCGCCGCTTGGGTTGGTCTTCTTCTCACCTCCCTGAACCTCGTCCCCGTCGCCCAGCTCGATGGCGGCCACATTCTTCGCTCTCTCAACCCTCGCGCACACTGGTATTCCTCGCTCCTCTTTCCCGCTGGTTTTGTCGTACTCGGAGTCCTTGCCTTCTGGGAAGGTTGGTACTTCTGGGCCGCCATGATTCTCGCCATGCGCTTCCTTCGCGTCGCCCCTATCTACGATCCCGCGCCTCTCGATTCCCGCCGCCGCTGGGGAGCGCTCCTTGCTCTGGCAATCTTTCTCCTTTCCTTTATGCCCGCCCCTCTCTACATTTCTCCAAGTTCCCATTGACCGTGCCACATCTGCGGTTATGATGCCTTCGGCCCGCACGCGCCCGATCGCGCCAGCAAACTCATGCCTGAACTCGTCCGCACTCTCCGCTTTCGCGACCTCCTGCTGCTCTTCATCGGTTCCGTCATTGGCTCCGGCATTTTTCGCACACCCGGCCCCATCCTTCGCCAGGTTGGCGGCTCCGTCAGCCTTTCCCTCCTGGTCTGGATAGTCGGCGGGGCCCTCTCCCTGCTCGGCGCACTCACCTATGCCGAACTTGCCGCCGCCAATCCCGAAGCCGGCGGCTTGTATTGCTACATCCGCGACGGTTTCGGCCGGCTCTCCGCTTTTCTCTATGGCTGGTGCCTTTTTCTTGTAATCGCCAGCGGCTCCGTCGCCGCACTCGCGCGCGCCTTTAGCGAATACCTAGCCAGAGTTCTTCCCATTTCTCCCGTCGAGCAGACCATCGCCGCCGTCCTGATGATCGGCATCGTCACCGCCATCAACGTCTGGGGCACCCGCAAGAGCTCCGATCTTCAGAACTGGACCACCCTAGTCAAGGTGGGCATCATCGTCATCCTCAGCGCCTTCCTGCTGGCGCTTGGCCATCATGGCCGCGAGATTCCCCCCGCCTTGGGCATCACTCAGCACGGAATTGGCCTCTGGTCCAGTTTCGGCCTAGCGATGATCACTGTTCTCTGGGCTTATGAAGGCTGGCAATTCGGCACTTACAGCGCCGGCGAAGTCATCGATCCGCAAAAAGCCTTCCCGCGCGCCTTTCTGATGGGATCACTGATTCTCGTGGGCCTCTATCTCGCGGCCGTCGTCGCTTATCTCTTCGCCCTCGGCCCCAAAGACATGGCCATGACCGACACCATCGCTGCTACCTCTGTTACCGCCGTCCTCGGCTCCTGGGCCGGCAAAATCGTCGCCCTCACCATTCTGATTTCCACTTTCAGCGCCGCCAATAGCGTCATCCTCACCGCCCCTCGCGTTTTCTACGCCATGGCCAAAGACAAACTGTTTTTCGTGAAACTCGCGGAAGTCCACCCGCGCTTTAAGACTCCGGCGGTAGCTATCATGGCACTCGGTGTCTGGTCTGCTGTCTTGGTCTGTGCCGGTGAGTTGGGCACTTTCAGTAAACTGATCGAAGGCGTGATTTTTATCGGCTGGATCTTCTACGGCCTCGGCGCCGCCGCCATTTTTCCCATTCGCCGCGCCACGGCAGGCCGCCCCATTCCCTATCGTGTTCCCGGCTATCCCTGGACGCCGTTACTCTTCGTTCTCGTCGCCGCCGTGATCGTCGGCAATGCCATCTATCTAGCCTTCCGCGACCCTTCCCAATTCATGAATCTCGCCGCCGCCGTCATTCTCTTCCTCATCGGCCTTCCCGCCTACTTCTTCTGGCGTAAACGCGCCGCCTGATTCTGGAGTGCGGTAGCAAAGTTGCCGCTTTTCTTCCTGCCTACACTCAGTCCTTCACCCAACAACGCGGAGTTCTTGTCGGCGCCAACCTCACTCGTGACTCTCTCCCTTGGCGATAATCCCCTTAACCATCTCTTCCGCCCGACGGGCGCTCTGGCTCTCGGCCCCGTTCGGCTCCAGTTTCAAATACGCTTCCAATCCTTGCAGTTGCTCCAAATATTCCTTCCGTCTTCCATAAGCATCAGAAAGCACCAGGTAAGCCTGCGCGAGATTGGGGTTGCGCAGCAGCGCCTCCCGCGCCGATTTTTCAGCCTCATCCAGGCGGTTCAGCCGCAGCAGCGCCATCGCCAGAAACAAGTACCCCTCGGGCGAGTTTTCGTTGACCTCCAATCCTCTTCGAATAGTGGCAACTGCCTCTTCCGACTTTCCCTGCACATATTGCACATAGCCGATGCCGAATTCCGCCCACGCGTACCTTCCTCCGCTCAAATCAATCGCCTTCTGAAAGGCTGGCAGCGCTTCTCCCAGCAGGCCCTGTCTCGTCTTCACCACGCCAATGTGATAGAAAGCCTCGTAGTAATCCGGAAAAGCCTGCGCGGCCTTCAGGAAGTGCTCCGCGCTACCTGCGAGATCCTGCTTCGCCAGGCTTCCCAATCCCTTCGCATACTCGTTCCGCGCTTTGCCGGGAATCTTCAGCTCCCGCGCCGAAACTGTGTACCTGCTCCGCTCAGGGTGCGCCGTCGCAGGCGAATCCAAGTACAGCACCAGCTTTGAGGAAGCACCATCCAGCCGAGCACTCGTTTGCGCCGGCTCATACCCCGGTTCATCAACCACAATCTCGTACGTGCTTGGCGGAAGGCTCCGAACTTCAAAGTGCCCTTCGAGGTCAGTAAGTACGCTCCGGAATATTCCAGCAACGTGCGATTTCAATTTGACGGCCACTTGGCTCGCCGGCCGGTTGCTCGTTCTCAGCAGCACCGTCCCGGAAATCGTTCCCTCATCAGGCCCGGAATTCGGGACTTGCGCTTTTGTCACCGGCGCCCAGACGATCGACGTCACACTCAGGAGAAGGAAAGACAGGAATCCAGCTATTTGAGGCCACTTCTTGACATTCTGTACTTTGCACAGCATCTCGACCTGCTGCGCACTTTTGAGCGACTTCCTCAGGAGACTTGGCGGTTGGGGAAAACCATCCGTACGCCGGCGAACTTCCACTTCCAACAGTCATTCATCTCGGGCTGCGGTTGTGGTCTCGCTTGCGCCGCTTTGCACCATTTCCCAGTAGCCAACCGTCACGTGCGCGGACCAATGCCCCCTTAAACTGCACCGCGCATGCCAAAATGCCCATCACTTCATCTGTGGCCATTCATCGCCCCGAAACTTGCCCGTCAGCGGCGGCGGCATTCATCCCGACCCGGTCGGGACGCCGCCATCCTCTTTCCTTTCAACGCAACTCCCTCCAACGTTTTCCTCAATGAACTCAGTTTAGTAGCCATCTCGACACTAGCGCTTAAATCGTGAATCCCCGTCGCACCCTTCAAGAACTGTCTCAGCCAGCGACACCCTGTGCTATCTTGGCTCACTTTGAGATTTGCAATCTTTCCTTTTTCCGATTCCTATCAAGGAGCTTTCCGATGCGAAGACTCGCCGCCGTCCTCCTGATTCACTTTTGTCTGGCCGCTACACCTTCCGCGCTACCTCCCGACGACATATCGAAAAAGTTTATCGGCACTTGGCGACTGGTCTCCATCGAAGGCAATCCCCCCGGACGCCCCTTCGTCTATGACCACCCCACCGGCCTGATCATGTACGACGCGAGCGGCCATATGTGCGTCAACATCGTCTTCAAAGCCGATCGCAAACCCTTTGCGCCCTATGCAAAAGGGATTGTCACCGCCACCACCGAAGAAAAAGCCGCCGCCTTTGAAACCTACGCCGCCTATTTCGGTACATTCGTCGTCGATGCCCAAGCCGGAACCGTCACCCACCACCTCGAAAACAATCTCATTCCCGGCCGCCAAAGTACCGACAACGTCCGTTGGTTCGACTTCCAAGGCCCCGACCGCCTCCTCCTCACTCCCATCGAAGACGGCAAAGGCGGCGTCCTCGCCCGCAAAGACGCCAACTACTACCTCCTCTGGGAGCGCCTCAAGTAGGCGCCATTGTGGAGTGTCGCGGTTTGCCGCCGCTTTTCCGATCCAGCCTTCCCCTTAGACTGCTGACGCCGTGAGACTTGCCTCTTATGAGCAATCTCCAAAAACTCGCCCCCATCGACATCGCCTTTCCTCGGCTATAAGTTCGTCCTGGCCGAATACGCCGTCGGCGTCTTTTTCTCCGCCGCGCTCGGCCTCGTCGTTCTCCTTCTGACCCACTCTCCTCTTACTCATTCCACTCGGGACGCCATTCTTAGTGATCGTCAGACGCCAAGAAAGCGAACCGGTTCAATGATGTGCCTGCCCCCCGCCATCCCCTTTCCATACTTTCGGAGAGAAGCACAACCCATTCCTAAAAGAGCGAATCCAATTTGTTGGGAAAGGCTTCGTTACCTGAGGTGGCGTGGCCTCTTCCATTCTGTTTAAGAACTTGCGCACTCCGTAGTCGCGTTAACCTCTAAACCCTTTAAATGCAACACTTGTAGGCGGCCTTGTACGTGTTGCAGATAAAAGACTTACGCAAATACCTAAATCATTTAGATGCAACACTTACGAAAAAGTGGGGGTGGGGGCGCCTCGCTCTAATCCTCGGAACTTTATGTGTTCCCCAGGTGTCAAAAGCACTAGTCTCTGGCCACAGCAGACGCTCGTCTGCTCGCTCAAGGGGATGGCCGTGCTCGAAGCAATTGCTCTCGCAAAATTCTACGGGTCCGTCCCAGCAGTTCGCGAAGTCACCTTTCGCCTCGAGCCCGGCCAGGTTCTCGGCTACTTGGGACCCAATGGCTCCGGCAAAAGTACAACTGTAAAAGTTCTCACCGG
>WNFQ01002511.1_pt1 | contig 15346 bp, 12 predicted proteins | sample 5400171 | NCBI WGS metagenome assembly WNFQ01 (sample SAMN13153356, study PRJNA577476) | soil metagenome | isolation source: 20 cm soil under Madrone tree | place: USA:California | collected 2016-06-14
CCGAGGACCAAGCTCATCTACATCCCGGCCTTGACGGGCTGGACGACAGTCGAGATCGACCGCACCAAGCATAACGCCGAGCGCGGCTGGAACGGCGGCAATACCGTGCACGAGCGCTTTGAAAGCAACCTCACCGCCATCGATCCGGTGACTCAGGAGCTCAAGAAGAGCGTGCATCTACGCTATCCGAACACTTCGGGCACGCTTGCGACCGGCGGCGGCCTGGTATTCCTCGGTCTTTTCGATGGCACCGTCGCGGCCTTCGATGACGCAACGCTCGATGAGCTATGGAAGATCAACGTCGGCTCCCCCTTCGCGGCGCCTCCGATGACTTTCGAGTTCAACGGCAAGCAATATGTGGCGATTGCCTCAGGGCGCAGCCCGCTCGCCAAGCGCCGGGCGGACAACATCCCCGAGCTCAAAGAGCAGCGCAACGCGACCGTGCTGTACGTGTTCGGGCTATAAAACGCTCTGCCTTGCCGGTCTCATCGCAACGCTTGCCGCCGGGTACTGCGGCAACGCAAGCGTTGGTGTCGTCGATAAAAGCGCTCATCGCGCACGTCAAATCCTTTGGCGGGCACTGCCGGTGCAGGTTCAGCATCGCATATCGCCGAGATTTATTTCCAGAAGATCACCGGCGCGCGCTTTACCATGGTCCCGTATCGCGGGACCGGACCGGCCATGAATGATCTGGTTGCTGGCCAGATCGACCTGATCCTAGATCAGGCGTCGAACTCCATGGCACAGGTGCGTGCGGGGACGATCAAGGCCTATGCCGTCACTGCCAAAACCCGGCTTCCGTCGTTGCCTGAGATTCCAACCGTCGACGAGGCCGGCGCGCCCGGGCTCCATATTTCCGTTTGGTACGGGCTTTGGGTACCGAAGGGCACGCCGAAGGATATCATTGCCAAGCTAAATGACGCGGCAATCACCACGATGGCCGATCCGAAGGTGCGCACCCGCATGGCCGATTTCGGTCTTGAAGTGCCGCCGCTCGAGCAGCAGACGCCCGAGGCGCTTGGCGCACTGCAAAAGGCTGAAATCGAGAAATGGTGGCCGATCATCAAGGCGGCAAACATCAAGGGCGAGTAGTGCGGTTGCGGTTGGCTATTCTACAATCTCGCTCTGTGATCCTGCTGACCGCAACTTCGGCTCGGGGTCAAAAACAGCTATGCCGGTCGCTCGACCGGCACGTCCCCAGCACCTCAGATAGCTGACGACTCTGTACGACTGCGCAAGTGGGCGGAGGGGGGCCAGAGCTTAAACCGGTTGATTGAGGTGGTGGCCGCGCGGCCCGCTTTCTGTGCGCTTTGCCGTCACTGCGTGGGAAGAACGCGCTGAATCAGTGCCTGCAGATCTCCAAGCGATGCGTCCGGTTCCAGCGCGCGGACGAACGCCGCGTGCGTCTCGGGGTCGTGCCTCGCCAACCACGGCAGCCCTGCTTTGGGCCCGCGATACCAGAGTCTGCGCAGCTTGAAATAGTTATCCAGCGCTTGGAAGAGCAGCTCGACCTGACGGTACTTCGACTCGAGATCGCCGCGGACAATGCGCACCAGCATCTTCGCGTACCAGACGCGCACCATTTCTTCTTCGCCTTCGGGCAGCGGCGGTGGACCCTGCTGGTCGAGGGTGATGATGCGCTCGAGCAGCGTCTTGGCAAAGCCGCGGTCGTCGACGAGGATGCGCGCGGGCAGGAAGCGCAATAGCTCGGGATCGATCACCGCGAAGGCAGCGTCGGCGTAAACGAAGGCGTCGAGCCATGCGCCGTGGAACGCGCGCGCCACTCGTAGCGGGGCGGTCGCGCCGCCCTCGCGGATGCCGGCCACGTCCCAATCGCTGGTAGACTGGAAGTCGCCGCGCGCCCGCGAGCCGTAGAGGATGACGGCGTGACAGCCGTGGTCCACGGTGAGCGTCTGGATGATCTCGGCGAGAGCCTGTTCTTCGTTCATGCCGCATCCACGCTTCTTGCGCGGGTATTGAGATATTCGTGCTGAAAGATCGCCAGTCTGTTTGCGCTCGATCCTGAATCCTTCTATTTTAGGTGAAGCGACCGACTAATCACCCGGATAACTGAGGTCGGCTGTGGGTCATCTTCGACCGTCGTGCGCGATCGCCGCTGACGGCAGCTTATCCCCAGATAGCTTCCGTGCCCGACGAATGCTGGTGACGGAAGGGATGGGCCAATTGCGAACTTGCGCGCCGCAGCAAACCCGTTTCCGTGCATCCACCTCGGGCGGTGGGCGGCCGCGAAGCCGTTTCTTCAGGGAACCGAAAGCGGGATCAGGGCCGCAATTCTGCCGAGTGGGCGAGAGCGATTCGCGTGGCTTCGGAATGAGCCTGATATGAGATATTTTGTTAGGCGCTGACCGTTGGTAAATTCTGGGTTCCTTGTGATGTGGAGAAAACGGCTATGTCGTCGTTTGCAGCACACATTTTGGTATCGACATTGCGGAGCCGCTTGCTAGCAGGCGGTGTTGTCGCCGGCTTTCTTGCGGTCACCCTTGTTCCGTCTTTTTCCATGGCCGGGCCTGTTGAGGTCACTATTCCCCAGCTTGGTTCCGGAGATTTCGGCTGGAACGCGAACTTCTGGGATTTTCAGCTCGACCCTCCGCCGGGTTCGGGTCACGGGCCTATGAAGACCGATCCCAAATATCCCTATACCAGCCAATGTCAAAATGGCGGTTGTGTTGGAGGTAGAGATCTCCGGCCCCCGATCGTGGACACGAAGGATCCGATCCTGAAACCTTGGGCCGCGGAGCATATGCAGGCAACGAACGAAGAGGTGCTGAGTGGCAAGATGGTGATTCCCTTTACCTCCCAATCGCGCTGCTGGCCTGGGGGTGTGCCTGGCCAACTCCTTTTTCTCCAACCCGTGTATTTCGTCCAGACGCCGAACCAAGTCTGGATGATATGGGAGCGCGATCATTTCGTGCGCCGCATCTATCTCACCGACAACCATTCGGAGAATGTGAAGCCGTCCTGGTTCGGCGAATCCATCGGCCATTACGAGGGCGGGGACACGCTCGTGGTCGATACGATCGGGCTCGCGGCCGGCAAGTTTCACTACATCGATTCGTTCCGCACGCCGCACACCGAGAAACTCCACGTCGTCGAGCGGTTCACGATCAGCCAGGACGGTAGGACTTTGACCGCGATCGTAACGGTGGAAGATCCCGACACGTTTAACGGGCCGCTCACATTTAAACAGACATGGCGCAAAAACGAGGCGCCGATGGCGGAGATGGTTTGCTCAGAGGACGCTGGGGAGGATCACTTCAATCAGAATCTCCATCGGCTTCCGCAGGCCGACAATCCGGATTTCTGATCGGCGAGCCCATCGGGCAGGAGCTCACCTGAAACGTATCCGCAACAACGCCAAACGATACGGCATTGGTTATCGACTCGTGGAGCAATTGCTATTGCTTTGCCGTCCCTCAATAACCGGACGCGGCGGCCGTAGCTTCGGAGATGGGCCACAAGCAATCCTTTCCGGCCGCGCTCCTGAGCAGTTCAATTCCATCGGCACGAGTTCGGGCCCTGCGACAGCGTGGCCGGAGTCACCCAGCTCCGGAAGCGGGAGAGTGAGGCCAGCCCGTTTAGTGTATCGCAATTTCGCGTACCTTTGGATGCGCGATGCAAATGACTTTCACGCAACGTCCAAAATTCAGTCTACACTCCACGCTAACTAACGCCGCAACGGAACCGACCCATGACGACCCGACGCGCCGCATGCTGTTGCGGGCAGCTTCACCTCGCGATTGAGGGCGAACCATCGCGCATCTCCATATGCCATTGCCTGGAATGCCAACGCCGCACCGGCGCGGTCATCAGCAACCAAGCGCGGTTCCGCCGCGAGCAGATCACCTTCGAGAGCAAAGCGACCCGTGGAAGCGGACGGCCGAAAGCGGCAACACGCTGACTTTCTATTTCTGTCCGACGTGCGGCTCCACTGTCTACTGGGAGAACGAAGGCTTTCCGGGAATTGTCGCCGTTGCCACAGGCAACTTCGCCGATCCGAATTTTCCGGCGCCGACTATCGCGGTGTGGGAGGAGACGCGTCACCCCTGGGTCTCGTTGCCACCCGACACTCTGTCCAAGCCAATGGCGAAGCAGGGGTAATCACCTCACCTCCCATGAGGTTCGCTTTGGTCAAAAGCGGCAGATCAAACGAGGCTTGGCCACGTCCGCAAGACCTGAAATTACGTGGGTCGCCCGTTTGACAGGTGCAACGCGTGCCCCGTAGGCTTTCACTGGATTAACGATGGACCGACCGGCGCAGACCACTCGGGGGCGCCGATCTGTCATAGACGGGACGGGAGGGAAGCGATGGCTGTCACAAGTTCGCGTCGCGATGTGCTGCACTTCGGCTGTGGCACGGTAGCCGCGCTCGGCGTTTCAGCCCTAGCCGGTGCACTCGGCCCTCAGCGGGCGCTCGCTCAAGGGGCGTCGGCGAGCAACGCATCCGCGGAAGATCTCTACTATCGCGACGACTGGTTCGGCGAGCCCTGGCGCAAGCCCGAAACCGCCGTCTTGATCCACGGCAACGCGGAATCAAGCATCGTTTGGTACGCGTGGCTACCGCGCATGGGGCAGGAATTTCGCGTGCTGCGGCCCGACCTGCCTGGGTTGGGTCGGTCGCGGATTCCCGCGGGTTTCGAGTGGTCGCTGCCCAGTCTTGCCGCCTTCGTGGCTCATCTCATGGACAAGGCCGGCGCTGACTCCGCTCACATCATCGGCGCCAAGGCCGGCGGCGCGATTGCGATGCAGTTTGCTGCGGATTATCCGGCTCGCACCCGCACCCTTTCGGTCGTCCACGTGCCGGCGGCTGTGACGAACGAAAGGGCTGCCGCTTCCGGATCCTCCTTTGCTCCGCAGAGCGCGCGGCTGGGCTCGGCCGCTTCGAAAGAGATGGTCGATTATTGGGAGAACATGTTTAAGACGGCGCCCGAGATCTCAACAAAAGGTCTGCTCACCGCGGTTGCCAAGTCAGACCCGGCGAGGGACGGCGTCCTGGCGCGTATCAAAGCGCCGACTCTACTAATGACCGCCGACCGCGGCCAGTCGCAGTCGGTCGAGAAGGCGCGCCAGTACCAGGCGCTCATTCCCAATGCGCGCCTGGTGGTTCTGCGGAGCGACGGCTACCACATCGCCGCTTCGAATGCCGAGGAGTGCGTCGCCAACGTCCTCGCCTTCATCAAGGAGGCGAGACACAGAGCCTAGCCGCGCGCTGCCGTCGGGCGTGCAAGAAACGAGGGACTCCAGAAGCGTCCCCCCGAGCAGGCGTTGCTTCACTGAAAATCCGGTCAAGGAGCTTCCCATGAGGAAAATCGGATCTCGAAGCGGTCTTAAGGATCAGAAGCTCGTCGCCGCAGGGTTGGTGATGGCTGCCCTGGCATTGACGTCCGTCGCTAGGGGGCAGGGCGCGTTCGAGGGAGACGTCGCGCTGCCGCAAACGCGGCGCGACGCAGCCAAAGAGCTCGCGATGAAAATCACCGAGCCCTTCACCTTCGCTGCGGTCGGGGACATCATCATCCGTCGCCCGGTGGGTCAGCTGGGCGATGCGGGCTTTCAGGCGTTGACCAAATTGATGCGCGCGGCGGACTCGACCTACGCCAACATGGAAGGTCCGATTATCGACGCCTCAGACCCGAACTACCACGGCCCGCCAGCGGGCGGCCCCAAGACGATCGTTGACGATTTGAAGGCGATGGGAATCCGGGTCATGACCACCGCGAACAACCACACGATGGATGGTGGTAGCGCGGGGATGTTCTTGACCAACCGGCTGCTCGATGAGGCGGGAATCACGCATGCGGGCTCCGGGAAGGATCTGACAGAGGCGCGAGCGGCCCGGGTCGGGATTACGCCCAAAGGGACGATCGGCGTTGTCGGGATGTACTCTATTGACCCGAGCTCCAACCCTGGGTGGACGCGGTACACCGATGCGCGGGATAAATGGCCCGGCCTCAATCCGCTGCACGTGACCCCCTACAACGTCGTCACTGCCGAGCAGATAACGTCACTGCGCAAGATCCGCGACGCGTCGTACGCTCATCGTTCCGAAGTCACTGTTCCCGTCGCTCCCGCGCCCGCCAACGAGTCGCCAAACGAGCTATTCCTGTTTGGCACCCGGTATAAGGTGGGCGAAAAGGTAGGAAGCCTCACCTACACGATCGACCCCAGGGATCTGGACGGGATCATGCGGAGCATCCGCGTTGGAAAGCAGAACTCGGACTTCATGGTCGTGGCGATCCACGCCCACCAGAATTCCTTCAGCTATCAGGCGTACAGCCACGACAACAGCACGCCGGACTTCCTGATCGAGCTGGCCCACAAGGCGATTGACAACGGCGCGGACGTATTCGTCGGCCATGGCGTCCACACCCTGCGGGGCGTCGAGATCTACAAGGGCAAGCCGATCTTCTATGGGGTGGCGAGCTTCGTCCAGCATGAAGGTCCCGCAATCGAGGTCACCGACCCCTCCCGCCGCCCGGTCGCACAGCAGTCGCGCCAGCCGGACAACAAGGAAGTGCTGCTGACAACAAGCCGGTATGAGGGCGGTAAGCTTGTCGAGGTCCGCCTGTACCCTGCCGATTGCGGCATCGATGGAACGCGCCCCGTGTCGAAAGCAGGTGTCCCGATGACGCCGTCGCCGGAGCAGGCCCAGCGGATCCTCAAGCTCGTCCAGGATTTATCGAAGCCATTCGGCACGACGATCTCAATCGTAGACAATGTGGGTGTGATCCGTGTGGCACAAACCGGAACGACGCAATAATGTCTGCGGTGGACGAGTGGTGAACATGCGCGCTGTTGTTGGCTGCTCTTGGCCAAACGCCCTATTCAACCTCGCCATAGACAGCAAACTGTGCGATTGCGATGTCGTGGCGATACGCGTCGATGGCAACGGTCCGCCAGAGAAAGACCGGTCGGCCGGTGCGGTTCGAGCTGACGGAGCAGACGCGGCAAGCCATGGCAGTTACCCTAGATAGCTGCCGACCTTATTCTCACCCAGGTCGGCAGTCCTGTGCCCGAAAGCTGCAATAGACTGGACATTCCGTGCCCGGCGGACGCTGATTACTACAGAGTCGCGGGCCAAAGGCAGCCATTTAGGCTGCTGCGTTCCTAAATTTACAAAAGACCGGGAATCCATCGCTTCACCTGCGCTCGATAGGCAGCGTATTCGGCACCAAATATCTTCTCCAGCCGAACTTCGTCGCGCAGCACGCGCCGATGGAACCAGTATGCGCGGCCAGTGAAGATGACAAGTGCGAGCCAGGACCAAAATGTCAGCGTGAGGCCCAACATGAAGATCAGATGTCCGAGATACATCGGATTGCGTGTGAAACGATAGGGGCCTTGCGTAATTATCCGCTCTGGCGGGGCGTCCATGCCGGCAGTGCCCCCGGCACGCGGCAGCCGATAGCTGCCGACGTACAGATACTGCAGGTATCCCCAGACAAGCAGCGGCACGCCCCAGGGTACGAAGATCAGTCGACCTTGGTGAAGAGCAAGCTCGAAGACGATCACGATCAATGGGCACAAGATGAAAGTCTGCACCGGCGTTCGCCTGAGCCAGTGAAAAGTTCGGTCGCGAGCTGCTTCCAATTTTTCCCGCATCAGCCTGTGGGTCAGACCTTAGTTGTGACTCAAGGTGAGGCGCCGCCGGCTCTGCCGCGGTGCTGCCAGCCTAGACATTAGCACACCATAGCACACCATCTCGCGGCTGGAGAGTGCTGCACTGCGGGGTTCCGAGTCGGCGAATGTCTCTTAAGGGTCAGATTCGGCCCTAGCTAGCGCTCAATTGCCGTGTACGGCAGCTTATCCCCAGATAGCTGCCGTCTTCGGCGGATGCCGGTGACGGAAGAGTTGGGCCAAAAGCGGCCATCCTCGTCGGCGAAGCCGAGCAGCGCCCGGCGGCACCGGAGGATGCCCTGTGGATGGACGCACCGGATTTCGCCGTCGCTCGGGCCGGGCTACCAATTCAATCTTCCATTTGAAAGACCGGGAGTTGGTAGCGACGGCGGGCCTCGTAGATGATCGAGGTCTCGATGCGGGTGACCCCGGGCCGGCTCGTGAACTGGTCGAGGGCGAGGTCCTTCAAATGCTGCGTATCCCGCACGACGACGTGCACTACGACGTCGTAACGGCCGGTCACGAGAAAAGCGACGCGGACCTCAGGCACCCCGGCGATATCATCCATGAACTGATCGACCGTGCCGCGCTGGTGCTTGGACAATTCGATCATGAACAGCGCCTCGAGCCCGATGCCGAGCGCCTTCGGATCGACCTCGGCATGCGTTCCTCGCAGCACCCCGGAATCCCGCATTCGCTTGATCCGCTCGTGCGTCGAGGATGGTGCGAGTGCAACCTCCGCCGCGATCTCTTTGACCGAGAGCCGAGCATTGTTCTGTAACAAGCCCAGAATGGCGACATCCATTCGGTCTAGGCCGGCTTCGGCGTCTGAACTTCGAAAAATATTCGTTCGACCGTATGACATGCCGACGATAATAGTGATTTTTATCTGAACTGCCAGATGAAATTAGGATAGTCCGCTGTTAAACCGCAGGAGAGAAAGCCGCGATCATGAGTGATATCGACAACGACAAGGTTGGAGCATTGGTGGGAAAGATGCTGGGAGATTTGGGCGGCGCGTTCAGCGTGCCGACGGCCCGCATCGGCTTCCGGCTAGGCCTCTTTGATGCACTTCATCGCCACGGCGCCGCCCGCATTTCTGAGCTCGCTGCGCGGACCGGATTGGCCGAGCGCTACGTGCGTGAATGGGCATTCGCGCAGGCCGCCAACGGCTACATCGCTTTCGATGCGGAGCAGGAGCAATTCAGCCTGACGCCAGAGCAGGCGATGGTCTTTGCGAACAAGGAAAGCCCCGTGTATCTGGAAGGCGCCTTCGATCTCGCTTCGGCCATGGTCGAAGGCCAGAGCAAAGTTGAAGCGGCGTTTCAGACCGGGCAGGGTGTTGCTTGGGGCGAAAGCTGCGGTTGCCTGTTCTGCGCCGTCGGCGCGTTCTTCCGGCCAGGCTACGTCAACAGCATCGTCCAGTCTTGACTCCCCTCATTGGAGGGCGTTCTGCCGAAGCTGAAGGACGGCGCTAAGGTGGCTGACATCGGTTGCGGCGTGGGATTTTCGACGCTTCTGATGGCGAAAGCCTTCCCCTCGAGCTCGTTCGTCGGTTACGACTTTCACGCGCCCTCGATCGAGCAGGCCAACTCGCATGCGAAGGCGCATGGTCTCGCCGATCGCGTGCGTTTCGTGACTGCCCCTGCCAAAGACATCACCGACCGCGACTTCGACCTCGTCACCATGTTCGACTGCTTACACGACATGGGAGACCCGCGCGGCTGCGCGAAGCATGTACGTAAGCTGCTGAAACCGAGCGGCTCTTGGATGATCGTTGAGCCCATCGCGGCCGACCATCCATCGGTGAATGTCGGCAATCCCGTCAGCCGACTCTACTACAACGCTTCGACCATGATCTGCGTGCCCACGTCACTCGCGCAGGAGGTCGGCGAGGGTCTCGGCGCCCAGGCGGGAGAGGCGAAGTTGACCGAGGTGCTGAAAGAGGGCGGCGGCTTCCGCCATGTTCGACGCGCCGCGCAAGGGCCCTTCAACATGGTGCTCGAAGCCCGGCCGTAAGAACGGGTGCGAGCGGTTGTTCGTGGCAGAGGGCACCCGCTCGTCCCGACCACCGATTTGATGGACACCACAATGTGCCTGATTGACGAACAGGATTTTCCTATCGACCCGCGGCAGCTGACGCGGGAGAAGTGGCAGAATTTCAAGCGCGCGTCACCGAACGCGCGCAGCAGGACCGACAGCAAGTGTTGCGCGCGGCCGCGATCGCTTTGCCTCGCGCCTTGCTAGCAGGGGGTTGCTATGGCGGGAGCCTGCTCGCGCGGATAGCGAGCAAGGCGTGTAGCGCCTACGCATTGCGGCGTGAATGGCGGGCAGTGGTCGGCGCCGTCGACGATCGGATGCAGAGGGATATTGGGCTCGGCCGCTCGGGAGATCGAATGCATTGCTCTGGCACGCATCAGCCGGCACGAATACCAGACACTTTTCGACCGCGGCGAACCGCGATCGGGTCAATGACCGCTGTGGGTGTGCGCCGTGACAAGGCGGCGCTTTCCAGTGGGTGCAAGTCCCACCCGGCGGCCGCTCCAGCCGGAAGCAACCGGAGCAGCCAAGGAGGTAACGAACTGGCTGAAGCCTTCGGAATGCGTGTCACGAATTGGTGACAGCGCGAGTGTGCAGGCCGCAACGAGAGTGAACGCTGAGCAAGCCTCGAAAAGGACGATGCGCAGGCCGACCCGACAACCCTTTCGGGGAAGGCTGACACGGCTGGGTGACTGAGCGAAACAATACGCCCAGACGCTGCGCCGGGGTAGTGGCGGCAGCAAGTACACAAGGAAAGCGTACGCAACACGGGAAGCCCCAAGGCGTGGTCAGAGCGACGACCAACCGGAAGCCCGCGAGGGACAGGCTGGGCGCTTTGGGGTGGCGGAGGGGTTCGTAGTACCGCTGAAGCTGGGTAATGCCGGTGGAGGGAAGGGACCTCAGTTCAAGACAGACGCAATACGTGGTGAAGGACCTGGGAGATTGGGCAACTATAAACTCCGCAAAGGGTTCAGAAACTGCAGATGGCGTTGCACGCGAAAGCAAAGGCGTGAGGTCTTGTCCGAGAGCCGGATGCGGGAGATCTGCACGTCCGGTTCGATGAGCGGGATGTGGAAACGGAGTCACGGTCGAACCACTAAGGCACCGCCAGACAGATATGTTCGGCCTACAACAACCGCGCCACATCTCGACTCTACCAAAATGAGCCGTGCCACTCGCTTCGCGGCACGGCAGATCTACCTCAGTAAGCGGACCCGCCTGGCCAGCGGTCGGCGCTTCCGGGTCGGCCCACAAGCGGCCATTACGGCTGCGCGGAACGCCGTCACGCCCAAGTCTCCCGCAAGACCCTCTTTTGTTATCCCGCTCCCGCGTTTTCGGCTAACGCAGCGTCACTTCTGCGGTTGTTGTTTGAAATATCTCAAGTCGGGTGCCGGCTGATCCTTCTTGGCAGGCATCAAGAGCCCATCCGCACTTCGGAAATAGTTTTCTCTGCCGATTACGATGTTCGCGTTGCCCTCGCTGCAACTTGCTTCAGACCACCTTGGATGCGGATTTGAGTTGCGCCGAAATATCTTGTCGACGCTCCAAGGTCGCGTCAAAGCGTGATCGAACACCGTGATTGCGTCATGAAGAAGGTTTGGATCGCTCTTGTCGAGAAAGAACCGCTCCTTGAAGGTTGACTGATTGTCGAAGTGCAGAGGCAGGCCGGTGTGGTCGTAAGCGCGAGGCCCCTTGAAGGGGCCGCGCGTCTCCACTTCGAGCACGTCATAGCGGCCGTCGCCGTCCTCGTCGATCCATTTGCCGATTGAATAACCGAGATAGGTGGGATCGACCTCGCTATCCTTGGGCCAGTCGCGCCCGTCGGTGAAAACTCGGCGAAGGTCGAGCAGATCATCGGCATTCCCCACAATGTAGGTCGTGTCAGGCGTGATGACGTACTCCATTCTTGGTGCCGCCATCATGCGCGGCATGCCGCCTGGGATACACCGGGCGGTCGGGTAATTACCAAGCCCGCCCTTGGCCTGATCGGCCATGCTGTCTTCCAGGACCTTCTGATACTCTCGCGTCAGCGGGGCTCGCTGCCACGGTCCGGAGCGCTTGGTTGGATCGAACTTTATGATTTGGTCTCCGAAAGGCGGGTTGATGGCCAGCCACTGGCCTTTCCAGTTGGGGAATTTCGCTTCATCAGCCGCCCGCACACTGTCCGTTGCCACCATCAGCGCCGCGGCCAAAGAGAACGCGCAAGTCCAGCTGCGACAAAACATGCTTGGCCTCCCTGCATCGTTGCAAAGCTCGCTTGACGCCGTTCACGCCACCATGAGGATACGCCGCCTTTCCCGCGCATGGAATGGCCGCACAATCCCAGCGTGAGGGTGGGCGTGTCATCCGGGTCATCTGCTTCCCTCGCAACGGACCGCAGCCGACGGTCGGTCTGCCCCTGATAGCTGCCGTGCCTGATGGATGCCGGCCACGGAAGGTGTGGGTCAATTCCGGAACACTTTCGAGTGAGAAAACAAATGCGAACGGCTTACGCATCGCCTTGTCAACTGCCTGCAAGTCTATCGTTCGCCTGAGCAGGCTCGCCCTCCCCTATCTAAATCTCAAGTTTTCGCGCGTTAGATCGGCGAGCGATCGGCAGCCCATCAATTTCATATCGCGTTCGATTTCGGAATAAAGGTTCCTAAGAGACCTTTCGACACCGCGCTGCCCCGCTGCTGCTAGGGCATACAAATAAAATCTCCCTCCCGAACACGCTTTTGCGCCCATAGAAAGGGCTTTCAGGACGTGGGTGCCACGGGTAATGCCTCCATCGCAAATCACGTCCAGCTGGTCGCCCACGGCATCTACGATCTCGGCGAGCTGGTCGAAAGGAGCCCGCGACCCGTCAAGCTGGCGTCCGCCATGATTGGACACCATGATAGCGGTGGCGCCAATGTCCAGAGCACGCCTCGCGTCCGCAACGCTCATAATCCCCTTGAGACAGAACTGTCTGCCCCACTTTTTTCGGACATTCTCGGCGTCTTGCCAATTCATTGATTGGTCGAGCATCGTGCTGAAATACTCGCTGACCGATACCGAGACGTTCAAACCTTCTGCCACGTAGTCTTTCAGTTGCGGCAACTCGAACTTCTCGTGCGTGAAATAGTTGAACGCCCATGCCGGATGCAGCGCGAAGCTGAGGAGACTTTTGAGCGTCAAGCGCGGTGGCGAAGTAAAGCCGGTCCGCAAATCACGCTCTCGGTTTCCGCCCGTGATGGTGTCCACGGTCAGCGCCAGCACGTCGAAGTTGGCCGCAAGGCACCGCTCGATCATGCTGTTCGTCAGGCCTCGGTCCTTGTGGAAGTACAACTGGAAGAGCTTTGGGGTGCTGATTGTGGAACCGATCTCCTCGACGCTCACGGTCCCCAAGGACGAGATACCGAACATGGTGCCAAGCTTCTCGGCCGCTTTGGCGACGGCCCTTTCGCCATCATGATGGAAAAGTCGCTGCAGCGCGGTCGGAGAGCAGAACAGCGGCATGTTCAGTTTCTGCCCCATGACAGTTGTTGACATGTCAATGGTTTCGACGCCTGTGAGGACGTTGGGCACGAGGTCGCAGCGTTCGTAGGCATCGGTATTTCTCCGATAGGTGATCTCATCATCTGCCGCCCCATCGATGTAATGGAAGATTGGGCTTGGCAGTCTTCGCCTTGCCATCGAACGAAAATTCTTGACGTTGTAGCATCGATCGATGCGCACGGGCTCCTCCATCCTCAGCGATGATCGCGTCGACGATCGCCTCAGGTGGCCGAGGCATCGAGGCCGTCACTCAGTTGATGCGCAGATCGAGGTGGCGAAATCAATGGTGGGGAAACCGCAAGCGCGCAAGCCATGAGGCGCCCGGACGGCGCCAATGTCACAGACCTTCACCCAAGCCAATGCTATCCTGTCGGTCACGGGCTTGCCTTGCGGCTCGATTGGCACAACGACCGGTGTGGATCAGATAGCTGCCGACTTGTTGCAACGCCCAAGCCGGCAGAGTCGGGCCAGGAGCGGTCATCCCACCGACTCAATTCCTAATCAGCGGCATAGGTACCGCCAGTTCAAAGTGAGCAATTTTGCTCGGACCCCGCAGACCGAAGGTGCCTAAGTTCTCTCTGGTTAAGCCGCAGAGGCGCATCTTATGAAGATTCTTGTGGTCGACGATCACGCGCTGATCCGCGAGGCGTTGCGCGGCGTTCTCAAGGAGGTCAAGGGCGACGCGGCCGTCTTGGAGGCTTCGGATTGCCGCCAGGCGATGCAGCTCATCGCGGAGCACGCCGACCTCAGTCTCATTCTGCTTGATCTGACCTTACCGGATCGAGACGGCTTCTCCGTGCTCGCCGAGCTGCGTGAGCGCTACCCGGCGATTTCGGTCGTCGTCCTGTCCGCCGTGCAAGACCGAAGCAGCATCGTCAAGGCGCTGGACCTCGGCGTGCTCGGCTTCATTCCGAAATCCGGCCAGCGCGAGGTGATGCTGAGTGCGCTGCAGCTGGTGTTTGCCGGCGGCATCTACATTCCGCCCGAAATCCTCGTGTGCGAAGACCTGCCGCTTCCGAAGCCCGCGCTGACGCGCCTTGCCGCTGATACAGCGCGTGTCACGCCCGGCGATCTCGGCCTAACCGGACGACAACTCGATGTGCTGGCGCTCATGATGCAAGGGAAGAGCAACAAGGCAATCTGCCGTGTGTTTGAGTTGGCCCTGCCAACGGTGAAGAACCACGTTACTGCCGTTCTCAAAGCCCTGAAGGTGACCAACCGCACCGAGGCCGTGATCGCAGTCGGCGAATTGGGGTGGGAGTTGCCCCGGGTCGCCGAGTCATAGAATGCGGGCGTCGCGTGCTCTTAATGCTAGTGCCAGCGATGATCCGGCAGACGTGCGTTCCATACGTTTGAACTCCATCGATCTCGGCTCCTTGAGGAGTTTCGCCATCCGACTGCGTGCGTTGAACATGCCAGTCTTGCACCTACGTGCCGTCGCGAGGGATGTCCTCCGGTCGGGATCATGACCTGGAAAAACCGGACGCTCAGCCCGGTGGTTCAGCTTTTCATCGAGCATCTCCGGGCGGTCGCGAAATCGATGTTCGCCCCGGCAAAAGCCCGCAAAGGCTAATGCATTCGAACGTACGACCTCATCACGGAGAAATTCAAAATCTCATGTCGGCTCCGGGCCCAGGCTGTGTGAAAACTCTGACGCTGTTTGGGAAAGTAGAATTTGCGTCTCAATTTCAGAGCTGCAGAACCCAGCGGCACTCGCAATATCTGTCATGAGGCCATAACAGAGAAAACTATTTTCGATTGATCTCGCCGAGACACGTTTTCACACAGCCTGGGCCACAAGCCGACTTCGGCCCATAAAATGGGCCGAAGTCTAGACGACGAACAGCGTAGAGTTCGCGACCGATCGTAATTCGCCGATTGCTGCTTGGAGCTGCCGCATGAGGTCAATCGTCGTTTTCCTCCCAATGTGCAACTCCTCCGTTGGGATAGGTGATCCGAATGTCACCCGGATGAGAGGTCGGTGCAGGAGGTGCGCGACTTCCATCTGCTTCGGGCCTTCAAAGAAGGCAGGCACAAGCGGAACCCGAGCGTGAAGCGCGACCATCGCGGCGCCACGCCTGAAGGCAATATTTTCCTCACTTCGCGTACCGCTCGGGAAGATCAGGATGATTTCACCGTGTCGCAGAATGTCGAC
>WNFQ01001803.1_pt1 | contig 15344 bp, 13 predicted proteins | sample 5400171 | NCBI WGS metagenome assembly WNFQ01 (sample SAMN13153356, study PRJNA577476) | soil metagenome | isolation source: 20 cm soil under Madrone tree | place: USA:California | collected 2016-06-14
GCATCCCCACAGTGAATATGTCCAGCTTCTCCGGACTGAGCGGCGGGCCGTATCCCTCTCATTCCGCGGGTCCCATCTACAATGTGTCGGACAGCTTTACGTGGATCAAGGGAAATCACACATTGAAATTCGGCGGCATGTTTGAGCGCTCCGGGGAGAACGACAACGATGAAATCAACGTGCAGGCATGCTCGACTTGCACGAACAACCAGAATGGCCAATTCCGGTTCAGCAACAACGGGGGAAATTTCGTGCGGCCGGGGTATGTTCAGGCGTCCTCCGGCGCGGATGTCGCGAATGCAGCTCTGGGCTTATTTGACACATACTCGGAAATCGGTCACCGCGCCTACACCATCTTTCGCTCCCATATGTGGGAGGGCTTCGCACAGGATTCCTGGAAGCTCAGGCAAAACCTTACAGTCAACTACGGCCTCCGCTATACGGTCATTGTTCCTTACCACGCACTGTGGGGAAACATGATCGTCTTCGACCCTAGCGTTTACGATCTGAGCAAGGCAGTCTCGATCGATCCCAGCACTGGCCGTATCGTAGGCACGATAGATCCCAAGACCGGCCTTGTCGCAGGCACTGGAGCAGATACTTATAACGGCATGGTCATCCCTGGCAACGGGTTCCCCTCCTCTGCGAATGGCCGCGTCCCCGAGGCCGACCCAAGTCAGTTCGATTTCAGCCGGCTGTTCCGCGGGGTTCCCAATCACTACTCTGACATCCAGTGGGGTGACATCCAACCCCGCCTGGGCATTGCTTACCAGCTCAACGACAAGTCCGTGATTCGCGCTGGCGGGGGCCGCTTCATTACCCGCCTGGGAGTGAGCGACTCTGTGTTCCTCGGCGGAAATCCACCGTTCCAACCCAACGCGTTCGTGTCCTCCGGCTCAGTCGACAATCCGGGGGCAGGTGGGGCCGCCAACATTCCCCTGGTGGTGACCACACAGAGCAAAGCCTTTAAGAACCCGGAAGCATGGAATTGGAACTTCACTTTTGAGCGCCAGATGTTTTGGAAGTCAATTCTCAGCGTGGGCTATGTGGGGCGCCGTGGCCTTCATTTGCAACGAGAGGCCGACATCAACCAGCCGACCACGGCTGTCGTAGCGGCGAATCCTGGCGTCAATATCAACGCGCTGAGGCCATACAAGGGCTTCGGCACCATTCGGGAAACCGATAATGTTGCGAACGCCATGTACAATTCGCTCCAGGTGGCTTGGAACCGCCGCTTCGCCAACGGTCTGTTGTTCGGCGTGTCTTACACGCTGTCCAAGAGCATGGATAGCGGGTCGAATCAGCGCGACGTAATTCCAAACACCTACGACCCGGATATGATGTGGGGGCCATCGGAGTTCGACGCTCGCCACGTTGTAGTCATCAATTATCTCTATCAATTGCCATTTTTCCGCGGCCAGAATGGTTTCGCCGCCAAGGCACTCGGGGGATGGCAAATTAGCGGCATCACCCAGTTCCAGACCGGCTTACCTTGTGGTGTTGCGGGCGGAAATGACTACGCCGGTGTAGGTTTGGACTCCAACTTTGGGTGTGGTGTAAACGGCCAATATTGGGTCGTGAACGGCGTTCCCAAGGTCATCGGCACGTTTGGTCCAACGGGCCAGTGGTTCACCACAACCAACCCCGACGGGTCGCCAATTTTTATCAAGCCCACTGCTGGGACGTTCAATGATGCGCGTGTCCGCGGCATCATCCGCCAGCCTGGATTTCAGAACTGGAACATGGGCCTCTTCAAGACCTTCGCCTTGACAGAGAAGAGAGGACTGCAGTTCCGCGCCGAAGCCTACAACGTCTGGAACCACCCGAATTGGTGTGGCAACAGCGGCTGCAGCGGTACAACCAACATAGGTCTCGACCCCACCAACAGCGCGACCTTCGGCAAAGTGCTTACCAAGGGCAGCGGCAGCTCTGGCCAGGGCGAACGCAACCTGCAGCTCTCGTTGCGCTTCTATTTCTGATGGTACGAGGGCGTGTACGCTTCGTGCCCAAATTTATTTTTTCGAGGATTCCGTTGCCATAGTGGCAGTATTCTGACTGCGTACTGCTGATCTTTGCAATTCTAGGTCTATGATTCCTCGAAACGCCTCATAGGGTTTGGTACCAACGAACATCTGGCCGTTAACAAAGAGCGTAGGAGTAGCGGAAACTCCAAGCGAAACCCCGTCCGAGTAATCTCGCAGGACCTCGGTTGTCGTGTGCGAGGAGTGCAGGCAGTCCTTGAAAGAAGGCATGTCTAAACGAACTCGCTTGGCTAATTCCTCAAACTGCTCCGTCGCGACAAGATTGGTTTCGGCGAATAGAATTTTCTGCATTTCCCAGAAGCGGTTCTGCTGCGCGGCGCACCAAGCCGCCTCAGCAGCTCTCGTCGCCTGCTGGTGTACGGGAAAGTGCTTAAACACAACTTGGACCTGGTCCGGATAGTCTCGGTGCAGCCGCTCCAGAGTCGCACTCAGCTGCGAGCAGAATGGGCATTGAAAATCTGAGAATTCGACAATAGAAACAGGCGCATTCGTCGGGCCTATGGCTTGGCCCTGCGCGGCCGCGATTGGGCGAGTCAAACGCGGCGGCTCCATCGCCACAGTACTCGGATAGGTTGCCCGTAGAGAAGCCAAGAACTCATTTCTGCGTTTTGAGAGCCTCCGTTGGCGAAGGTCTTCGCTAGCTAGTTTAAGGGCCTGCTCAGCAGACATACTTTGATATTTTCCAGCCACAACTTCTATGACGGCTTGAGCTTCAGCTTCCGTGACAATTGGCGTCTTCTCGGTTACCTCCTTTCGGACAAGACTATCGACATGCATATTTCGCTTTGCCGCTTCGCGAGCAAGTAAAAGGTTATCAATATGCTCCTGGAGCGTAGAGTTCCGCAACCCGTACTCTTCGGTCTTTAGCCGCATCAACTTGTCGCCGACCCAAGCATCGAGCTCTGCTTCGGAGATGCGTTGACCATCAACAATGGCCACGACCACATTCTCGCCTTGACTCTGCCGCTCGGGTGTCTGAGAGCTAAGCGACGGCACCAGGATTGCTACCGTGACAACTGCGATAGATCTGAATGTAATCATTTGTAGGAACCTCCTTTTGATGGTGCACGATGATCGGTACGGACAAACGAACTTCTGCCACTGCCAGAGCCGTCAGGTTTTGATTTTAAGTTGACGGCCCAGGCAGGATGGCTTTTTGGAAGTTGCGGAATTTTCTACGGCGGACAATTATTCACGCAATGACTATATGCACTACTGCAAGCACCAGTACATGACGAATATTGCTGTTGGCACGACGATAGGGCAGATTGGTGTTGCGAATCGCAGCTGTTTCTTTCGAATTGGTAGTTTGAGTCGCACTCGCCGCAACAATAACCGCCGTCGCATCCGATGCAACACGTCCCTGGATTATTCTCGCAGTTATTTATACAGCTCGTGTGATTATCACTCGCCTGCGATGTGCACTGATTGTACTGATTATCTGCCGAAGACGTGCAGCCATCGTTGTTAAACGTGCACGGTGTGTTGCACGAGTCCTCCTGTTGTTGACACTGGGCAACGCACTCGTCGTGGGTTTGTGCGAACGCGGGCGAGGCCAACCCAAAGAGGAGAATCACAATGCATGCGATATTGGGTCTCACAGAATGTCCCTCCCTTCTTTTTGAGTGCCCCACCACTTGTCTGCGAAGTGGCTGATGTTATGGCTAGGTTTTTCTCGAGCCTCACAGAATCAATGGTGAATCGGAAAATTCCAGGGCAGGCGGGTTTCCGGAAAAGGCATCTGCAGCCTAGCGCTGCGCCGATCGAGGAAGCAAGGAAATTCAGTAATCAAATCGGAGAAAGACGTGACAATAGTGGCAAGTTCTTCTGCTCTTCCCATATTGCATCAGGCTCATACGGCTAAATAGGTAATACACCTGATTGACACTGTTATGGTAAAGTTCTACGTTTCTACTGCCTTTCCCAGCCCTTCTTTCGCTAGGAACGGTACGGTGTCTTACGACGTATTAGGATTGTTCTCTGCTATTGAGACACAACTTGCCTCAAACCCTGCCACGTCCCTTTCTGCTTTTTCGCATACGCTTAGAGTTGAGCGCCATACACTAGAGAAAGCTGTGCGTGGCAGAACCGGAAAAAGCTTTCGAGAGTTTAGGCAGGGAGTGCGCCTAAGCGCGGCCAAAAGTCTCTTATTGGCGAATTTCGCGCGATCCATCAAGGAAGTATCGCTCCTTTTGGGCTACAAGTCCCCACAAGCATTCGCGCGTTTCGTGAAGACTGGCTCCGGCCTAACTCCAAGTCAAATTCGCCAAGGACGCCCTCCTCAGCTAGACTTGTTTACTTGAATTATATATAATTTATTAAATAAATCACGACGTTCCAGCTGTTGCATTGCAGGGCCGCCGAAATACGATTGCAGTTTCTAGCATGCGTACGGCACTAAGCCGTGCCTTACGCAGAAATCTCAGCGGGGTTCAGCGCTGATTTCAGATCGTTGCCGCAGTAAGGGCAGAACTTGTCGGATTCAGCGATTTCGCGCTTGCAGTGCGGGCACGAAGGATGCAAGTTGCATTTGCAGTTCGGGCAGAAGTTGAAGCGCGCGCCCACCGTGTTTCCGCATTGCGGGCAAGGATACGGAAGCGGCTCGCGCATCAGAAAATAAATCACGAAGCCGATGAAGCCCCACGCGGGCAAAAGAATAAGCACAAGAATTGTCCACAGGGCGGCGCTCATCCCGCGGCGTGAAGCATCGCGGTTGACGTACGCGATCATGAAAATCATCAACGCCATGCCAAGGCTGGCTAGGGTGACGATTCCTGCCAAAGCCAGCGACGCCAGCGCCGGATTATCCCGCAGTTCCGGCGGAAACATGTCGTTTCCGTTCGGATTGTGTGCGTTCGCCAGGTTCACCGTAGTGGCGATCACCAGAGCGACCACATAGAGAAAGGCAACCAGTGCCATCAGCCAGCGGGGAATAATTCCAAACTCTTGCCAGAAGCGCAGATTTTCTTTCCGTCGCCGAAGGCGAATCAGCCGCTTCCTCTCGTTGAATGAATCGGTCACGCGTTGTTGGTAGTCAGACATTCTTTTTCTCTTTCTTCACCTGTCCCTTAACGAGTCTGCGGGGCAACTACCGAAACCATTTCCTCAGCGGCTAAAGCCGAACCGAGAACAAAGCACTTGTGTCGGACCTAAGGGTCCGACACCCAAGTTCTCACACAGGCTCGTTAACCTCCCTGGTTGATCCAATCGACCTGCTCGCCCTTTCGCGAACTTTCCATCAACAGCACGGCCACGGCAAAGAGCGCCGGAATCGACCACCACAAGCCAAATCCAACTTCCCAGACCAGCTTGGGAACTCCTGTGCGCTGGCCAAGCCATTGAAACAAGCTCCACACATAAGGCGCGCTTGCGACGCCAAAAATCCACGACAGGCTGCAAGCCAGCCACAGCGCGCGGCGCCTCGGTTCGCGCTCGCGCAATTCCTGCGCGCGCAAGCGAACGCGGAATTGTGTGCGGCTGGCAAGTCCCTCCGGCAGGGAAATAGTCGCGGTCCGCAGCATTCGCAAAGCCCGATCGGTCCGGCGCGCATGCTCGGCACAGAAATCGCATTCTTCGAGGTGCGCCCGCAGCCAGTTGCGCTCGGTCTCCGGCATTCCTTCCACGCGCGCTTGAGCGATCAATTGCAGCGCGCGGTCGTGTGTTTTATGGTTCATGCAGCGCCTCCCTGGAGCACTCCGCGAAGCGCTTCGAGACCGCGATATAACCGCGACTTCACAGTGGAGAGCGGAATGCTAAGGACGCCTGCCATTTCGTCGATTTGCAATTCTTCCTGGAAGCGCAGGACCAGCACTTCGCGGTAAATTGCGGGAATTTTCTGGAGAGATGCTTGAACGTTTTCTTCTGTCTCGTGGCTAAGGACCTGGCGCAGCGGCGAAGGTTCATTCTCGTTCGCGAGTTGCAGAGGATGTTCCTGTTCGGGATCCGTCAGCGTGTCCAGACTCTGTGCTTTCTTTGAGCGCTGCCAGTCAATAACCAGGTTTCGCGCAATCGCGAAAAGCCAGGCTTCGAATTTTGATTTGCCGTTGTATTGATGGCCGCGCTCGAGGACGCGGATCCAGGTTTCCTGGAAAAAATCTTCGGCGCGTTCCTTGTTTCCGGTGATGTAGACGAGGTAGCGGAACAGGCGATATTGATATTGCTCGATCAGGCGGTCGAGAAGATCGGGGTCGCGGCGCTGCAGGCCGCGCGCGATGGTTCTTGTTTCATCGCCCATCAGCGTGGAAAAAAACAGCGTTGGACCCGGCATCGCCGATGGACCGAAGAAGATGGACCGTTGTGGCGTTAAGCATGAACTCGTGGCGCTCATTCTAACTGGTATACGGATGAGCGCCGCGAAAAGACGCAGGCACTGGGAAAGGGAATTGAGGAACATTATGTAGGGGGCCCCCATTACATTCATGATTATGAAAACAAAGGGCTTACAGAATGGGCAACTCGTAAGTTGTTCTAAATAGTTTGGTACTTGATTGTTACGACCAGAAAAGCGGGAGCAAGCTCCCACACTCCCAACGTAGTTCTCTACAAGGTTAAGTATATCAAGGAATAAGAGACAGTCAAGGAAAAGTTGAAAGTCAATCGGAACTCGATTGAAAAGTCCCTCTTGCTAAAGCCGAGAAAAGTGTAACCTGGGGGGCCGGAAAAGGGCCTGGGGCATGGCACTCATGTATTGTCCACAGTGCAAAGCGGAGTATCGACAAGGGTTTACCCGCTGTTCGGACTGCGACGTGGAGCTGGTGGGAAACTACGTGGAAGCGGTTCGCCATCCGTTGGCTAAGAAAATGGCAATGGGGGATAAATATGGGGCGCGCTTGTGGCGCGGGACCGATCCTCACTTTTATTTGGCGCTGGTGTGGAGTCTCTGGAGCAAAAAAGTGGCTTGCTACGGCGCGCCCGAAAATCCGCCATTACCAGACTACATGAAGGGGCAGCTGCTTAGCAGTTCAGATCTGGGCGGATTTGAAGTCTGGGTATCGGAAGAAGATTTACCACTCGCAAAATGGATTCTCGACTCCGCCAATGAGGAGTTCGAGGAAGCAGCGTCCGATGAGAATTCTACGAAGACAATACTGCCCGATATCTCTCCTGAGACGAGTGGCGTTTGTCCCTTGTGCTTCGGGGAATTCACGACGGTTTCTGCGAATTGCCCGAACTGCGGAGTTTCGCTGCGCTCCCCGCAGGTAGAAGTTGCCGCTGAGGATTCGGCCTGGCAGCTGTGCAATCTTGCTCATCCCAAGTTCATCACCGAATTGAGGAAGGCGCTGCAGACGGCAGGGATTCCGTTTAATAACGCAAACATCTATCATGGCGACTTTATTTCCGGCCGGAGGTACGTCCCGAACTACGAGGTCTTGGTCTTGAAGAAGGATTTCGAGCGGGCCACGCAAGTGATGTCGCAAATCTTGCAACATTGGGAGTTCGAACCGAGCGCCGGCTTCCATGTTGGGAGAGATCCGTTCCTCGACTACGGGCTAGAGCTGGCGGCACAAAAGGGTTGGTTTCCCGAGGACATTTCGGCACTGGTTTGGTCCGGCGAGAACATCGGGCTGGTTGGAGGCATCGGCTTGGCACTCCAGGAACACGAAATCCCTTACCGTATGGAGACCGAGCCCCTGGGGTTGGCGAGAGTATTCATTCACCCTGAGGATGAGATTAAAGCCCGCGAAATCATCCGGGAAGTGGAGGAAGGCCCGCGGCCGGAGTAGGTCTTGCTATGGCTCAATCGAAACAAGCGGCGGTTGGGTTTCGCGTGCACTCGGGGTGGAGCGCGGTTGTTGCGGTGTCGCTCGAAAAAAGCGCGCCAGTTGTGCTGGCGCGCCAGCGCGTTCACCTGGTTGACACCTTCACGTATGAGTTCCGGCAGCCGTATCACACGGCAGAAAAAATGCTGGCGGGGGAGGCGCGCGAATTCATTTCACGGATGCAGGCCGAAGCGCGGCGGCTGGCTTACCGTGCAGTCCGGGAGCTCGAATCCAGAACGCATGAACAGGGAGTGAAACTCACGAGATGCGGACTGCTGCTTGCTTCTGGCAGACCGCTTCCTGGGCTGGAGAAGATTCTTGCTTCGCACCCGCTGATACACACTGCAGATGGGGAGCTCTTCCGCGAGGGGATTCTCCACGCGATCGCCCGTTGTGGCCTGGAAGATTTCCGAGTCAAAGAAAAAGAACTCCTGGACCGCGCAGGACGAATGCTGCGTATCAAGCCAAATGCGCTGATGCAACGCGTTACCGACCTTGGGCGGTCGGTTGGCTCCCCGTGGTCGCAAGACGAGAAGTTCGCCACCCTCGCCGCGTGGCTGGCGTTGGCCGCTCCATCAGAACGATAGGGAGACTTTGCGAGAAGCTTCTCAAGAGGCGCTTCAAAATATCGAAGGGCGCTCGGGTACGCTACTTCAGAGGCTTGATTGGTTTTACCGGGGACTTCTGGGAGTATCTGACGGTGACGGTTACGATGCCCGAGGCGTAAGGTGCCTCTAACTGTCTTGCTCGTACAGTCACAATTTTCGGTCCCGGGCTTGCACTTGGCGCGGTGAACAGGCCACCTCCAAGGCTACCGGCCGTTGCCGTCCATGACACTAATTGCGAACAGCCAGATGGCTCGACGATGGCGGTGAACTGTATCACGCCCCCCGCAAATACGCTTCCTCCGGCCGGGCTTATAGACACCTTGCAGGGAGCCGCCTCCGCATGTGCGGGAAGCAATGCGCAAAGCACCAAACCAAGTTTTATGTATCGCTTCCTGTTGCTCATACGGCCTGACTCTAGCTAACTCGATGCCCGGCAAGCTAACCAAGTTGCCTCAAATTCGCTAGGCAGCGATCCCTGGCCACGCTTCCCGTGCTTGACGGTGACGCACACATCCGCGCATGCTTTACTGCCAGATTTTGCGGAGATGCTACAGATGAATTTATCTAACATCAAAACCGTCGCCGTTCTCGGCGCGGGGACGATGGGAAATGGGATCGCGCACGTGTTTGCGCGGTCGGGCTACAAGGTGATTTTGAGGGACGTGGAGCAGAGGTTTCTTGAGCGCGGGATGGACACGATTGGGAAGAATCTCGATCGGGAGATCAAGAAAGGGAAGATTGCGGAGGCGGAGAAGGGAACTGTTCTGGGCCGCGTGCACCCAGTGACGGAGATGGGTGCGATTGTGGCGGCGGATTTTGTGGTCGAGGCCGTGCCGGAGAAAATCGAGATAAAGCGCGCTGTGCTTGGGGAAGCGGACGGGATTCTGCGGCCGGAGGTCATCATCGCGAGCAATACTTCGTCGATTTCCATGACGGCGCTGGCGGCGCTGACGAAGCGGCCGGACCGGTTTGTGGGGATGCATTTTATGAACCCGGTGCCGGTGATGGCGCTGGTGGAAGTGATCCGCGCGCTGCAGACGAGCGATGCAACGTTTGGGACGACGATGAAGCTGGCGGAGAAACTAGAGAAGAAACCGGTGGCGGTGAACGATGCGCCGGGGTTCGTTTCGAATCGCGTGCTGATGCCGCTGATCAACGAGGCGGCTTACTGCGTCATGGAAGGTGTTGCCACGGCAGAAGCCGTAGACGCGGTGATGAAGCTAGGAATGAACCATCCCATGGGGCCGTTGGAGTTGGCGGATTTTATTGGGCTGGAGGTCTGTGTGGACATTATGCACGTTCTCGAGGAAGGGCTGGGGGATCCGAAGTATCGGGCGTGCCCGCTGCTGAAGAAATATGTGGCGGCAGGCTGGCTGGGGCGGAAGGCTGGCCGCGGATTCTATACCTACCCCGCGTAAGAGCGACATACGAGGCGAACATAAGGCGAATAATAATGTTTGCTTTTTGTTCGCCATGGTGGTAGTTTGGCCTGGCTGTTTTCAACAGGTGCACCATGCGTGGTTTTTCGAGCAGTGTTCTAAGCTGTCTGGAACGTGAGAGACTCGAAGAGGAGCTTTCCGAGGCTCGCATCCGGGGCCGGAACCTGTCCCGGTTGCGGCAATTGACCCAACGGGAACGGATGGCGTTGGATGAACGCGAGCAGACGGCTCAGACGCGGCTGAGAGACCATGACGCGGAGCACGGTTGTCAACGGTGATGCGGCATTAGACAGTACGGGGTCGGCACCGTTTGCGGTTGAGATCCTTCAGCCATCCTCGTCGGATGGCTTCAGGATGACAAGGCCGGGTGCAACCATAAAAAGGGATGGCGCGGAGATGAATCGAGTGGTAAACTCCACACTTGGTTATGTCTCTGGACAAGCGCGATGCGCTTTTCCGGCGCAGAACCCAGGCCATCGGCCCCACAGGCCCAAGTTTTTACTTTCCTCCACCGAGGTGTGAAATGACAGATGAGAAAGAAAAACTGCTGGCAGCGGCGATATCGCAGATTGAAAAAGACCACGGTAAGGGCGCGATCATGCGCCTGGGCAGCCGGGATGTTCTGGTGCCCGTCAGTGTGATTCCAAGCGGATGCCTGTCGATTGACGCGGCGCTGGGTGTCGGCGGCTTTCCGCGCGGGCGCGTGATTGAGATTTACGGGCCAGAATCCGGCGGCAAGACCACCATGACGCTGCACGTGATCGCCGAAGCGCAGAAGCTGGGCGGGCAGGCGGCGTTCATCGATGCGGAACACGCGCTAGATCCGGTGTACGCGCGGAAGCTGGGCGTGGACGTGGACAACCTGCTGGTGTCGCAGCCGGATAACGGCGAGCAGGCGCTGGAAATCGCCGAAACGCTGATTCGTTCCGGCGGCGTGGACATTGTGGTGGTAGACTCCGTCGCGGCGCTGGTGCCCAAGGCCGAGCTCGAAGGGGACATGGGCGACCCGCAAATGGGTTTACAAGCGCGCTTGATGTCGCAGGCGCTGCGTAAGCTGACCGGCATTGTTTCTAAGTCGCGGACATGCCTGATTTTCATCAACCAGATTCGCGAAAAAATTGGAGTGATGTTCGGCAATCCGGAGACCACTACGGGCGGCCGCGCACTGAAGTTTTACGCATCCATGCGCGTGGATATCCGGCGCATCCAGGCGATCAAGGAAGGCGACAAGGTCGTCGGCTCACGCACGCGCGCGAAAGTAGTAAAAAATAAAGTTGCGGCGCCATTCCGCGAGGCCGAATTCGACATCGTCTACGGGGAAGGGATTTCGCGCGAAGGCGATTTGATCGATCTTGGCGTGGATAAGGGCGTGCTTGAAAAGAGTGGCGCGTGGATCAGCTTCGGCGGCGAGCGCATGGGCCAGGGTCGCGAGAACGCGCGCGTATTCTTGAAGGAAAACAAGGACATTCGCGACAAGCTGGAAAATGTGCTGAGGAAAAAACTAGAAATCCCCGTGCCGGGTAATTCAAACGCAGCTGCGCCTGGGCCGAATGGACACGCTGCTTCCGCACAGCCAGAAAAGCCGCCGATGAAGACCTCGGCGGCGACCGCGGGCGCAGATGCGTCCAAAGCGCGCCCTACCCGCTAAACGCCATAGCATGATGATGAAACCGGCCTTTCTGTGAATGCGCAGAAGGGCCGCGTCTTTTTAAAAACCAACTGGGAAGGCTGTACTTCCACGAGAGGACCGCCGCGTGGCCGGACGAAGGTTCAGGCTCCTGCCCGGACGGTCAGCTATTCAAAACAAAGCACATAGCCTCGTACTAGGGCTATGAGGCTATTGTGCAGCCAGAGGCAAAACTCTAAAATATGTCTCATTCTGAGAGAAGTGTTTCTCTTGGATGCTGAGACTTTTGGCCGCGCCGAGGCTAAGTCGCATCAAATGAACAATGCCCTTGAGTGGCGGGCGGGATGCAAGGAGTCTCAGAAGCGTGTCCAACGGCAGTAGCGAGCCGGTAGCGGCGACGAACAGTTTTAGTGAATGTTTGTTGACCTGTGGGCCGCGTAAGGTAAAACTCTGACCCCCCGGTGTTTTTGGCGTGGGCAGAACGGGGCGAGTTGACCGGTTCGCGGTCATCCAGAAGAGGCGGGAACGGTGAAGCAGTTCGGAAAAGCAACTATTGCGATGTTAATGGCGGCAGTCACCGCCATGCCTCTGCCGGCAGCGCCCGGCGCGGGTGCGCCCGTGAGGCGCGCTCGCAAATCCGTCGCGCGGTATCGCGGAGTCCCCACGTTTGCGGATTCCACCAAGGCGGACGACGGCGCCTACGATGATCCCATCGTTCGCGAAGCCGCGGTTTCCGCTCTTGGCCGTTACAACGGCGCAGTTGTGGCGGTAGATCCGAACACCGGCCGCATCCTCACGGTCGTGAATCAAAAGATTGCATTTGGCGATGGCTACATTCCTTGCTCGACGATTAAGCCGACTATCGCGCTTGCCGCCCTGGAAGAAAATGTCATCACCCGCGACACCATGCTCAAGGTGGGGCGCCGCAAGTATATGAATTTGACGGAAGCGATGGCGCACTCGAACAACGTATTTTTCGAGCAACTCGGATCGCGCATGGGATTTGAGACGGTTTCCAAGTATGGCCGCCTGCTCGGGCTAGGAGAACTCGCGGGGTACAATCTGCCTGACGAACATCCGGGATCGTTTCCGACAGTGCCGCCTGCTTACGGCGGAGTCGCGCGAATGTCTAGCTTTGGCGAGGGGATTCAGGTAACTCCGCTGCAACTCGCCGCGCTTTCTGCCGCATTTGCGAACGGCGGGACACTTTATTATTTGCAGTATCCACACAGCCAGGAAGAAGTTGAGAATTTTACGCCGCGAGTGAAGCGGGAATTGAATATCGCGCCGATTTTGCCGGAAATTCGCGAAGGCCTGCTAGCCGCGGTCCTCTATGGCACGGGCAAATCGAGTTTTGACCGGGGCGGTGACGAGATGCCGCTGGGCAAAACGGGCACTTGCGACGACCACACGACGCCATCGAAAATTGGCTGGTTCCTTACCTACGCTGACGACGCACACCCGAAAATCGCGCTCGCGGTTCTGCTGCGCGGAAACACGCGCCGAGTAAAAGGGCCGACTGCCGCCGTTGTGGCAGGACGAATCTACCGCAAACTCCGCGAACAGAATTACTTTGCGGACTCCGCCCACGCGGTGGCCATCAATACCGGCAATTAACTCGACTTAAGATTTCTCACGACTATTTCTTGCGCTGCGGAGGACCTCCGCAGCGTTTCCTTTTGCAGACGCAGCCTCAACAGCTTTAACCGATGTGAGCGGTCAGGATGCGAGTGCCGCAGGGATGCCGCGCACGTCTTAGGAGGGCAAGCAGTTGGACGATTGAGCGCACGCCCAGCGAAACGCATTTGACTGCAAGCTCGATTTAAGACAAAAGAGTGAGGGGCGCTCGTTTGTTAGAGTGGTGGCGGGGAGTCGTACAGGGAAGTTTCACCTGATAACGTGCCGGCAACGGGTGGCTTGGAGGAATTGTGAATCGTCGTTTCTTGTTCTTGTTGCTTTTTGTGTGCGGAGCCGGAGTCGCAACTCTGGCGTATGTCTTCCATTTGCGGCTGGCCGCTGCGGAGGAATTCGACCGCCAGGTAACGCTCGCGAATGAAGAAGCTGCAAGAATCCGTGAACAAGTCATCCTGCCGACTGAAAAGAAGGTCCCTAGGGGAGAGAACTTCACCGCTGCACTCCAGAAATTCGGATTGAGCGCCGAAGAGGCGGCGAGCGCTTCGGCGGCGGCTCAGCATGCGTTTAACCTCCGCCAGGTTCGCGCTGGAAACACCATCACGGTAGGGCGGTCGGTGGAAGGAACGCTTCGCGAGATCGATTACAAAATCGATGCGGACCGAATGCTGAAAATCGTCCCGGAAGACCGGGGGTTCACGGCGCAGGTCCAGGAGATCCCCTCGAAAACGGAAGTCGCGGCGGTGACAGGTCGCGTCGACGATTCCCTCTTTAACGCCGTGGAGGACACCGGAGAATCCGCGGAACTGGCCATGCGGCTTGCGCAGATATTCGGCTACGATCTGGATTTTTACACCGATCCACGCAAGGGCGATACGTTCCGAATCATTCTTGAAAAGAAAAAATATGCCAACGGCCAGACGGCCGGATATGGAAACATTCTCGCCGCGGAATACGAAAACGCAGGGAAGAAATACCAGGCACTGCTCTTTCGCGATCCCGCCGGGCGGCCGGTATACTATTCAGCCGACGGAAAGTCGCTGCAGAAGGCGTTTCTCCGCTCGCCGCTGAAGTTCGGTGCGCCGGTGACGTCGCATTTCAACCGGGCGCGATTTCATCCCATTCTCAAGACCTATCGCCCGCACATGGGGACGGACTACGGGGCACCCGTCGGCACTCCGGTGCAAACGATTGGAAGCGGACGGGTAGTATTCGCGGGACGCAAGGGCGGTGAAGGCAATATGGTACAAGTCGCGCATCCCAACGGCTACGAGACGATGTATTTACATTTATCGCGCATGTTTGTGCGCAGCGGAGAACGCGTGGAGATCGGAAAGACCATCGGCCTGGTGGGGAGCACGGGCCTTTCCACAGGTCCGCACCTCGACTTCCGTATCCTGCAAAAGGGCCAGTACAAGAATTTTGAGAGGCTTGGTCTGCCGCCCTCCGATCCCGTTTCAAAGAAGAACCTGCCGGAGTTTGCGGCGGTGAGCGAGAAGTGGCTGCCGCTTCTCAAGAACCCTGAGCTGATTCAAGCGCGCGTCACTCTCCCGAACAACGGTGAAACCCATTAGCGTTCGAATCAATAAATAATCGGCAGCTTTGAAAAGTCCGAGGCGGTTTCGTCCGTTACCCGAAGGACGACGAGCGTACGATCGTCGTGGGGAGCGATATCAGCGCCGCTGTGATTATCTGTTTCCGCGAGGATTCGATCGGCAATCACGCGAGCGGAATCTTCCGGAGAAATTGCGGATAGAAGGGCAGACAAACGTTGCAAGCCGAACTCCTCTTCCGTGGCGTTTGCTGATTCGAGGATGCCGTCGGAAGCAAAAATGATCACGTCACCGGGCTGCAGATCGATGGCGGACTCATCGTATTGCGTCCCCGGAAGCAGACCGAGCGGCACACCTTCCAGTCGAATAGAAATCACATGGCCATCGCGGACGAGGAGCGGGTACGGTCCACCGGCGTTGGAGAGTGTAAGCCGCCGGGTGGACGCGTCGTAAACGGCAAACAGCATGGCAATAAACCGCGAATCCAGCCGCGCGCTGTGTAGCCGTTGATTCAGAAGGGCCAGCATGCATGCTGGTTCACAAGCGCGTTCGACGACAATTTCGCGAACCGTGCCGATGGCCAGGGAGCCGTACAACGCCGCAGCCGTGCCTTTACCGGAGACATCGCCCAGAGCCAGCGCCAAGCGGCCCTCGCCATAGGGAAGGAAATCGTAAAAGTCTCCG
>WNFQ01003640.1_pt1 | contig 15344 bp, 19 predicted proteins | sample 5400171 | NCBI WGS metagenome assembly WNFQ01 (sample SAMN13153356, study PRJNA577476) | soil metagenome | isolation source: 20 cm soil under Madrone tree | place: USA:California | collected 2016-06-14
TGAAAGCGCTTGTTTATGTGGCGGCTTTTGCACCTGATAACGGGCAATCTATTAATGATCTACTTAAAGGTTTCCCGGCCCCCAAATGGGCATCCGAATTGCAGAAGGATTCGGGCGGATTTTTGCGACTGTCGACGAACGCCATCATTCATGATTTTGCTCAAGATGTGCCTGTTAAAGAAGCTCGATTGATTGCCGCAACTCAAGGAAGTTGGTTTTCGGGATGTACAGATGAAAAAGTTGATCACGCAGCATGGCACGAGAAACCATCCTGGTTTGTTGTGACCGAGAAAGATCAGATGATCAATCCAGGGCTACAAGAAACAATGGCAAAGAATATCAAAGCCACTGTTATTAAAGCTAACGCGAGTCATATGGTTATGGTTTCGCAACCGGAAAAAACTGCTTCAGCAATCATTGAGGCAGTGGACAGTTTGAAATAAATCCAAGATACGAATCAGCTTAAATCGCTACTGCAGCTCTAGAACCACTTCCTGTGCGCTCTTATCGTCCCGCCAGCCGAGAAATGTTGTTTGGCGCAATTGCTCATCCTCAGTCCATTCCGCATATGCTACTTCGCACACCAGCCTTGGGTGGACCCATTGGATTTTCTCGGGAATCTTAGGCGGATTTTCGACTGGTGGTTTATCAGTAAAGAACGGCCTCAATCGATCGATCGCATCTGCTAATCCTTTCTCACTGAATCCGGTACCCGAATGACCGAAGTAGCGTAGCTTCCCGTTTCGATACGCGCCCAGTAGCAGTGCTCCAAGATGTTTACGGCTCCCTTTTCCATCAGTGAAGCCGCACACGACGAATTCTTGCTGCGGTCGTGACTTGATCTTCAACCAATCCGGTGAGCGTTTTCCCGGTCGATAAATGCTGGTCTTATGTTTTGCAATGATACCTTCGAGTCCTTTCTCCGTCGCCAATCGATAAAGGTCGATCCCGTGATTCTCGACGTAGTCGCCGACCTGGACTCCGGCACCGGAGTAATGATCTGCTGTAATCGTTCACGCCGTTCCACGACGGTCTTGCCGATGAAGTCACGCCCATCCCTCCAAAGTAAATCGGCACAATAATCGTCTGCAAAACCGCCTAGTCCCGTAGACCGAGTTCGTTTCGGGGATCTCCCGTTGAGAGGCGGCGAATTGCGAAAAAGGATTTTCTTTGTGTGCCCGGAAAAATTGAAGAATGTTACGCAATCTACTTGAGAGGAGGTGAATCCAATGACGTATGAAGAACGGAAAAAGAAGCTGTTACAATTAGCAAAGAAAAAGCGGGTATTGAATCCGAATGAATCTTGGATTGACCCAGGCTCTCGTTCGGCGCATCGCGTGTCGCTATTTGCTGATAGACTGCGGCGAGAAGGATTGATTACTCATAACCAGCGTACAGGAATGCTGGAAATCACTCAGCAAGGCATCGACTATCTAGATCAGGCTTCGTAGAAAGGCGAAAGCCCGTTTGCCGACCTGGCTCCCTGGATTTTCCGTGCGACTTTCGACAGAACGGTCAAAGCCTCTAGTCGAGGAAGCCGCCAGGATGGCGAATCAGATCTGGAGGTTCGGTCAACGAGTAAGATTAGACTCTCGTCGCTTTGGTTTTATTTTCTGAGAGCAGTTCTCGCTCGGCCTGTACCCAATCCGAAGTTTCATCACCGGGCATGCCCAGTTTTCGGCGACGTTCGGCGATGAAGTAAGCATGCAGTGCAACCTGCTCCTCATTAAGCTGTTCCATAGCCTTCTTCCGCGCCCTGCTCTTAGCGGTGGTTGAACTCGATGCGGTTTTGCCTTGTACGGTCTTCTTACCAGAAATAGGGGTTGACGAAGCAGTTCGGGATGGCGGTCGATTCATCTCTTTTCGATCCTTTTTAATCATTGTTTTGGTTACGTTTTCGATGGTTGTTTTCGTTCAGAAGCTCGGATTGGTTTTGGCCGGGTTTGTCCCTGCTCCTTATACCGGCTTCCGGGGATGGGCGTTCAGCCCATTGATCTCGCTGCGTTGACTAGAGGCCCCGTCGTAGCTTACGGACATCAAGCAGTTCTCGTCCAGATTGCCCTCAGCGGTATCCGTCATGATTTCTCCAGTATCTGCGCCAGCGAATTGCACAATGTGGAGCCTTTTCACCACATCTGTACGTTAGGCCATATGTGGTGCACTATGGACATAATGCGCACTAGATATAGTGGTTGACTCTCAGAAAGTAAAGAAAAAAGCCTCCTGAGAGCATTTGAGGCAAACCAGCCCGGAAACATTGGCAATGCTGCGCTTCAGAAATGAGATGAGTCTGACGCTGCGATTCGAAAACGATCTTGGCGAGTCTGAATGGTTTGCATCCGCAGTCACCGCAAGGCTGCCGGTCACGAATGTCGATGCAATTACCGGAGGATTGAGCAACCCGTTGCCGGTGGTGTGTCCGAGGGCAATCGGTGTGCCTGCTTCGGCCCAACTTCCATCTCCTTGGATTCCGTAAGTGTGGATATTGTCGTCGGATCCGCCACCGACATAGAAGCTACTACCATTGGGATTGAAGGCGATACCGGCGAATGTATTGGGGACCCTGATAACCTGTTTCTTGACCGGTTTGCCCGTGCTCGCGTCGAAGACAAAAATGTATTGTGTCGAATCAGCTGGAACCACTTTGCCCGCGGCATTATCGAGAACATTATGTCCACTGATCAGGACCAGCAGAGTTTGTCGATCCGGACTAAATACGCAGCTTAGCGCACTGGAAGGGACAAAGTTTGGAAAGTCGGGGAACGCAGAGAGTGCATAGTCAGCCTGATCTTCGGTAGGGCGACTAGCTGGTCCGACATAGTCTGTGGATTCCAGATGCCGCCCTATCGCGCTGAGACGACGTCGGATCCCGCTGCGCCTTGGTTGGGCAACAGACTCGAGATGGCCAACGAAGGAACTGACTCACCTAACCACAAAATCGCAGTCGCCATCCCTTTCAATGATCCGAGCCGATCCGCTGCAAAACCATGGCGACTGGGCCTTGAGTTGATTCAAACCGATCGCTTCGGCAAACCAATAGTTCGGTCGCACCGCCATGTTCCAACCGGACAGTCGCCGCTGAAGACGATGTCGGGATCCTGACAGTGTTGACGCTATCGGGCTGCTTCTCTCCCGGCTATTTTCGCGGTACGATCGCCGTGCCGCCGAGCGCATCTTGTTTTCCGTTTTGTGCAAACCGGGACACATCGTTCCGAACAACACTCACTTCGACACCACCCGCGCCAATATCGAATTTACCGGCGCGCGCGCGATCGATTTGCCCATTCCTGAAGCCGCCGACACGCAGGCTTATCTTCCATTCAAAGGCAACATCGATATCACTGCGCTGGAAAAGCTAATTGTGCGCGAGGGCACCGCTCAGATCCCGCTGGTAATGATCACTGTGACGAACAACTCCAGTGGAGGCCAACCGGTCTCCCTAGCCAACATCAGGGCTGCTCGAGAACTAACCCAGGGGCACGACATACCTCTTTATTTGGATGCCTGTCGTTTCGCGGAGAACGCCTGGTTCATCAAACAACGCGAACCCGGCTACGCTGACAAAACGCCGCGCGAGATCGCGTGCGAAATGTTTTCTTTGGCAGACGGATGCACATTTTCCGCGAAAAAAGACGCGTTCGCCCACATTGGCGGCTTGCTCTGCACTAACGATAATTCACTAGCTGAACAGGAGATGAATCTGCTGATTCTGACCGAGGGATTTCCTACCTAGGGAGGATTAGCCGGCCGAGATCTGGATGCTATTGCAGTCGGTCTCGAAGAAGTGCTGCAACCGGAGTATCTTGAATATCGGATTGCATCGACCGGATATTTGGGCCGTCATATCGCCACCGGTGGAGTGCCGATTGCGGAACCGCCGGGTGGACACGCCATTTACATCGATGCCGGAAAATGTTGCCACAAATTCCTAAGCATCAGTTTCCCGGACAAGCGCTCGCCATTGCGCTTTATCGGCACGCCGGCGTCCGCTCGGTAGAAATTGGTTCGGTAATGTTCGGTGAGGCAGCCATAGCGTGCTCGGCCGAAAGATTGGAACGAAGCGACTGATTTAGCGTGGCCTTTGGTCGCAGTCGCCTTGGGATCGTTCGCCCCGATAATTTCGCCGAGGGTAATGGCGAGCGCGTTCTTAGGTCAGCCACACCAATTGCTTCGCTCCGCCCCTTTGGACTGCTACGCCAACGGCTTAACCGGGACAGTCGCCGCTGATGAGCCATCGCAGCAGCGAACGACAGTGAACAACAACGTTGGCGTTCGTTCTCGTTCGTTGGCCTTACCGCCAATCATCAACAACGTATGTGCTGGGCCGATTGTAACCAGCATCGTTATGTTTTTGCATGGCGACACCCTGAAAATCGGAACGAAAACCGTGCGCGATCATTTGCCGATAAGCTCTTTCGCGGCCGACATGAGCGCCAGCGATCAGGCGCGATAGCCGTTTGGCCGAGGCCAGAGTTTCGCAGGCATCGAACAACAGTTCCAAAGCTGCTCCTGATCTCGCCGCGCCAAACTTGATATAACAGCAATCGCTGCCCGCCTCGCTGCCGGGTCCGCAGTGACACACTGCCAAAGCGGTCAACCGAGCGTCATCCCAGAGCAATACAGTGTCGCCAAGCTCCTGAGCAGCCACCGCCCGGATTTCCCGTTCTACATCCAAACCTTCGTAGATACTGTCTGTCATTTCCCGGCAGGCGCGTAAGCATTCTTCGCGTTGGCTGGTAGGAATTTCACTAAACCTGGAAAACTCCGTCACGCGTCGAACTCCGCTTATCGGTTTCGACATAATGGCGGTGAGAAAGCGCGGCCAGAAACCAAATCGCTGGTATAGAGCGATGTGCTTCCGACTATGGGCGAAGGTGAACAGCGCCTCGTGCTTGACCGCCCAGTTTATGAAAAGATCCAGTAGGGTTCCACCAACAAACTGCACGGTCCTGACCGCGAGCCCTTAAGTTGACCCGCATGGTTAGCCGCCCGGGCTACTTTCAAAACTCTACGGCTCCCCTACCTCCGAACGATACGGCATACCTTGGTGACCTCCCATATGGCTGAGGCTATGTGCCATTGCGAACGACGCTTCCCGGCAGGCTTCCGACAATCTGATATTCCGAATAAGCGCCAGACTGATCCAGGTCTCCAGGCATTCGGTAGCTCCGCAGCGGTCGACCACTCGCCTAATCGGAACCTTTAAAGTTCCAATCGTTTGTCCATCCGAGTACGTAATCTCGCGACTGCGTTCAACCAACACCACATTTCGAGCCCCAGTTCGGTGAAGAGCTGCAACTGCATCGGGCACACGAAAGGTGCCGGTGACGACCATGGCTTCCTCCACCGACTCGGTAACGATCGCTAGCACGTTGTTTTTCGGAACTTGTTTGATGCGATTGATTGGTGACATATCCAGAAGAAACGGTATATCGCGCTCCTCACAGATTCTCATCGCCTCCCACGCCGTTTCAGGAGGAATCTCGAGCTCAGAGATTACCAGATCGGCCGAATGCAGGATGTTCCGCGACGCGCGGACCATTTCTGGCGTAAGATGGTTATTCGCAGATTCGGCGCACAGGAGAAAGTTTCGTCCGGTGGATGCTTCCAACATGCCCAAGGAGGCACCCGTACTCACGGAGGCGAGGTCCCGAAAATTGCTGATGTCGATCCCCTCCTTATTGAGTTGATCCTGCGCCATTACGCCGAAAGCATCGTGGCCGTGCGCCCCGATAAATGAGACCTCGGCTCCAGCCCGGGCCGCAGCCACCGCACAATTTGCGCCTCGACCACCGCCAAAAATTTGCAGGGGGCCGCCCACCATGCTTTCTCCTTCCACCGGTAACGTTTCGCAAGCGATCACCAGATCAGCGTTATACCCTCCGACTACAACTACCTTCGGTTGGGGAAATTTTCGCATGTTTGGCGGACAGATACCGATGAGGGTACCTGCTCTCTTATACGGCCGCATTCCTCGGTTCTTTAGAAATGCAGAACGACAAGGGGTCCTGGAGTTCCAGAAGGTGAGCGGTTTGGGGCCGGTCGCTTAGGAGCAATAGGATCTCGGACCGCCAGATTCGCTCCTATCCTTGCTCTGGTTTTGTTCGTTGCCGGATTTGTTGGGAGCACCGATCTACCGGCTGCTACTTATGTCGGGGTCAGCATCGGTGGCCGCCCCTATTACGGCTACCCGTACCGGTACCATGGCTATTACCACTATCGTGGGGATAGGTATCGAAACCGCTATTATCGCTACGGGCGATGGCATTATTATTAAGCCTGCGTAGCGTGAAAAAAGCGTCGCCTACCGCCCTTATTTCACCGCGCCGAAGGTGAGACCTCGCACCAGCTGCTTTTGCGTCAGCCAACCGAGCACCATGATCGGAGCGACCGCGAGAAAAGACGCGGCTGACAGCTTGGCCCAAAAGAGCCCTTCCGGGCTCGAATAGGAGGCAATGAACATGGTCGATGGCTGAGCGTTGGCATTGGAGAGATTGATACTCCAGAACGCCTCGTTCCAAGAAAAAATGATAAGGAGCAGAGCGGTTGAGGCCAGCCCGGGCATTGTCATTGGCCGCAACAAATACCAAAGCTCTTTCCAGACATCGGCTCCATCTTGGGTTCAGGACTACTTTTCAGTTTTTTGAGCTAGGAAGCGCAAGCCAACTTCCCACGAATTGCCTGAATTTCAGTCCTCCGAGCTGCCGAAGCTTCTAAATTCTGGATTCTTCCTCATTTGCTGCTCTTTATCTGGTCGGACAGTTCGTTGCCCATCACATGACGGTATTTGTCTGGAGTGAGGTAATAATGGCGTCGGAACACTTTCCCCAGATGGGTGGCATCGGCAAATCCAGTAAGCCCGGCGATCGCAGACAACTTGAGCGAGGAAGAGACCAATAACTTAGCTACCTCCTCCAATCGAACCTGATTGACGAAGCGCGCCGGGCTCAAGCCCGTTGTTCTCCGAAAATAGTGAGTGAAGCCGGTACGGCTCATTCCGCGCTTGTCAGCGAGCTCGGCGACGCTGGGCAAACCAGTGGGAAGTCGGCTGATGATTTCCTTACGAACTTCCGCCAAAATCCGTTCCCGCGGGAGTGGCGGGTAAAGGATTTGATGTCCCAGACGTTCAAATTCCGTCAGGAAGGCGAAAAGATCCGCCTCTTCGGCAAATTCATCGGGTAACGATGCTGCACGAACCAGATCGAACAGGTTAAGCGCACGTTCGATCAAAGGACTGCGCGGCTGCACATGCCAAACGGGCCCGGTAAGTCGAACCCGTTCCCTGATCCGCCGAACGATATAAAGATGATCGATAATCAGCCAGAAAAAGGTCCAACCCTCAGATTCGGGCGGCAGATAATAAAAGTCGTCGCTCGGAACGAGCGTGGTAAAGGCGGAACCCGGCGCAAGCTCGATCAGCTCGCCGGTTACGCCGGACCGAAAAGCGCCGCAGCCGTCGATCGTATATTGCCAGACAATAAACGGTTTCTTTTCATCACCGAGACGTTTGCGGCCATGCCAGGCGTAAACACTCGGATCGGTTTGCGTTTCCAGTCCGCTAATCACATGCGCCGGATAGGGCATTGGCTCTTCGGGGCGGCAGCGAAGCGAACGCAAGGAGCGGTACAAAAATTGATACTCGCGATCGGCGTCCATGGTTGGGAACGGGCGTTGCAAACCAACGCCCCTCCAAGGCTTGTCACAAATTGACTATCATTGGCGTGTTATGACTATTGCGACCGCTTTTGTTCCAGCAAGATTTATTGCGTCTGCACCCCCAAACCTCCATCCAACCTCCCATCTATGCTTATCCGATCCCCCCGACGCTTACTACTGATAGCAGCCAGCCTTTTGGTGTCGGCTGGCCTGGTTTTCAGTAAAGAAATTGATCTTTGGTTTGTCCCGATGTCACAGGAAGGTCCGCAAACGCCCGGTCTTCTGGCGTGGGCCAAAGAACATTTTCCCAAAGACCTGCCCAAAGGTGTCACCGTACCAGGTAACTACGGGCCTCCAATTTATCAGGACGCCCAGCAGAAGTTCATTGTGCAGGGTCGCCGTGGTAAACCGGACGTGATCGAAGGCGTACTTGAAGGGATGATCGCCTACCAAAAAGCCGGCCTCATCACCCCAATCGATGACTTATTTAGCCAGTGGCCGGAAAAGGATAAGTTTATTCCCAGCACGATCAAAGCGCTCACCATTAATGGAAAGCTTTATGGGGTGCCTTATAACACTAACGTGCGGGTCTTACTCTACCGAAAAGACATTCTTCAGAAGTATAATTTGCAGCCGCCAAAGAGCTGGGAAGAAATGCTGGATGACGCCGCAATGATCTCGACGAAGGAGCAAGGAGTTGCCGGATTGGGATTGACCACCAAAGCCGGCAGCGTTCGGACGTTTCAGGAATTCATTTCGTTTTTCTTTCAAGTGAACGGCGGTCAGAATCCGTTTAAGTATGATGAGGCCAGCCAGAAATGGTCGATTGACACTACTCCGGAAAAACTAGCCCAGGTGCTGGCTCTCTACCACGACGCGTTTTTCAAAGCGAACCCGTCCGCTGTCAATCAGAACACGCGTGGCAATGACTATCAGGCGACTGATGCTGATTATGTTGCCGGTAAAAGTGCGATGGTTCCGATGGGTCCTTGGATCTACAGCTATCGCAAGACCGGCGATATCGCGCGCAAAATTCTAGAAGAGAACACCGGGGTTGTCGCTCTCCCTCTTCCACCGGGTGGCACTCAGGCCACTTATCTGGAGGTTAAGCCGATTATGATCAATGCAACGACTAAGGAAAAATCGGATAGCTGGGAGCTGATCAAACTTCTCTGTAGCAAGGACTTTGTCGCTATGGACGCGAAGCTCGAAGGAATTAACCCGCCGCGCCAAGACGTGGCTGATCTGCCGGATTTCAAAAGCGACTGGTGGCAGCAAGCATTTACTCAGCAGATTTCCACCGGCGTAGCGCTGGCTCCGATCAACTGGGGTTTGGTGGTAAATGATATCACCGAAGCGCTGCAGAAAGTGATTTATCAAAACAATGCGGCCGATAAGACTGGTCAGGAACTGTATAATACTTTGCAGCAACGCGCGCAGAACAACCAATTGTAAGGGGCACTCAAATAACCGGCGTGTCGGCGCCCATCCGCCGCTACACCCCGTTGTGATGGGCCGGACTTTCCGCCTATAATTACTCTCGGTTATTGATGTCTCAAACAGTTTATGGCGATCAGCCACCAAGCGTCGGATCGCGGCACGATACTCATTCGCGATCGGCGGAAATGCGTCACGCTGCACTTGGATATGCCCTGCTGGCGCCGGCGATTTGCGTGATCCTTGGATTAAATCTCTATCCCACTCTTAGCGGCATCTTTACATCTTTCACCGACCAGTCCTTGCTCAATCCCAATGCTTGGCGCGCCGTCGGATGGCAAAACTATCAACGACTCCTCACCGATCCGGTGTTCCGCGTTTCGTTTATCCATTCGCTGGTCCTAACTTTTTCTGCCGTTATTCTGCAGGTGATTTTCGGTCTGGGAATGGCTCATTTGCTTATCCGCAAGGTCCCCGGTATTCATTGGTTTCGCAGTATTGCCATGGTCACTTGGGTCCTGCCGATTATTACCGCAGTTGTAATATTCCGTTTTCTCACCCTGCCAAACATCGGGCTAATTAACATCATACTAGCTGCGCTTGGACTCGGATCGCTTACCCGCAATTGGTTTGGTGATCCAGCTTTCGCATTCCTCCTGATACTTGTAATGCACCTGTGGCGAAATGTTCCGTTTTATGGCATCGCTTTCATGGCGGCGATGCAGGCGATCCCGCAAGATCTGTACGAAGCCGCAACGATCGATGGAGCGTCGTCCTGGAAGAGATTCTGGCACATCACGTTGCCGAACCTACGCTACATCATCCTGGTTATGGTCGTGCTTCACGTCACCTTCACTTTGAACAATTTCGATTTTGTCTATCTATCGACTGGCGGCGGGCCGGTAGACGCGACCGAAGTGTTGGCAACCTACATTTATAAGCAGGCCTGGAGCGGTTATATGCTGGGATACGCCAGCGCCGGGGGCGTGATCATGCTGGTGATACTGGTTCTTCTCGTCATTTGCTCCCGCAAATTAATCGGAGGCTTCGCCGAAAAATGAAACGCCGCTCGCTCGAGTTGTTGCTGACTTACGCGGGACTGTTCATCACGTATGCCATTCTCCTTTTGCCCATTGGCTGGCTGATTATCTCTAGTTTCCGAAGTAACGATTCCATTCAGACCGGGAGGCTGGTTCCGGCTCTATCCGAGCTCACCCTCGCCAACTATATCGAGGTCTTCGCAATTAATAACGTATTCGTCTTTTTGGCTAACTCGGTAGTGATTGCTACCTCGGTGATGCTTCTTGTCGTGATATTGGGCAGTCTCAGTGCCTACGCGCTGAGTCGGTTTGCCCTTCGTGGCAAAAATCTCTTGATGATGTCAACCTTGCTCCCACAGTTTTTCCCCTACGTTTTGATTTTGATTCCCTTTTATGTACTGATGTCGAATTTGGGGCTAGTCGACACGCATATCGGGCTCATTTTAACTCATACTTCCATCACTCTGCCATTCGCCATTTGGATGCTGACCGGGTACTTCAACGCCATTCCCAAAGAATTGGATCAAGCGGCATTGATTGACGGATGTAGCCGGCTCGGCGTTTTGTTTCGCATCATTTATCCAACGGCATTGCCGGGACTAGTGGTAGCCGGCTTTTTTGCGTTCGTAGTATCCTGGGGGGATTACCTATTCGTCTCCATCTTGTCCCAAAGCGAGAGCACCCAGACTCTGCCGATCGCGCTCCAGGCTTTCATGAACAGCCTGCAAGTAAAGTGGGGAATGATCACAGCCGGAACGGTTGTGGCCATCGTTCCTACCATGCTGTTTTTTAGCCTCGTTCAACGACGGCTAGTAGCAGGACTTACCGCAGGCGCAGTAAAGAATTAACTCTAAACGTGAACCATCATCTCTGGAAACGACGATTATGCCTAAAATAACTTTAATCGGGGCGGGAAGCCTGGTTTTTACCCGCAATTTGTGCAGTGACATTCTACTGACTCCTTGCCTGCAGCACAGCGAGATCACACTCATGGATATCGATCTGCAACGATTGGAAGAGTCTCGCCAGATCGTCCAGAAAATAGTGGACGAACGCAAGCTCACCGCTCGTATTACCGCGTCGACCGATCGCGCCGAATCGGTTCGCAATGCCGATTATGTCATCACCACCTTTCAGCAAGGGGGGTTGGAAGCGTATGCCCAAGATATCGAAATTCCCAAGAAATACGGCGTGGAGCAGTGTGTCGGGGATACGCTCGGACCAGGAGGCGTTTTCCGAGCTTTACGCACGATTCCCGTGCTAATCGATCTTTGCCATGAGTTGGATCAGCATGCCCCAAACGCCTGGTTGTTGAACTATGTGAATCCCATGGCCGCGAACTGTTGGGCCGTGAATGTAGCAACCGGCCGCCCGCATGTCGGTCTATGTCATAGCGTTCAAGGCACCAGCGAGATGCTAGCCAAATGGTTGGAGGTTCCGTACGAGCAGGTCAACTTCCGCTGCGGAGGCATTAACCACCAGGCCTTCTTTTTGGAATTTGGTCGCGGCACCGAAGATCTTTACCCTCGTCTGCGCCAGGTCATTGATCGCGAAGAAATCTATGGCCAAGAGCCAGTACGAATCGATTTGATGAAACATTTTGGCTATTTCGTGACTGAGTCGAGCGGACATGCCAGTGAGTATGTACCGTATTTTCGAAAGAACGCTTTGATGGTAGAAGAAGAGCTGGTACCACGTTTCACTGATAAAGTGAACCATTGGTTTCAATTTGGCCGGACGGGCGGGTACCTGCAGCACAATTATAAGCGACTCGAAAGTTTCCGTCAGGAATTCAAACAGATTATGGTAGACCCGGTTCGAACTGACCGGACCCATGAATACGGTTCCTCTATCATTGAGGCAATGGAGACGAATCAACCGATTCGAATCAACGGGAACGTCCCAAACCGCGAGCTCATTGATAACTTGCCGAGCGGTTGCTGCGTGGAAGTGCCATGCCTGGTCGACCGGAACGGTGTGCAGCCAACCCACTTCGGCCCCTTGCCTCCGCAGCTCGCCGCGCTCAATCGAACGAACATAAATGTGCAAGAACTTATCGTAGAAGCAGCAGTCAAGCGGAAAAGGGACGCGATTTATCATGCTGTTGCGCTCGATCCATTGACCGCAGCCGTTTGTACGCTTCCTCAAATCCATCAGATGGTAGATGAGCTGCTAGCAGCGCAGGAGGAGTGGTTGGGGTACTTGGCGTGACGGCGTGGCGGCGCGCGGGTAGGGCGAAACCCGACTCTGCCAAGCCTACGTCGCGGCCAGGTGCATGGTTTTCCTCGAACACTAGCTAGACCTTCTCCGAAAAGGGGTAGCGGGTTTTTTGCCAGTTAGAAAGTTAGTTCTGGTGCAAGGGCCAGGAATTTTGTAACTCCCGGATTGTGAGCATATTAGCGAGTTACGGAAAACTTTCTGCCAGCATTCCTGATTTGGTCGAGCGACCTCGGCAGTTAGTTTTCCTGACCCCGATCGACACCCGATTGAATGATTTTCTGACCGAAATTCACCGAATCGCCTGTTTGGAGCCCTCCATTGTCGAGCGAATCGATGAGGATCTCGACCTACATGCGAAAAAGAAGAAGCTGCTGCGGCTGGCTGATGCCCAATTTTTGGCTGGTCAGACTGCTGATCTGCCCAAGCTGCAGCTTCAATTGCGGGAACTAAGACTTGATGAGATCGAATTGGAAACAGGCCGTCCGCGCACCGAGGCCTATATCGTCTATCTTTTCCTGATGCTGCGGGGTTGGGCCGGAGGCTGCAAAGACCAACAGGCTCGGTTGTTGTTGGAGGAGTCAATCACACTCAAGCTCTGGCTCGAACATCTTGGGCTGCAACTGCCGCCGGCCAGTACCCTGAGCGAGAACCTCAACGCGGTCAGCAATCAGACCCGTCGGCGGATTCATCAGGCGCAATTAGGTTACATTTGCCAATGGGGTTTGGATGACTTTCAAAAATGCTTCATCGATAGCACCGCGGTAGAAGCCAATACCGAGCGGCCGACCGACTCAATCATCCTGGTCCGATTGATTAACCGGATCTGCACCACTGGCGCTAACCTACACCGATTGGCTCTGCCGGACATGAACCCGATTGGACTGTTGCAACAACAGCAAGAGCTCCGGCAATATTGTCAGCAGATTGATTTCCTCCAGGGTAAAGGGCGAGCAGAAGCCAAGCGCAAGAAATTGTATTTCCAATTACTACGGCGGGTGCGCAGGTTGCGCCTTCGTCTGCTGCGCGATCTGGAGTTGGTTGGGCGCAACCTGGAGAGGCGCACCGATCTGCCACCGAGCCGACGGTTGATGGCCGAAGAAGTGCTGTGCTTGATTGCAGAGGATCTAGCGGCTCTGGAACAAGCCGCAAACGTTTGCCAGAGGCGGATCATGGCACAGGAGAAAGTGCCGGTGGCAGAAAAGATCATTAGTTTGAGCGACTCGGATGCTTCTTTCATCGTTAAAGGAGGATGGGACACGGTGGTGGGTTACCGTCCCCAAGTGGCGCGCAGCGGACGTGGTTTTGTCACGGGGCTTTTCTTACCTCAGGGCAACACAGCCGATAGCCTGCACTTTGCTGCAATGGTCAAGGAACAAATAGCCAACACCGGAGTCGTTCCTTCGATAGCAAGTGCTGATGATGGCTACAGCTCTCAGCAGGGGCGAGAGGAAGTGCTAGGCCTTGGTCTCAAAGTAGTAAGCATCAGTGGAGCCAAAGGCAAAAAGCTCATTGGAGCGCAGCAATGGAAGAGCCAGGCTTACCGTCAGGCGCGAGCTGAGCGCAGCGCCATCGAATCACTGCTCTTCACCTTAAAGGAGGGCTTTGAATTCGGAGAGATGGTCCGGCGCACCCATGAGAATGTTTTGGCCGAGATGCTGGAAAAAGTCCTCGCCTACAATATCTCTCAGATCATCCGGTTGCGGAAGAAGCCCTCGGAGCCCGAACAGATGCAACCGATAGCCGCTTAGGACAATTATTGGATTTTCAACACCTCCAAGACAGCAGAACCATGCACTAGCTCAGTCCAATCAAAGGATGACAATACCAAGCTGAACTCAAAAGGTGCGGCCCGAGAAAAAATTGGCTCTCCGCACTACCTGCTTGGTTTGCACTCGAACACCCGCTACCCCTTTTCGGAGAAGGTCTAGCTAGCCTCTGGTGATTTCGAGTTCGCGTGATTTGGAGTAACCGGGAACAGCGGCGGTCCGCCTAACTCCTTAATAGTGCAAAGCGAAATGGAAGTCACGGTGCGTTCGACATCAGGGAAGTCTCGGATCCGGCCCAGCAAAGCACGGAGTGACGCCGCGGAATCCGTCCGAATCTTGAGAAGATAGCTGTCTTCACCCGAGGTATCGTGACATTCGAGAATGTTTGGCTCCTGGCGCACGAACTCTTCGAATTCCTTCTCGGTCGCGCCCGATGCATTATTGGTGATCCGAACAAATGCCAGGAGCACCTGGTTCACGGCAGCTGGATTGATTGCGGTTAGATAGCCCTGAATGATTCCTGCCCGTTCGAGACGTTTGATTCGCGCGTACACTGCCGGTGCGGTGAGACCCACTTTTCCTCCGACCGAAGCGTGAGCTACTCTGGCGTCATTCTGAATAAGAGAAAGGATTTCGAGGTCGACTGCGTCCATTACGATGGAGAGAGGGGCTTTGAACTGCGTAAGATATTAAGCAAATCAAAGGAATACCACCGGATTCTATATCAGGTAGGTGTGTGTCGTTATCACTTTATAAATGCTCTAATAGGTATAGAGAAACCCATGCGTCGGAAACTCGTGATCGGAAGTCGATGCGGTTTCCGAAAACCCGTCCGCGAACGACATCTAAATGTGTACTGCGTACTGTTGAGACTTATTTTCCGAGGCAAGTCGGAAACCTGACCCCGTGTATGGCGTTATCAGCTGCTAGCCAATTTCGGCTCGAATTTTCCGCCATTCGACAAGTTCCTGCCAAGTTGGCTAGGTGGAAGCCTCACCATAGAAAACCGTTACCTGTGAACGAAGTGGGATAACCATAGTGGTCGCTCCGGTACCTCAGAACCGAAAGAGGAGCTAACTAGCCGCGGCTCATGCGCCCCGACAGAGGATGCGAGATCGAAGTCAGCTGTATCGATGAACTCACGCCCGCCGTCTAGGCTGCTTGAAACTATCGTTCAACATCGTGGCGAGACGGTCGACGGGTTGACCGTGTAGTTCGCTAGACG
>WNFQ01001813.1_pt1 | contig 15324 bp, 7 predicted proteins | sample 5400171 | NCBI WGS metagenome assembly WNFQ01 (sample SAMN13153356, study PRJNA577476) | soil metagenome | isolation source: 20 cm soil under Madrone tree | place: USA:California | collected 2016-06-14
GCCGGCGCCGACGACTTGCTGGACGCGGAGAGGCGCTTGGCAGCATTGCGATCGATTCGCAAGTCAAAAAATTTCGAGCCCCTGGCCGTCTCCTTCAAACGCATTCGCAAAATATTGGAAAAGTCCAATCTGAAGAGCGACGGCCTCTCCCCGCAGCCGGAACTTTTCGAGAGCGAAGCCGAAAGAGAACTGTTCGCCGCGGGCCGTGCCGCGGCCGCCAAAGTGCAAACAGAAAAACGCGCCGGGCACTATGAGCAGGCGCTCGAGCGCATCGCGGGACTGCGTAAATCGATCGACCGCTTCTTCGACGAAGTGATGGTGATGGCGGAGAACGAAGCGGTGCGCAAAAATCGCCTGGCGCTGCTCGCGGAAGTGCTGCGCGAGTTCACGACGGTAGCGGATTTTTCAGAACTAGGCGCGAGCGAGTAATATCAAGTTTTACTTGAAGTATGTAGTTACCGGCGAAAAGAGTCGGCACGCCGACATCGTTCAAGGGATCGCAAGCGGATCAGGTTAAATCTAAAAGCGAGGATACAGTGACGAAATGGGTCTATTTTTTTGGCGCAGGTAAAGCGGAGGGCGACGGCACGTGGCGCGACTTGCTCGGCGGAAAAGGAGCGGGCCTGGCGGAGATGACCAAGATCGGGCTGCCGGTGCCGGCAGGTTTCACCATCTCCACCGAAGCCTGCGACTACTTCTACAAGAACGGCAAGAAATATCCGACGGAACTCAAGAAGCAAGTGGCGGAACATGTGGCGCGCCTGGAGAAGGTGACCCGCAAGAAGCTCGGCGATCCCAAGAATCCGCTGCTGGTCAGCGCGCGCTCCGGCTCAGCGCGCTCCATGCCGGGCATGATGGAGACGATTCTCAACCTCGGCCTTAATGACCGCTCCGTGCAAGGGCTGGCGCAGTCCACCAAGAACGAGCGCTTCGCCTACGACGCCTACCGGCGCTTCGTGCAGATGTATTCGACCGTGGTGATGGAGTTGCCGAAAGAAGACCTCGAGCACCGCTTGCGCGCGATGAAGGAAAGGCTCGGCGTTAAGCAAGATACCGACGTGCCTGCCAACGGCTGGAAAGAATTGGTGAAGGAGTACAAAGCAAACTTCCGCGAGAAGACCGGCAAGGATTTCCCGGAAGATCCTATCGAGCAATTGTGGGGCGCCATCGGAGCCGTGTTCGGTTCGTGGATGGCGGACAAAGCGGTGACCTATCGCCGCGTGGAAAAAATCACCGGCCTGCTCGGCACTGCCGTCAACGTGGTGCAAATGGTTTTCGGCAATACGGGCGATAACTCCGGCACGGGCGTCTGCTTCACGCGCGACCCCAGCTCCGGCGAAAAGATTTTCTATGGCGATTACCTGGTGAACGCCCAGGGCGAAGACGTGGTCGCCGGCATCCGTACGCCGATGCACCTGAGCGAAATGAAAAGGGTCATGCCCAAGGTGTACGCGCAGCTCGAGAAAGTTCGAGTAAAACTTGAGAAGCATTATCGCGATATGCAGGACATGGAGTTCACCGTCGAGGACGGCACGCTTTACATGCTGCAGACGCGCACCGGTAAGCGCACTCCGGCGGCGGCGTTCCGCATCGCGGTCGATATGGCGAATGAGAAACTCATCACCAAGGAAGAAGCCATCGGGCGCATCAAGCCGGAAGATATCGAGCGCCTGTTCTATCCCATCATCGACGCCAAGGTGGACAGGCGTTCGCTGGAGTCCAGGATTTTGGCGAGGGGCATCAATGCCGTGCCGGGTTCCGCGGTGGGCAAGGTAGTTTTCTCCGCGAACAAGGCGGAGGATTGGGCCGCACAGGGCGAGAAAGTGATTCTCGTGCGCCGTGAAACGAGTCCCGAAGACGTGGGCGGCATGGCCGTCGCGCAAGGCATTCTCACCGCGACGGGCGGGAAGACCAGTCACGCCGCGGTGGTGGCGCGCGGCTGGGGCAAGTGCTGCGTGGTCGGTGCGGAGTCGCTGAACATCGATTACAAAGCGGGCGCGATGAGTGCCAACGGCAAGGTGGTGAAGGAAGGGGACTGGCTCACCCTAGATGGCAGCGAAGGTGTCGTTTATTCCGGCGAGATGCCGCTGGTGACGCCGCAGCTTCCGAAATCGTACGACACGCTGATGAAGTGGGTCGATGAGGTGCGGCGGCTCGGTGTGCGCACCAACGCGGACACGCCGCAGGACGCTCGCAAAGCCCGCGAGTTCGGCGCGGAAGGCATCGGTTTATGCCGCACGGAGCACATGTTCTTCACCGATTTCGAGCAGCCGGAACGCAGTCACGAACGCCAGCGCGCTATCCAGGAGATGATCCTGGCGGATACGAAAGAAGCGCGCGTGGCGGCGCTCGATAAGCTGCTGCCGTTTCAGCGCCGCGACTTCATCGGCATCTTCAAAGCCATGGACGGCTTCCCGGTGACCATCCGTTTGATCGATCCGCCTCTACATGAATTTGTTCCCCACGAGCGAGCCAAGCAGGAGGAGTTGGCGAAGGATCTGAAGCTCGACGTCGAGAGAGTGGCTCGCCGCGTTGAACAATTGCATGAAGCCAATCCGATGTTAGGCCATCGCGGCTGTCGCCTATGCATCACCTATCCGGAAATTCTCGAGATGCAGGTGCGCGCGATCATCGAGGCGGCCATTGAGTGTCAAAAGAGCGGAGTTAAAGTATTACCTGAGATCATGCATCCGCTAACCTTGGATCGAAAGGAGTTGTGGATCCTCGAGCAGTCGACGCGGCGCGTCGCGGATGACTTGATCAAGAAGTCCGGCATCAAGCTGCCGTACCTGGTCGGCACGATGATTGAGTTGCCTCGCGCAGCTCTGCTTGCCGATGAGATCGCGGAAGTGGCGGAGTTTTTCTCCTACGGCACGAACGACCTGACGCAGACCACCATGGGCCTTTCGCGTGACGATGCCGGCCGGTTCCTCCCGGATTACGTCGACGAAAAGAAGGCCGGTGTGTTTGCCGCGGATCCGTTTCAATCCCTGGACACGAAAGGCGTGGGCATGCTCATGCGTTGGGGCATCGAGAAAGGCCGAAAGACGCGCGCGAAGCTTAAGGTGGGCATCTGCGGAGAGCACGGCGGCGACGCGGACAGCGTGAAGTTCTGCCATGCCATTGGCATGGACTACGTCAGCGCGTCACCGTTCCGCGTCCCGATTTCGCGCTTGGCCGCAGCACAGGCCGTAATTGAGGAAAAGTTGGAGAGCAGGAAGAAGAGGAAGTAGGGCTTCCGCTTCGGTCCGGAACCCACAATTCAAGTATTACTTTAGATCGAGCGTCCGCATGAAGCGCGACATACCGAACCTCTTATGCGGTCACGTCACGTTGGCATTTTAAAGAAGAAATAGAGGCCGAAGAAAAAGAAGACGATATCTGGCGACCAGCCGGCGAGCAGAGGCGGCAGTTGGCCGACGCCGCCCATGGCGGCGAGCAGTTCCGCGCCCAGCCAATAAACGATCCCGATGGCGATGCCAACGGCAACCCCGCCGATGGCTCCGCGCGTGCCCACTAAAAACGCAAACGGAAAGGCCAGCAGCATGCTGATCGGAGCGATAAGCGGGAAGGCCAATTTGCGGTGCCACTGCACAGTCAGCGCGGAGACGTCGAAGCCCGCACGATGCAGGTCGTCGATGTACCGCCGCAATTGCGGCCAACTCATTTGGATGGCCGGGAGCACTTCGCGATTGAAATAACTGGGCGGCTCGGTTAGCTCCGGCAAATCTTTCACGTTAAAGCGATCGTAGCGGGCGATCGTGCCTCCGGAAAATTCCCGCACCCAGCCGGATTCCAGCACCCAAAGCTTTTGCGCCGCGGACCACTTCGCGCGCGCGGCAAAGACACGGCGACGCACCTCGAATGTAGTTGGGTCAACCTCCAGAACCGTCAAGCCGCCAAAAAGATTTTGCGCGGGGTCGAACAGGTCGTAATTGTAGATTTTCGAATTTTCGCCAAAAATCCAGCGTTCCGGCTGGCGATAAGTTTGCGGCGGTTTGCCTTTGATTTGGTTGCGCAGCGCGTCCTGGCGCTGGTTGGCGTAGGGGAGGAACGTATCATCGAGGACGATCAGGCTGGCTGCGAGGGCCAAGCCTGCAAACAACAGCGGGACCGCGAGACGGTAGAGGCTGATTCCGCTGGCCTTGCAGGCCACGATTTCATTGTTCTTGCTCATGACGCCGAGAGTCACCAGAATCGCCACCAACGCCGCAAGCGGAGCGAGCTGATATAGCAAATAAGGAGTGAGGTACCAGAAATAATCCACCACCACCAGGAAGGCTATGCGATGGCGGGCGATGTCGTCGAGCAGTTCGAAGAACGTGAAAGCCTCGAACAGAAAAACGAACGCCAGCATGAGCATCGCGAAATAAGAGAAGAATCTTCGCAGCAGGTACAAATCCATCAGCAAGGGCCAGCTGCCGCCGGAAGGGTCTGCCGACGCTCTCTGCACGCGGCTTCCGTTCGCCATGCGCGCCGCCACTGCCCTGGCGCGCGAGGTGCGTACACGGATCAGCCGCTTCCAGGTCTTGAAGCGTCCAAACGGTTTGAGCCAGCGGGTTTCGCCGCGGAATTGCTCCATGCGCGGGAGCAGCACGAGGCCTGCGAGAGCGAGCACGGCGTCGGCGATCCACATGCCGATGGCTGGTGGAAGCGTGCCCTGGCGTGCCATTCCTGCGCCCATGATTAACAACAGGTAGTACGAGGCAATGAGCAGTACCGCGATCAGCGAGCCTGCGGCGCGCCCGCCGCGGCGCGGCTGCGCGCCCAGCGGCACGGCGATCAACGCAAATGCCAAGCACGCCACCGGAAATGCGAAGCGGCGATACATCTCAACGCGTGCTTCGCGCCATCCGGCCGATTTGTCCTGCGCTAATTCGCGCAACGGCCGTTCCGGATTGCTGAGTTGACGCCGCTGCGCGGGCACTACCCCGCTGACCTCGATGGGGATGTCGCTTTGCCCAAAGGCGGTGACCGAGTAATGGTCGGGGTCAGCGCGATCGAATTCGTGCGTGCTGCCGCCTTTCAGGTGCAGCTCCAGCTTGCCCTGTTTCGGCTCGGCAATTACAATCGCATTCTCCGCCAGGGTCACACGCGAGCCGTTTTCTCCGCCGGCTTCCGCGAGAAACACGCCGGTCCATTGCGTGCCGCTGGCTGAAACGTCATTGACGTACAGCACGAGTCGTGGGAAGCGTTCGTCGAACACGCGCGGTTGCACCTGGAAGCTGACTTGTGATGCGACGAGGTCGGCCTCCCGCGCGCGGAAGGTGCGCAGGGCGACGGGAGCAAGCCACAACGTCATCACCGTGGTGGCGAGCGCGCCGGCCAGCGCCAATACGCCCACGGGCAGCAGGATGCGCCGGCGGCCGATGCCCAGCGCCGTCAGGGCGATGATTTCGCTGTCCGCGGACATGCGGCCCAGGCCCAGCAGTACGCCGATAAGCACCGCCATCGGGATGGTAAATGTGAATACGCCGGGAAAAATGCTCAGAAACAGTTGCACAATCTGGCTGCCGGAGCCGCTGTGCCGCACAAACAACGACATCAGGCGCACAAGCTGCGGCACGAAGAAAACGAACGTGAAAACCACGAGTCCAAGGAAGGCATGACGGAAAACTTCGCGGACGATATAGCGGTCCAGGATGCGCATGTCGAGAACGCTGAGTGTAACACGAGCGCCCATTCGCCATGGAAAGGTCGACGCCGATGAATCGTGTGAATTTGGTGCTCTTGTGGCACATGCACCAGCCACAGTATCGCGATCCAGAAACCGAGCAGTACGTTTTGCCGTGGACGCGGCTGCATGCCCTGAAGGATTACTGGGGCATGGTGCAGGTGCTTGGTGAAGTACCTGGATTTCACGCCACGTTCAACGTGGTCCCGGCGCTGGGCATGCAACTGGAGGAATATGCCAGCGGCAAATTCAACGAGCCGTGGTTCACGCTGGCCTTCAAGCCCAGCGAAGAGCTGACCCGCGAGGATAAGGCCGAGATTCTCGCCCGCGCTTTCCAACTCAATCACGAGCGACTAATGTCGCGGTGGCCGCGTTTGACAGAGCTGTTTGAGTGGTCCAGGCCGGCGGGCGGCGCGCAGGCGCAGGTCACGTTCACACAACGCGATTGGCGCGACCTCCAACTTCTCTCACAGCTCGCCTGGATGGATGAAATTTGGCTCGCAAAGGATGAAGTGGTCAGCCGGCTGGCCAGCAAGGGCAAGGATTTCACGGAGCGGGATAAGTCCGCGCTGCAGGCCAAGCAGCTCGAGCTCCTCGGCTTGGTGCTCCCGGCTTATCGCGAAGCCGCTCAACGCGGGCAGATCGAAATCAGCACCACGCCCCTTTATCACCCGATTCTGCCGCTTCTGTGTGATTCCGACATTGCTCGCGTGGCCAATCCCGGTACACCGCTGCCTCGCCGCGCGTTTCGCCAGCCGGACGATGCGCGTGAGCAATTGCGTCGCGCGCGCGAGTATCACCAGCGCGTCTTCGCCGCTAAACCGGCTGGGCTATGGCCCTCGGAAGGTTCCGTCTCTGATCAAGCGCTCACCATTGCGATAGAGGAGGGCTTCCAGTGGTTCGGCACCGATGAAGGTGTGCTCGGCCGGACACTCAATGTGGGTTTCTTCCGCGACACCACCGGTCTGCCCGCTAACTCCGATCGTCTCTACAAACCCTATCGCGTGCAGTTGGCCGGAAGCTCCATCGCCGGATTGTTCCGCGATCATCATTTGTCGGACCTCATCGGCTTCGTCTACAGCCGCATGGATGGCAAAGCCGCTGCGGCGGACCTGCACGGGCGCTTGCGCTTTCTCGCCGAACGCGTGCCGAGCCAGCAGCCGCTGACCGTCTGCCTGTTCCTCGACGGCGAAAATGCCTGGGAGTACTACCCCGGCAACGGCCGCGAGTTCCTGCGCGAATTCTACAAACGAGTTGAGACCGATCAAGATTTTCGAGCGCTGACCGCCAGCGAAGCCATCGCGGCCGCCAAGGAAATACCTGCCACTAGCGGAATCTTCCCCGCCTCGTGGATCAACGCCAATTTCGACGTCTGGATTGGTCACGCCGAAGATGTTGCCGCATGGGAATTGCTCTGGGACGCGCGCCAGGCCTACGCGCGAGGCGCCGAGGCACGCAAGCAACAGCGCAGCGATGGCCCAACGGAAACCGGCTTGAAAGAGGCTTACGAATCGCTGCTCGCCGCGGAAGGCAGCGACTGGTGCTGGTGGTTCGGCCCCGAACACAGCACCGCCAATGACGCCGAGTTCGACGCCCTATATCGCAAGCACCTCACCGGCGTGTACCTCGCTCTGGGCCAGATTGCCCCGGAAGAACTCGCCAAGCCCATCAAGCACAAGCCCGAGCACGCTTTGCATGTCCCGCCCACCGGATTCCTCACCATCAAGGTCGATGGCCGCGACACGTCCTATTTCGAATGGCTCGGCTCCGGCCTCTACTCCCCGGAGCGCCGCGGCGGCTCCATGCACGGCCGCGTTTTTCATTTACGCGAGCTGCGCTACGGCTTCGAGGAGGATCGCTTCTGCGTGCGCGTCGATCTTTTTCCGGAAGCTCTCGCCGAACTGGAAGATCCGGAATTTCGTGTCACCATCGGCGCGGCTGAAGAGCTAACCGTCATGGTCAAACTCGCCCGCGGCCGCCTGCAAGAATTTGCCGTCGAAAAGGGGCTAGTCTGTTTGCTGAATCCCAACGACCTCGCCCAGGCCGCTTTCGATCGCACTCTCGAAGTTTCCGTCAATCGCAGTGAAATCAGCCTGAAAGGGCAGAAGAGCCTGCGTCTAGGCGTCGCGCTTTGGCACAGCGGCTTACCCGTCGACGTGCTTCCCGCGGAAGGTTTTCTCGAAATCCCGCTCGGCGACGAGCAATATTCCTGGCCCATTGAAAATTAGAGCCGCCCTCCCGCCGCAATATTTCGCCGGCGAAGAAGGTCAGAAAAGTTTGACCGCCAAATCTTGCGGCCGCGGCCCTACCGGAATCATCGTCAGCAAACTCTCGCTCCCCGCTCGCAACCCAATCACCGCAAGGTCGCCCGACCCTTCATTCACCACCAACAGCAAGCTCGGCTTCACATCCGGGTCGTTCGAATCGAACCGCATAGCCCCGGGCGCCTGCCCCGCAGAAATGGGTCGCCCGACGCGCCGATTATTGATGTCCACCGGCGCCACGCGCCCCGCCGCCGTATCCGAAATAAACATCTCGCTGGCGTCGGGAAACAACGCACCGTGCGTCGGAGCCGAACCTAGCAGAACGTAGTCGCCAACCTCGTGCGTCCAAGTATTGATCGCCTGCAGCCCATGCGACTCCGGCGAAATCACGTAGAGCTCGCCGCCATCCGGCTTGAGCAACATCTCCGACGGCTTCCCGGCAAGCTGCAGATTCGTAAGCAGCACGCCGCGCCGCAAATCCACCACCGACAATCGGGGCTCCGTCCGGCTGAGCACAAACGCCACCGAGCTGTCGGCCATCACCGCGACGTCTTCCGGCTGCGCCACCACCGGTACGCTGCCGCGCAGCAACAGCGTCGCCGCATCATGAATCCCCAACGTCCCATCGCTCCGGTTCACCACCAGCACGCTCTTCCCATCCGGAGTCGCGCGCGCCAACACCGCTCCGTGACCTGTCCGCCCGCGCGCCACAATGGCATGCGTCTGGCAATCGACGGCCACCACCGTGTCGCTCCCGGAAGCCGCCGTGTACACACGCGCGCGATCGGGAGAAAAATCCAGCGCATACGGCATCGCCCCCACGGGAACGCGCGCCGCCACTTGATTCGCCCGCGTGTTCAGCACCCACACGTATCCGCCCTGCGAACTGACGCCCCACACCTCGGCCCGCGTGGGATGCTCGCGCATCCCGGAAAGTCCCGGCCCCACGCCGACCCGCGCCACTGCCCGCAGCCGCACCAAGTCCACCACCGCCACGCTCCCATCCGCCGTGCTGACGTACGCATTCAGTCGCAGTCCCGGCCGCAGGAACGACACCCGCGGTTCGCGCAGCAGCAAAGTCGCCGCGCCCACCAGCAGCACCGCCGTCAACGCAATCACCCGCGCATTTCTAAATGGATTTTTCACTAGGAGTGACAGTGCGACAGCCATTTCCGGCTGTCCTCATTTTCCAGCAATCAATTCACTTGCCTGTGCAGCACCGCCGCAATCTGCCGCACTTCCTCGGTGAGTTCCGCAAATTCCTCCGGCAAAATCGACTGCATCCCGTCCGACAGCGCCTTATCCGGCTCGTGGTGCACCTCCACGAGCAATCCATCGGCGCCGACGGCAATCGCCGCCCTCGAAAGCGGCAAAACCTTGTGCCGCTTCCCGGTGCCGTGCGAGGGATCGACCAGAATCGGCAAGTGGCTGCGTTTTTTCACTGCCGGCACAATCGTCAAGTCCAGCGTATTCCGCGAATGATCCGCAAACGTCCGCACGCCCCGTTCGCACAGCATCACGTTGTAATTTCCCTCCGACAGCACATACTCCGCCGCCATCAGGAATTCATCCAGTGTCGCGGACATCCCGCGCTTCAGCAGCACCGGCTTTTTCGCCCGCCCCGCGCGCTTCAGCAGGGAAAAATTTTGCATGTTCCGCGCGCCGATCTGAATCACATCGGCATATTCCTCGACCAAATCCAGGCTCTCGTTGTCGATGGCCTCGGTGACAATCCCAAATCCGAATTTCTGGCGCACCTTCGCCAAAATCTTCAGCCCCGGCTCGCCCAGCCCCTGAAAGCTGTATGGGGAAGTCCGCGGCTTATACGCTCCGCCGCGAAACAGCCGCACTCCGCTCTTCGCCACGCGCTCCGCAATCGCAAATACCTGCTCTTCGCTTTCCACCGCGCAGGGGCCCGCCACCAGCGCCACTTTGTCCCCGCCGACAATCACGTCACCCAACGGCGTCGGAATCCGCAGAATGCTGTCTTCTTCCTTCGCATCGCGGCTCACCAGCTTGTACGGTTTGCTGACTGGAATGCATTCCACCACGCCCGGCAGCGATTCCAGCACGCCCAGGTCGACCGCGCCCTTGTTCCCCGTAATTCCAATCGCCGTGCGAATCGTCCCCGGAATCGGATGCGCCTTCAGCCCCAGGCTTTCGATGCGCTCGCATACCGCGCGCACCTGCTCCTCCGAAGCGTGCGACTGCATCACCACCAGCATCAGTTGCTCCCAATCTGATTCGGCAAACCTGTAGTCTAAGCCACCCGAAGCACCGCCGCAAATTTTGGAGTGCGGCGGTCTTGCCGCCGCTTTTATAGTGCCAGCCCCGCTACCGACGTCAGTGCAAGGGCCTGTAGCTCAGGGCCGCCTTTTGGCCCTGAGGCTTTTTCGCTCAAATTGCGCAAAACGCCCCGCTTCCCGCCTGTGCTAGAATAGTGAGTTTAATACGGAGCAGAATTTCTCATTGGGAATGCCTGAACAGCCCCTCACTCGCGTCATCGAATTCGATCCGGAAGACGAATACCGCCCCGAACCTGAGCCCGAACCCGTACCGCCCACTTGGATGGACGGCAGCTTGCGCATTGGCATCCACACCTCCATTGCCGGCGGATATAGCAATGCGCTGGACTCCGCGCACAAGCTCGGCTGCAACGCCCTGCAAATTTTTTCCGCCAGCCCGCGCATGTGGGCCGGCGGCCCATCGCGCATTCCGGAGGTTGACGCAACCGCTTTCCGCGCGCGCCGCCAGGAACTCGGCCTCGGCCCGCTGGTCATCCACGCCAACTATTTGATCAACCTCGCCGCGCAGCAGCCCATGCTCCGCACCCGCTCCATCCAGGCCTTCCACGATGAGCTCGTTCGCGGTATCGCGCTCGGCGCCGACTTCGTGGTTGTCCATCCTGGCGCCTGCGGTGAATGCAAACCCGACCAGGCCCTGCGCCTCGCCATTGAATCGGTTAAGCAAGCCTCCAAGAATCTGCCGGCTACTTCGCTGCGCATTTTGCTAGAAAACACGGCCGGCATGGGCACTGCGCTCGGCGCGCGCCTGGAAGAACTCGGCGAGATGCTGAACGCGTTGCAGGGCCTGCAAGTCGGCGCGTGCCTCGACACCGCGCATCTGTTCGCCGCAGGCTACGACATAAAAAGCGAAACCGGCCTCGCCTCCACTCTTGAACTCATCGACCGCGTCATTGGCCTCGAGCGCGTCCCGGTCTTCCACGTCAACGACTCCAAAATTCCGCTCGGTGGCCACGTGGATCGGCACGAGCATATCGGCAAAGGCAAAATCGGCGCCGAAGCGTTTCGCCGCTTCGTCACGCATCCGCGTCTCAGTGCCGCCGCGCCCGAAGGCCTGCCCGGCCGCGCGTTCCTCGCCGAAACCCCGATCGACGATCCCGGCGACGACCGCCGCAACGTCGCCGCACTATGGGAATTCGCAGGCCTGAAAGACCAAGCTCCTGTATCCGAAAAGGGTTTTTCGATGCTTACCGCTGCCGCAAAAAAGAAAGTCGCGCAGCAGGTAAAGTCGCGGAAGAGTGCGAGCCAAGCAGCAAGGCGCAAGATGCGCGCGACTGTAGCGGCCGCCGACCGTGGCGGGCGCAGTGCGGGGCCATCAAAAAAATCATCCACTAAGCCAAAAAAACGACGCAGAAGGGGATAGCTCGGCGTGGCTGAGTACAACCCACAGCAAATCGAAGCCAAATGGCAACAGCGCTGGGCCGAAGCGCGCGTATTCGAAACGGAAGTAGATCCCGCCAAGCCCAAATATTACGTGCTGGAGATGTTGCCCTATCCCTCCGGCACGATGCACATGGGCCACATGCGCAACTACACGATTGGCGACGTGGTGGCCCGCGTCAAGCGCATGCGCGGCTTCAACGTGCTTCATCCCATGGGCTGGGACGCCTTCGGCTTGCCCGCCGAAAACGCCGCCATCCAGAACAACACGCATCCGCGCACTTGGACCAACAACAACATCGCGGAATTCCAGCGCGTCCTGCGCCGCTTCGGTTTCAGCTACGACTGGCGCCGCGAGATTTCCACCTGCGAGCCGGAATACTATCGCTGGAATCAGTGGTTTTTTCTGCGCATGCTCGAGCGCGGCCTTGCCTATCGCAAAAAGAGCCGCGTCAACTGGTGCCCCAAATGCTGCACTGTGCTGGCCAACGAACAAGTTGTGAACGGCTACTGCTGGCGTCACGAAGACACTCTTGTCGAATCCCGCGAAATCGAGCAGTGGTTCCTCAAGACCACGCAGTACGCCGAGCAACTCCTCGATGACCTGAAACAGCTCGAAGGCGGCTGGCCCGAGCGCGTCATCACCATGCAGCGCAATTGGATCGGCAAGTCCGTTGGCGCGCGCGTGAAATTTGCCGTGGCGGATGTCGCCGGCGTCGCGCCCATCGAAGTCTTCACCACGCGCATCGATACCATTTACGGCGCCAGCGCGATCATCCTCGCGCCCGCGCATCCGTTGGTGCAGAAGCTGATCGCTGGATCGCCGCAGCAAAAAGACGCGGACGCCAAGCTCGCTCGCATGCGCCAGAGTTCGGTGAAAGCCGAAGACCTGGCCACCGCCGAGAAAGAAGGCTTCTTCACCGGCCGCTATGCCACCAATCCCTTCAACGGCGAAAAGCTTCCCATCTGGGTAGGGAACTTTGTCCTCATGGAATACGGCACCGGCGCCATCATGGCTGTTCCCGCTCACGATCAGCGCGACTTCGAGTTCTGCCGGAAGTATGGCTTGCCGATTCGTGTTGTCGTGCAACCCGAAATCGGCGAGCCGCTGGTTTCAGAGAAAATGACGGCGGCATTTGATGAGCATGAGCGCGGCAAGCTCGCAAACTCCGGCCCGTACAGCGGCCTTTTCGTCGACGAAGCGATTCTGGCAATGTCCGCACATGCTCAAGCCAAAGGGTTTGGCCGGCGCGAAACGATTTTTCGCTTGAAAGATTGGGGCATTTCCCGGCAACGCTACTGGGGTACCCCCATCCCGGTAGTCTACTGCGCTGACGACGGGATCGTGCCCGTGCCGGACAAGGATCTTCCCGTGATCCTTCCGGAAAATGCCAAGCTGACGGGCGAAGGCGGATCGCCGCTCGCTGCCACTCCGGAATTCGTCAACACGACATGTCCGAAATGTGGCGGTCCCGCGCGCCGCGAGACCGATACGATGGACACGTTCGTCGATTCCTCCTGGTATTTCTATCGCTATTGCGACCCGCACAACGACAAAGCCCCTTACGATTCCGCGAAAGTTACCTACTGGTTTCCGATCGACCAGTACATCGGCGGCATCACCCACGCCATCCTGCACCTGCTCTATTCCCGCTTCTGGTGCAAAGTCATGCGCGATATTGGCCTGGTAAAGCACGACGAACCGATCGCTCGCCTTTTCACTCAAGGCATGGTGCAAAAGGGCGGCGTGGCCATGTCCAAATCCCGTGGCAACGTCGTCGGCGCCATGGAAATGGCCGATAAATACGGCGCCGATACCGGGCGCCTGTACACCCTGTTCGCCGCGCCCCCCGAAAAAGATTTGGAGTGGAGCGAAGAGAGCATCGAAGGCGCCTGGCGCTTCATTAATCGCGTTTTCCGGCTCGTCGAGCGCCACGCTTCGGCGTTACAGGGCATAGAGAGTTCATTCCGTGTTTCGGGTATCACCGAGCAGGAGAAAACGCTGTTGCGCAAGACGCACCAGGCCTTGCGGCGCGTTACGCTGGATTTTGAAGCGCGCTGGCACTTCAACTCCGCCATCGCGCTAATCATGGATCTATACAACGAAAGCCACGCCCCGCTCGAACAAGGTGTTCGGCTGGAAATCGCGAAGCATGTGCTGGAAATGCTCACGCTGATGCTCGCTCCGATGACCCCGCACCTCGCCGAAGAATTGTGGGAGATGCTCGGCCACACCGAAGGCCTCTCGAGCACGAGCTGGCCCGCTTTCGATCCCGAACTCGCGCGCGATGAAGAAGTCGAAGTCGTCGTGCAGGTCAATGGGCGGGTCCGCGCAAAATTGACCGTGCCGGCGGGCTTAGGCGAAGCCGAGCTAGTCCCGAAGGCCTTGGCCATACCAGCCGTAGCGCAGCACATCAACGGCAAGCGGTTAGTGAAACAAATTGTCGTGCCCGACAAGCTCGTGAACTTGGTCGTAGCCTGAAGATTCAAGGCTGTAGCTCAGGCCCGCCTTTTGGGCCTCAGGGTTTAGATCAAGACGTGCCGGGGCTGCAGCTTATAGGCGCCGACTTCGACCGGCATCTGTCGCGCAGGCCTCCTTGTGCTGCTTTTGCGATCCAGGAAATGGGGGGACAATGTCCAGCGGAGTCCAAGTGCAACAACATCACGAACGCCCCAACTCCGAACGCGGCGGCGTAGTCGTTCTCGATTTCGGTGGCCAATACACCCAGCTCATTGCCCGCCGCATCCGCGAACAGCAGGTCTTCTCCTCCGTTCTCCCGTGCACCACCACGCTAGATGAAATCCGCAAACTCGAACCAACCGGCATTGTGCTCTCAGGTGGGCCCAGCTCGGTTTACGACCCTCAAGCTCCCAAATGCGACCCGGCCGTGCTTTCCCTCGGCATCCCGGTGCTGGGAATCTGTTACGGCATGCAATGGCTCACCCATCACCTGGGCGGAAAAGTGGAGCCGGCCGCCCGCCGTGAATATGGCAGCGCCGTTCTGAATATCGATAGCGCCGATTACCAATCCGAACTCTTCGCGGAGTTTCCCAATTCGCTGCGCATCTGGAACAGTCACGGCGACCACGTCGTCGGGCTGCCTCCCGGCTTCCGAACCGTGGGCCGCACGCAAAATGCTGTCGCCGCCGTCGAAGATCCGCACCGCAAAATTTATGCCGTCGAGTTTCATCCCGAAGTGCGCCACACCGATCGCGGCACGGAAATTCTCCGTAATTTTCTCTTTCGCGTCTGCAAAGCCGAAAAAAAGTGGAGCGGCGCGGCTTTCATCGAGGAAACCACCGAAGCCATTCGCACGAAAGTAGGGAACAGCCGCGTTATTTGCGCGCTTAGCGGCGGTGTCGATTCCACCGTTGCCGCCGTGCTGGTGCGTCGCGCCATCGGTGACCGCCTCACCAACATCTTCGTCAACACCGGTCTGCTGCGTAAGAATGAATTCGAGCACACGCTCGAAATGCTGCGCGATCGTCTCGGCCTGCGCGTCATCGGTGTCGACGCTTCCGAGCGTTTCCTCGCGCAGCTGAAAGGCGTCACCGATCCGGAACGCAAACGCAAATTGATCGGCGCGGAATTTATCTCCGTCTTCGCGGACAAAGCCATGCAGCTGCAGAAAACGGAAGCGCACGGCGAAATCGGCTACCTGGTGCAGGGAACTCTCTACCCGGACGTCATCGAATCTGTTTC
>WNFQ01001814.1_pt1 | contig 15323 bp, 14 predicted proteins | sample 5400171 | NCBI WGS metagenome assembly WNFQ01 (sample SAMN13153356, study PRJNA577476) | soil metagenome | isolation source: 20 cm soil under Madrone tree | place: USA:California | collected 2016-06-14
CTTCGGGATTGTCTGACTCGCACGGATATGCTTCCACTTGGGTGTGGTGCACTGGCGGGATCAACCATCATTCTGGATCGCGAACACATCGCGCACGAGCTGGGTTTTTCGGGAGTGAGTCAGAACAGCATCGACGCCGGAGGCGATCGCGATTTCGTGTGCGAATTTCTTTTTTGTCTCGCCATGATTGGCCTGCATCTGTCGCGCCTGAGCGAGGACTTGATCATCTGGAGCACGAGCGAATTCGGTTTTCTGGAATTCAGCGACGCTTTTTCTACAGGCTCGAGCTTTGATGCCTCAGAAAAGAAATCCGGACATGGTGGAGCCGACTCTCGGCAAGACTGGCCGGCTTTATGGGAATTTGATATCGATCTTGACCACGATGAAAGCGCTTCCGTCCTCGTACAATCGTGACATGCAGGAAGATAAGCAGGCGCTTTTCAATTCAGCCGATACGGTTCGCTCGGCGCTCGAAGTCTTCGCGTCGATGCTGTCTGAATTGAAAATTGATCGCAAACGGATGAAAACCGCCGCAAGCGATCCAAACCTTCTCGCGACCGATCTGGCCGAGTATCTGGTGAAAAAAGGAACGCCATTTCGCGAGGCGCATGAAATCGTCGGGAGAATCGTCGCACACTCTGCAGCGAATCAAATTCTGCTCAACCAGGTTTCGCTTGCTGAACTCAAAAACTTTTCATCCTTCTTCGATAGCGACGCAGGGAAAATTTTTGATGTTGGCAACGCACTGGCGAAGCGGCGCGCGATCGGTGCGCCGTCGCCGGAAAATATCGCGAGTCAGATCGCGCTCTGGCACTCGCGTCTCGGGCCTCACAAATGAATCCGGTTGAGAACTCAGTTGCATTTGGTGCACCGGGGATCGAGCCACGCTGGACTTCGAGTGCCAAAGAAGGCGTCGGCACGGCCTATCACACAAGTTGCCGTGTCTGGTTCACGCTCAGTCACGGAATTGTCAATGAGATCTATTACCCCCATGTCGATCAGCCAAACACACGGGACTTTCAATTTCTCATCAGCGACGGCGAAACATTTTGCCACGAGGAAAAGCGCGATCTCAATCATCTGATCGAATATCCGGAGCGCGATTGCCTCTTTTATCGTCTCACGAATTCGGATCCGAACGGCCGCTACCGTCTGATAAAATACATGCTCGCCGATCCGCATCTGTCGGTTTTCTTGGTCCACACCAGAGTCGAAGTGCTCGATGAATCGCTTCGCGGGAAGCTGCGCCTCTACGCGTTGCTGGCTCCTCACATAGCCGGTCGTGGCGCAGGCAATTCAGCGTGGTGTTCTGAAATTGGCGGTAGCAAACTGATCCACGCTCAGCGGCAGAACGTTCACCTGGTCATCGCATGCAACACCGGTTTCGCTCGCCGATCTGTCGGTTACGTCGGGTTCAGCGACGGTTGGCAAGACCTGATGCAGGATTTCAAAATGGACTGGGAGTTCCGGACGGCGGAGCAAGGCAACATCGCGCTGACCGGCGAACCAGTTGTTCCAGACAGCGGTGAATTCACGCTCGCCGTTGCCTTTGGTCGAAGTTATCAGAGCGCAGCCACCAAGTTGTTCCAATCCTTGGCCGAGCCGTTTGAATCACATCGCCTTGGGTACGTTCGCCAGTGGCAACGTGCGGTGGTGAATCCCAATTTCGACTTTAGTAGCCACACGTCTGACGCCGGTGGCATATATCGGCTGAGCCGTTGCGTGCTGCTCGCGCATGAGGACAAAATTTTTCAAGGCGCGCTGGTTGCGTCGATGAGTATCCCCTGGGGCGAAACCAAGGGCGATGCCGATCTCGGTGGTTATCATCTCGTTTGGACCCGCGACTTGGTGCACAGCGCAACGGCGCTCCTCGCGACGGGTCAGACGGGCACGCCGCTGCAGGCGTTGATCTGGCTGGGGGCTATTCAGCGGCCTGACGGCAGTTTTCCACAAAACAGCTGGATCGACGGCACGGCCTATTGGTCCGGGCTACAGCTCGACCAGATTGCGTCCCCTATACTTTTAGCCTGGCGTTTGCACAGGCAGAACGCGCTCGGGTTATTTAATCCGCGGGTAATGATCATGCGTGCCGCAGCGCACCTTATTCTACAGGGGCCAGTGACAGCGCAAGACCGCTGGGAGGAAAATGCCGGCTACTCACCTTCGACGCTCGCTATTGTGATTGCTGCTCTTGTTTGCACCGCGGACTGGGCCAAAGAATTCGGCAGAACGGATGTCGCAGATTTTATTTTCGCGTATGCCGACTGGCTGGTAGCGCACATCGAAGAATGGACAGTCACAACCGAGGGCGAGTTGGTCGAGGGTTACCGTCGTCATTACATTCGTATTAATCCGACCGACCCCAATACGCCAGACCCGCACGCCGATCCCAACACGACAATGATTCAGATCGCCAACGGCGGCGGCTTGCACCCGGCACGAAATGTGGTCGGCGGCGATTTTCTTCATCTGGTGCGATTCGGCATTCGCGACGCGAACGATCCGATCGTTCGCGACTCAATCGAAGTGATCGATCGCGTGCTCAAACATGATCTGCCGCAGGGGCCCGGCTGGCGCCGCTACAATCATGATGGCTATGGCCAAAAAGATGACGGCAGCGCCTTCGATGGGACGGGCGTAGGCCGCTGCTGGCCGATTCTGACGGGAGAGCGCGGCCATTACGAAATGGCTGCAGGGCGCGATCCAAAGCCTTTCATCGCAACGATAGAAAATTTCGCGAATCAGGGTGGAATGATTACGGAACAGATATGGGACGGGCCTGACTTGTCCGCCACAGGACGGACTCGCCGTGGCGAGCCGGACGGCCGTATGAAACGCGGTTGTCCAACCGGCGCTGCAATGCCTCTTTGTTGGTCGCACGCCGAATACGTTTCGCTCGTGCGCAGCCGGCATGACGGTGTCTGTTTTGACCGCGTTGAATCGGCATTCCGTCGCTACGTTTTGAATCCTGTGCCGAGTCGGTATGAGCTTTGGAGTCTTCGCTATCCTATTCAGCGTGTAAATCGCGGAAAAGACTTGCGAATAATCCTTGCCGCGGATGTGACGATTGTTTGGTCGACGAATGACTGGGCGCGCACCGAGCGGTTGGACACGACTCACGAGAGCGAACTTGATCTCTGGTTCGCGGATTTTCGCACCGCAGAATGGCCGCAAGGGTCGGTGCTTGCCTTTACGTTTTTTTGGAAACGCGATCAGCGTTGGGAAGATTGCAACTGGCAGGTGAACATTTTATGAAACGACTTTAACTAACCGATCAGTAGACCAGCCATGAGGACTGAAATTCTTCCCGTAATTTATTTGGCGCGACACGGAGAGACTGCCTGGACCGTTACGGGTCAGCATACGGGAGTTACCGATTTGCCTCTTACCGAGCGCGGTGAACATAATGCCCTGCGACTCGGGAAGCGATTGGCGGGATCCGTTTTTGCGAAGGTCTTCACGAGTCCGTTGCAGCGTGCACTGCGAACCTGTGAACTCGCGGGCTTCGGAGCGATAGCGGAAGTCGATTCCGATTTGGTCGAATGGAACTATGGCGACTATGAAGGTGTTCGAACCACTGAGATTCATGCGACCCGCCCGGATTGGCAATTGTTTCGCGACGGTTGCCCGAATGGAGAATCGCCTCAACAGATCGGCGCCCGAGCCGATCGTGTTGTCGGTCGTGTGCGCGCGATCAAAGGCAATGTATTGATTTTTTCGAGCGGCCACTTCCTGAGAGTGTTTGCCGCCCGCTGGCTTGGCCTCGAACCGTTTGCGGGCAGATATTTAATGTTGGGCGTGGCAAGTCTTAGTGCACTTAGCTACGAACATGACCTGTCGGATCCAGCAATCCGGTTTTGGAATGACACTCGCCACGCCGGCGACTAATGGCTAGCATTCGCTTTTCCGTTCCGCATTCATAATCTTTCCGGATGAAGGAGCGCAGGTGGGAAATCATCTCGAGCGAGCGGCACTTTGCCAACGCACACCTCAACGTCGTAACTGATCGCGTCCGAACACCATCGCGAAGCGAGCCGCACACGTGGACAGTTGTGCATCGCAAAGCGGCCGTCGTCATTGCGTCGATCACGCGCGACGGCAAAATTGTCCTCATTCGCCAGGAACGCATTCCGATCCGCGAAGCCATCTGGGAAACGCCCTCGGGCCAGATCGACTCTGCTGTAGCCGGGATCACCAAGGAGCGACGGCTTGGGCAGCCGTCGGAACATGACGGCTGGGAAGCCGTCACTCCTTGCGCAGAAACAATCGAGCAAGTGGCATTGCGCGAACTTCGCGAAGAGGCCGGCTACGAGATTGCCAAAGACGGCGAGCTCGTTTCGCTCGGCCATTATTTTTCATCGCCGGGATTTACTGATGAACGCGGCTACTTCTTTCTGGCGCGTCCAGTTCAGCGGTGTAAAGAAGGCCCGGCACGAGACGAAGGAGAATCGATTCTCGATTGCCGCGAATTTACTGTGGAGGAAATTCGCCGCATGATCGCGGAGAACGAAATTCGCGACGCCAACACCCTGGGTATTTGCGCCACACTCGCAGCGCACGGTCTTCTGTCGCTCGCGCCGCGTTGATTCTTCCATCCAATGGCGCTGCGAGACATTTTTAAATTTCGCGATCTTCCAGAGAGCGAAACTTCCAAGCCATTTCTCGAACACCTCGAAGAGCTGCGGTGGACCATTGTAAAAATTGCAATGACGCTCGGCATCGCGATGATTGTTTGCTTCGCGTTTCGCTCGTCGCTCGTGCGCGTCCTGCAGGCGCCGCTGCGCGATGTTGGTTCACAAATTGGAACGCTCAAGGCCCTCGGCATCACTGATTCAATCGTGATCTCATTTCACCTGGCGTTTTACGCCGGCATCGTTATTTCCTTCCCGCTGCTGCTCTATTTCCTGGCGGAATTTGTTTTGCCGGCGCTCACCGCCGTCGAGAGACGCTTTTTATTTCCAGCGATCGCTGTGAGCTTCGCACTGTTCCTTCTCGGTGTGTTCCTTTGTTATTTTTGGCTGTTGCCTAAAACGATTCTTTTTTTCTTTCGCGACACCGAGTCGCTGGGATGGGCACCCACCTGGACCGTGCAGCAATATTATTCTTTTGTGACTCGATTCACCATCGGGTTCGGCCTGGCTTTCGAATTGCCAGTGGTCGTTCTGGCGCTGGTCCGATTTGGTTTGATCACCTACAAGTTCATGGCGCGCACCAGGCCTTACGCCGTGGTGCTGATCTTTATTCTGGCGACCATCATTACGCCCACGCCGGACATCCTGACCTTGGTCGCAATGGCGCTCCCGATGTGTCTGCTTTACGAGAGCTGCATCTGGATTGCGTGGCTCATGGAGCGCCGCCGTCTAAAACTGGTCGCCGGCTAATCGCGTGCACGATCCGACATACAAATTCCTCTTCGGGGCGTTTGCGTTTGTGCTGGGCGCGGCGGTCGGCTCTTTTTTGAACGTCTGCATTTACCGGTGGCCTGTTGATCTCTCGATTAACCGCCCGCGCCGCTCGTTTTGCCCGTCATGCAAGCAACCGATTCCCTGGCATCAGAATTTGCCGTTGGTCAGTTGGATCTGGCTTCAGGGTCGCTGTGCGAATTGCGGCGCCAAAATTTCCTTCCGCTATTTCGCCGTGGAACTGGTGACGGCGGTTCTCTTCCTCGCAATCTGGGAAGTCTTTCCCTGGCAGGTGGCGATCGCCTACTGGATTTTTGTTTCCTTTCTCATCATCGGAACGTTTATCGATTTTGAGCATTTCATTATTCCAGACCGGGTAACAATCGGCGGAGTAATCGCGGGCGTCGTTTGCAGTGTTGCTGTGCCGGCTTTGATGGGAACCGATTCCCGGCTTGCAGCCGGCCTTCGCGCTCTACTCGCGGCTGCCCTCGGTTACGTCATCCTGATGATTGTTCTGGAAGCGGGCAAAATCGCTTTCGGTAGAAAACGAATCCGGTTCGACCGGCCGACGCCGTTCACGTGGACAAAACGCGATGACGACGCTGATTTCGCGGTGGGCAATGAAGAAAGTATGTGGAGCGATTATTTTGCCCGAGAAAAGGATCGATTGTTGCTCCAATGCGATGAGGTCACGATCGACCACCACGCGTATGGGAATGTGACGCTGGACTTTCGCTACGACCGCGTCACAGCCGAAGGGCACGTGATAATGCTCGACGATGTGACGCACATCTCCGGCGTAGCTCGCGAGCTAGTGATCCCCCGCGAGGCAATGGGTCGCGGCGACTTGAAATTTCTGGCTGCGATCGGCGCGTTTCTGGGCTGGCGCGCGGTTTTGTTTAGTCTTTTCGCCGGATCGTTTCTCGGTTCGATCGTCGGTTTGATCACGCTGGTGGTGGGAAAGCGCGTTTGGTCAGCCAAATTGCCGTTTGGACCTTATCTGGCGTTTGGCGCAGTTACCTGGTTGTTTTTTGGCGAGTTTTTTCTGCACTGGTACGGAACGTTGCTGAGCCCGTAGTGATTAGGCCAATCTAGGTCCGATTTTTGGCTCCTACTCTTATTCGTATTACTAATCTTACTCCTGCTCCTATTTTTCTGCGCGTTCCCTGCGCAATAACTCGTTGGCTCTTCGAAAACGCGCGTGTCGGAGTTTGCGCGAATCAGTCCGAACAGCATTGAGACGATCTTCACGAGCATGCCCTTGCCTGCTTCAACTTCAGACGCGCTCACGAATTGTTTCGCCACCAATACGTCAAGACATGCCGCTGATTCCAGTGCAGAGCCGCGGGCGTTATCAAAAAATCGGCAGCGATCGGGCAAAGTGAATTTTCCGTTTCCTTCCGCGATGTTTAAGGGAACCGAGGTCGACGCCCGATCCAGTTGATTGCGAACGGAAGCATTCTCAGGCAGTCGATCCAAAAGCGGGATGGTCCATGTGATGAATTCGAGGGACGTTTTGTACACTTCGAGTTTTTCATCATCGAGCGACCTGTGCATTGGGAAGGCGAGGAGATTAGGAATAAGAATAAGATTAAGATTATCCTACCACGCTTCGGTTGGAACGGTTGCCGAAGCCTGTTTTGCCGACATTGCTACGCGGCCGCGCAACATCAACGCCAGATTGATCAGCTCACATTTCCACCAGCGCAGCAGGCCGCGCCGAATCTGTTTGCGAATTCGGATGTCTGGAACAAATCCATCATAGAGCTCGCGCCAGCCGGCGTTTCTTTTTCCATAGTATCCGGTCGCCCATCTGCGGTTCGCTAATGCTACGAGACGCCGGCCATAAAACGTCATCACGTTCCGAGCGAATCTGCCGCCGATGCCTGTGAAGGGGAGGTTGAGAAATCCCGATTCCGGATCGCGATAAACTGCGCGCACCAAACCGAGGTAATAACTGCTTACATCGAGAAGAAGCGCGGCCGACATCAGGTCGGCGTCGCCCATGTAGTAGTATTTGTCTTTGTACAGACTCTCAAACCAGTAACGGTAGGTGACGGGGAATTGCTCGTTGTAATGACGAAGCTGCTCGGCGACGTCATCACCGGCGAGACTGCGCGCCAGCAAATCAGCCACGTAGTGGGAGGTGTAGGAACAAAAATCCAAACCCGGACTGTAAAGTGGATCGATGAAACCGGCGGCGTCGCCGACTGCGGCCCAGCCGTTGCCACAAACTTTTTCGCTGTGATATGGCAGCATCGATAAGGCGTGCACGTCGCCTTCGATCACGCGCGCTGCCCCGAAAATCTCGCGGCCAACCGGATTGCTGAGAATGTGGGCGTGCAATCGTTGGCCAAGACTCGGTCCTTCCGGCAGTTTGAAAATTCGGCTGTCGTAAACGATGCCGGCGCTGACGTCTCCTCCTTGCAATGGAATGATCCAGACCCACCAGCCGCGCCCAAAAAGATGATTCGTGGCCCACTCGCGCGCGGTGAGGCAACCATTCGCATAATCGGGAAAACGTTGTCGCCAGTCATAGCTGTCCCACTCTTTGACGCCGTTGAATCGCGCCCAGACAGCGTTGATGGGATGTTCGGTGTTCGGACGAAGATGTCCCAGCTTGCGCGCGAGCATCGTCGCGCGCCCTGTGGCATCGACGATCCAACCTGCATGGACGGTGCGTTCGGCACCGTCGACAATGGCGCTGATTCTTTGTCCATTCCCGTTGTTCAGCTCGATGCTGGACACCTTTGCGGGACGCCAGAGATCGCATCCCGCTTGCACTGCGAGATTGAGGATGTGCGAGTCGAGTTTTGCCCGATCAACTTGAAAGCCCGGCAATCGGCTTTGATAACGTGTGCCGACCTCGACGCAATCATCAAAGGGTTGATCAGGTCGATTCGAAAACCACAGGCGCAATCCCTGCTTGGCGAGCTGATGGTGCCCGAGGTAGTGGGCCAAGCCCAAAATCCGGGTCATGTAGCAACTGCTCACTTCCGTCGTCGATTCGCCGACTTTGCGATCGAACTCCGCTGTTTTTTCGATGATCAGGACACGTGCATCGGGCCGTTTGCGTTTGAGCATGATCGCCGTCGCCGCGCCGGAAAACGCGCCACCGATAATTACGACATCATAGTCGAGGTTCATTGCAGCCAGGAAAAGTGGATGCTGCCGCTCGTGAACGCAATTCGGTTCCGAGAATAATCAGGGATATGCCGATTCGAACCCGGCATTCTTTTCTGGGGAGCACAGGCTGCCAGCCTGTAGCATTCGGCCGCTGGCCGAATGCCCACGCAACGTAAGCAGGTTAAGTCGTGCAACCTGTTCACGGCAAGCTGCCGCGAACTACAGGCTGGCAGCCTGTGCTCCCCAGAATCGCGTTGAACGCGACGCCATATTGCGCACGCCGTTTGAGCGTTGAACGTTAGGCAAATGATTTTTACAAATGCGCGTTTGATTTTTCCCGATGGAGTTCGTGACGGGCTTGAAGTCGTTGCTCGCGAGGGAAAAATCATCGCAATTCGTGAGCAGGCGCAGGCGCGCGGCGAAGAAGTTCTTGATCTCAACGGAAATTATCTCGCGCCTGGTTTCATCGATCTTCATGTGCACGGCGCACTCGGCCGCGACACAATGGAAGGCTCCGCCGAGGCGTTTCGTGCCATTTGCGGTTTTCATGCGAGCGGCGGCACGACATCGCTGTTGCTCACAACAGCGACAGCCCCGATCGAAAAGCTTGTTGAAATTTTAGGCGCGGTTCGACGCTGTCGCTCCGTGATCAGCGCGATTGCGGGCGTTCATGTGGAAGGCCCGTTCATCTCAAAAGCAAAACGCGGTGCGCAGCGCCAGGAATTCATTCAGGACCCGTCACCCGTCGCAGTGCGGCAGTTGCTCGAGCACCCAGATGTGATCAAACGCGTCACGATCGCCCCCGAATTGCCAGGAGCGCCCGAGGCGATCGAAAATTTTCACGCGCACGGAATTAGCGTAAGCGGAGGCCACAGCGATGCCTGGGACGAAGACGCAAGAGCGGCATTCGAACGTGGCATGCGCAGCGCGACGCACACATTCAATTGCATGTCGAGCGCGCGCCGTCGCGGAGTCTATCGTGTCGGCGGTTTGCTGGAGTTTGCATTGAGCGAGCCGCAGATCAGTTGCGAACTCATCGCCGACGGTCATCATGTTTCGCCGACGTTAATGAAAATGTTATATCGCGCCAAAGGCCCGCGCGGAATTTGTCTCGTGACCGATGCAACTGCGGGCGCCGGACTGCCGGATGGCTCGCGGTTCTCGCTGTATGGGAACGATTGCATCGTGGAGGATGGCGTCTGTTTGCTGGCCGATTGCTCTGCGCTTGCTGGGAGCGCTTCGCGCATGATCGATCTCGTTCAGACAATGGTGCGCGATGTCGGTGTTCCGCTGCATGAGGCTGTTACGATGGCGACGGAGAACTCAGCGCGTGCTGTTGGCCTTGGAACCAAGGGTCGCCTCGCCGTCGATGCAGACGCGGATTTCGTGGTCCTCTCGCCGGAACTGGAAGTCCTAGGAACGTTTATCGGCGGAAAAGAGATTTTCTCGGTGAGCTGAAATGCGCGCAGGTTTTGAAACGCCCTACAATTTTCGGAACGTGCTCATGATCTGCTGGGTGATCTTGATCTGGGCAGCGCGATCGTATTCGGCCGGTCGCTGTGGAGGATCGAAATTGTAGATGTTCACCGAGCGATGTTCAAAATCGAAGTTCATGGCGCTATTCCCATGCTTCCAACTGTAAACGATGTGCAGCGTCAAATGTCCCGCGCTGCCTTCTTCGAACCTGGCGCGCTCGAATGTGATGCCGTTCGCACTGAAGTGGCCAAATGGCGCCGCGCTCTTCAGCAGATCATATTGGCCCGAAACGATCAGCAATTGTTTAGACCGCAGGTTCGTCTTTGGCGCAAGAGCGAAGCCGGTGAATTGAGCTGAACCAGCGGCATAATTTTGCGCCGTCTCCTGTGTCAGTCCTGCTGGCAAACAAATGCGAAACCCATGGGCTTGATCTACGTAGGCGAAGGGAAGCGATGGCGGGCAGCCGGCGGAGATACTCGACTGATCCGTGGACTCCGAGGCGCACGCGCTCAGCGCTGCTGCGAGTGCCAGCCAAATGTTTTTCACGACCGAGCAGTGCAACACAAAGGCAAGGGATAAGCGAATAAATCTGAACAGTGCGCAAATCGAGGTGGCGCGTCCAGTTGGTGAACCAATAGCTTTGCTTTGTCATCTCGAGCGCAAGCGAGAGACCTCACCGACGAAGTTTGTGTTACGCATTGTAATCAGTGTGATCAACAGTCTGTGTGAGAGGTTCCTCGCTCCGCTCGGAATGACAGACGGTTAGATCGACAATAGAAACTCAGCAATATCAAGCGCAGCGCGCGGACGGCTGAGGTTGCTGATGTTCGCTGCCCATTCGCGCCATTGTTTTGCGTCGTCGGCGGACGCGCGTTGAATTTGTGCGACAACTTCCGCCGGTGAAAGCGCGATCACCCCGGAGTTGGTTTCGACAATCAGCCGCGCATTGCCTTCCTCCTGACCGGAGACGACATGATTAATGATCATCGGACAGCCAGCGGCGATGGTTTCCTGCACTGTCGCGCCTCCGGCTTTGCCGATGAGCAAATGGCTCTCGTGCAGCATGCGAGGTAGTTCATCGGTCCAGCCAACGATCGTCGCTGGTCGGCCATTTAGTGCCTCTGCGATTGGCGACCGGAGATTGTCAGCGCGGCCAATTGTCACGGTGAGATCGACGCCAAGGTCCGCAAGCCGACGCACCAGTTCCGGCGCGCCGCGCGTGGCGGCGTTGATCATGTACAAGACACGAAGCTCGGAATTATTCGAAGGCAATATTCGATTCGACTCCGCGAAGTCAGAAAATTTTGGGCTTACAGGAAACCCAAACACCTTGATTTTTTGCGGCGCAACTCCCACTGCTCGTAGCACGGAGGCGCTCTGTTCGTTTGCAACGAGGAAATAATCTGCGGTGCTGCGATACCAGGCGGCGTTGATGGTGATGGAATCCGTGACAACCACTACACTCTTGCAGGGCCCAAAACGCCCAGGCTTTGACGCAGCAATTTCGCGGAGCACAGTCGGATACGCTGGGAAAGTGCAAATCACCACGTCAGGCTCAAAGCGGTCGAGTAATGCAGTGAAATGATCCTTTAGCCGCGAAAATCGCGCGAATTCCTTATCGAAATCCTGCTTCCGGTCGAGCCATCGGTAAACAGCTCCCCAGGCGCGCGGCGCGAAATTGATCAGCCCGAGGTAGCTTCTTCGCACCAGCTCGTTGACCGGTCCGTAGGTTTCGGCGAACAAGTCGCGTGATTCCACCTCGGTCCCTTCCGGCGCGACACGGGCCAAGCCGTCGCGAACGCCTCGCGCGGCGCTATTGTGACCTTCTCCGAAGCCGGCGGTGAGAATCAGGATTCTCTTTTTCACAGTTTGTCAGGTCCTGTTGTCGCAACCTTCAAGCCGCATTTTTCCTAATGCACGCATGGGGAAGATTCGCGCTCCGAGGCAACGCGGACGGAAGTGATTCGCGAAAGCATTCGGACTTTAATGGATATTTAGGCGGGGCAAAGTAAACTCTGCCGGAGATGAAGTATCTTGGATTCATCTGGCGCGTTTTGCGGCGGCTGGTTTGGGAAACGACGACCGATCAGACAACCGGCCTGGCTGCGCAGATGGCATATCTGCTTCTTTTCGCGATGGCTCCCGGTTCGCTGTTTCTCTGGCATTTGCTGGGTCTTTTCGGCACCGATCCAAGTAAGTTGCACCGGATGTTCGATCTCTTGAAGAGCTTTATGCCGCCGGACCGGAAAGTGCAGGAAATTCTGGATTCCGCGATGGCCAATGTGGTCGTGACAGGCTCAAGCGGCTTGCTTGCGAACGCAGGGATCATTCTTGGAATCTATTTCGGGACCGTGTTCATCGCGACAATTTCACGGGCGCTGAGTCACACGTACGGAATGCGCGAAGATCCGCATTGGTGGTCGAAATACATCATCTCATTCTTCATGCTCTTCTGGTTCGGGATCGTGATCGTATTTTGCTTCAACGCCATTGTCTTCGGTGAAAAGCTGGCCGGTATTGCCGAGGTAAATTTTCAACTGGCGTTCCCGTTGCAGGCGTGGATTGCAGCGTTAAGTCTGCCATTCACCGCCCTTGTTCTAATCATCTTCGCGCTCGCGCTGTATCTGCTCACACCGGAGAATTATTTGACGATCCGACAGGCGTTACCGGGCGCGATTTTCTTTTCGGTCGGCTGGATCATCGCGACGAAACTCTTTCAGCTCTACGTAGCAAGATATGATCGCTACAACCCGACCTATCTCGCGCTTGCATCCATTGTCGTGCTGCTCACCTGGATGTATCTGACGTGTCTGCTGCTGCTGCTCGGCGGAAAATTGAACGCCATTCTTCGCCGGGAACGCGAACGAATGCGCAGGAGTGTGTCGCTTGCGCACCAGCCCGCTCCGCATGCGGCGTGACTCCGTCCAGAAGGGGTTTTAACGTTTTAAAAGTTACACGGTTGAAAAGGAAAAGGTCATCGACTTTTGTAACTTTTTTAACAAATCACTGCTGTAAGCGTTGATCGCGGCGCGCGCTCTGTTACGCTCCGTCGCAGTGGTGCGCTTTCGCATTTGGCTCGCAACTGCCCTCGCCGTCGGCGCAATCATCACCGGCGTCCTTCGCGCGCAAGTCAGTGAAGAGCAAAAAAGTCGCCGTGACGAATCGGAGACTAGCGAGACAAGCGCCTCATCTCCTAAACCGAAAAAATCTCCGACGCCCAAAGCAAAAGGAGTAAGGAGTAAATCAGCAAAAAAACACCGAGGCTCTGCGACGCCAGACGAAGCATCCAGCGCGATTCCACGGGCTAAACTAGCTAGCGAAGAGTCGAGAAAGGAAACGGAGCCTTCTCCGAAGCCAAGAAAATCGCCGACCCCGCGCCTCGCGAAAGAATCTGCCCAGACAGAGGAGACAAAACCATCGTCGACGCCGCGCGAGACTCCCGAGCGCAGCGCTTCACCGAAATCAAAACAGCACCACACGCCCACACCCAAACCGAAAGCAGCGAAGAAGAAATCTCGCGAGAAAGAAACCGCAGGAAAATCCAAGACAAAAGGGAAAGCCAAACTAGCGCGAGAAGAAGAGGAAACACCAAAGCCGGCGAAAACGCCTGCGCCTCGCGCAGAAGAGCGCAGCGCGTCGTCAGAAGTTTCACCTTCACCGCCGCGTGCAGTTGCCGTTCCAACACCAACTCCGCCGCCCCAACCAAAAATTGCCCGTCCTGTTCCAGCCGGCGAGCGAGCGCAGGTTGTGATCGAAAAGTCGGGTGTCGAAGAAGATCAGGGGTTCGAGCCTCCGCCATCGCCGCCGCCGCGCAGATCCGGTTTCTGGCCGTGGTCGCGCCAATCGAGCAACTATCGATATCTCACTCGCTCAGTCATCGACGCTATCCGACGCGCGCCAGTGAAACGGCGTCGCTGGCAATTCATTGTCGTGCATAATAGCGGCACGCGGCAGGGAAACGCGCGTGTGTTTGATTATTACCATCGGCATGTACGCCGTATGCAGAATGGGCTTGCGTATCATTTCGTGATCGGGAACGGAACATCTACTGGCAATGGCCAGATCGAAGTAGGCGATCGCTGGCGGCGCCAGATCAACGGCGGGCACGTGCACAGCGATTACTTGAACAACATTTCGCTCGGCATTTGCCTGGTAGGCGATTTTAATCGCGACCAGCCAACCCGCGCGCAACTCGATTCGTGCGAAGAACTCATCCGCTATCTGCGAGAACGCTGCGGCAAAATCGACAGAGGCAATATACCCGTGCGGCCGCATCGTGAAATGAACCCACCGCGTTGGGCGACCGATTGTCCGGGAGACGCCTTTCCCTATTCGTGGTTTCGTCGATTCTAGAGACGAATTCAGGATCCTGTTAGAAATGCACTCGGAGACCTGCGCCTAGCAGATGCTGCCTCAGGTCACGATCCTCGCCAGTGTCAATCTGGCTGCTTGTATAGTTGAGATAGCGATATTCGATAAATGTGCTGAGCTTCGGATTCCAATAGTAGTCAGTGCCAGCAAGCACCTGCCAGGCGAGATCCGCGTGGTTTTTTCCGCTGGCAGTGAACACATGAAAGGGCGTTTTGATTTCGACGTCCGTAGATTCCGCATAGTAAGCGCCTACCCCGGCCCCGGCATAAGGCTGGAATCTCCCCAAAGCCAACCTCAGAATGAAGTTTCCCATAAACGCGCCACTGTTAATCCAGGTACTCACGCTGCCGTTACGAGTTGTAAGGATGATCGGCGCTAAGCATCCAGGAATTCCGTGGCAGGGGTCGAATACCTCACTCAATCTGAAATCGGAGTCGGCTCTAAAGCCGTTGTAGAAGAAATCTCCTTCAATAGTTGGCCGAACTATGCCCGTGCCAAAGACGTAGCCAAGTTTGACGCCGCCGAAGAGACCGGCGTCATTGTCAGGATGGATCTTGACAGTATCGGTGGTGGAAATGTCGAACTGCTCGGTCAAGCTTCTGGTGCCACCGCGGTCTTGAAAAATATTGGCTCCCATATCGATTGCCCCGTAAAAACCAGTTCCGTAAAGCTCCGATGGCGGTGGAGCGACCTGCTTGTATTCGACAGTTTCACCGGCTCTGACCGAAACGGTGGTGAATCCAAGAATCGCTACTAGAAAGAGAGACAATTTTCTCATACGGCCAACGCGACTCACTATTAAGCAACCATCTCTAATTGAAAAAGTTTCGCGACGTTTATCGGCCCTTGGATTTGCGACAAGATTTGTTAGCGCAACCGTCACTTGCGCTGCGCGACCAGGAGGTTGGCTTCCTTATAATTCCAGTGGTAACCGAATCCAAACTCGAG
>WNFQ01001815.1_pt1 | contig 15323 bp, 15 predicted proteins | sample 5400171 | NCBI WGS metagenome assembly WNFQ01 (sample SAMN13153356, study PRJNA577476) | soil metagenome | isolation source: 20 cm soil under Madrone tree | place: USA:California | collected 2016-06-14
CACTAGTATGGTGGGACTAGGCCCAACGATTGGATGTGAAACGGTCTCAGACTTGACATCGAATTCGTGACGCGGGCCTTCGACTCGTGCCAATTCTATGATGGGTCCAAATTCAAATGCGATCAAAGTGTGATCTGTGACGTTATACCTCACAGACCGACGACGACAAAGGAATGGTGAGTATGTTCTTGCACATTAGGCCTAGCCTCATGTACAGTAGCCTCCGAGTCAGTCACGCGGTGGCGTCGTATTCCCGTCGTTGTTGCCTCGTTGACCATCACGCTTCACTACTTTCACTATTTCATTAACGCACGCAACTAAAGTTGTCCTGCTCTAAGTCGTCTTCCGTTCCTTCACCTGCCCTCACCGCTGTAGGAACCCTCAAGTTCATGATAGAACTCCGCCTCGCCTCGCTCTAGAATGCTAATCAGAAGCCCGAGGGCATCAGACCCAGGGCAACGATTCCCTACAGATGTATAATACGTGCACCGAAACGTGCCGCCAATGAGGTTTATTACCCGGTCAAGCAAAGCCGAATCCACGTCCTGGGAAATGAGAAAGCTACACAAATCAGCGCAAGTCTGGCTGTGATGGCTAGTCGTCTTTGGTAATTCGAGTCTGCGCATCCTCCACTTTCTTCACGTAGTCGATTATAGTCTCCGTGCGGCAAGAGAAAATACTGATTTTCCTTTAAATGGTCTCTCCATTTATGAAAGCATCCTCCGACACAATGTCACAACCCCAGGACGTAGAGGCTCGAGGTCTGCTCGCAGGTCAGTACCATATCTGTAGTTGCTTCGCCCTAACGCTACTCATGTTCTTCGTATCCCAGTTCCTGATTCGAGTCTGCAGCGCGCAAGATCAAATTCCTCGCACCAAGATAGAGTTTATGAAAAGAGTCCTGACTCTAATAGTACGCTTTCACTAGCCACCGAAGAAATATATCTTTCTGACCTGGAGTGATCTAAGCACCTACACCTGTCCCTAAACATGGTGACCCATCCGCCACATATTGGGAACTGTACGGGTCCGAGGCAAAGACCAATGACGAAAACTTCATCGAGAGCTTGAGGGGTGACACCCAGTCGATGGGTTTCTTGGTGAGAGGCGATGTACACTGTTCACATTAGTATGTCTTACGATTAATCTCCAGAACACTTTATTCTCTGCCATCGTTGCGTCGTTCATCATCGAAATATACAAGACGCTCCTCCCCAGCAATAGTCAGCAGACCGCAGATAGCATCCCCAGTGTCGCCGTTCGGATCAATATTGTGTTATTTCTCAGCTTCTTGCTGAGCATGATGAGCGCAGTGGGATGCGCTCTTATCCAGCAATGGTGTTATGAATACTTGAAGTTTGCCAATCCCCGCGCGGCTCCACACGAGTCTGGTCGTGTCCGGACTTATTTATTTCAAGGCCTGAATCAATTCCAGATAAGGCAGTTTATGTCCGGGACACACGCACTCTTGCACATCTCCGTCATCCTGTTTTTCTGGGCCATCACCGATTTCTTCCACACCGTCCATCACTATTTCGGCATCGTAACCCGTTTTGCCTTCGTTACGGCAATGATATTTTATACAGCCCTCAGCGTCGCTCCCCTGATATCCAGTAACTCGCCTTACAATACGCCGATGACCCATCCACTCCGTGTTGCTGTTATCGTCTTCCGTATCGTCATTCGCTTCCCATCGAGGTGCAGGCAGTGGCGGCGTGACAAGTCTTTCAAGCAAAATATGCGTCAATACTGCGAAGGAATCCATATCACGAGATACCATATATTTTCTTTCGAGGCGGAAAAACAGGCAGCGAAGCTTGAGCGCTACGCCATGGAATGGCTCTTCACGAGAAACGACTTCAGCGACAAGGACATGGACAAGTTCTTACAAGGTTTTCCGGGATACATATCCTCGAGTCTCACAAAAAAGGACCAATTGGACGAGTATCTAACCTCTGATTACATCCTAAGGCGTATCAAGGAGCATTTCATGACGTGCGCAACGTCCATAGACCTTTCTGACAAAGACCGCATCGACCGCGTGTCCTCATGCATCACAACCCTCCGACTCATATTCCAATACAGTCGCAAGCGCAAGTCTCCCGTGCCGGATAACCTTTATAATGAACTACAGTTACAGCGGAGGTACATCCAGGAGCTCACAGACAGATTCCAGACCTTATGTGGCATGGATGATCAAGAAATGGCCCTACGTGCATCGTGCATTAGGGGACTGGCTATCCAGGGCATTTTGTCTCAGGCCCTACCGGATGGCAGCACGATAGAAAGTCCGCAGTCTATTTTGCCCCTTATTCCCATCTATAAGCTCCTTTTCCCGGACATAAATGAGGACACCATACGGCAACTCGAGGGTGGCCACACGCCAAATCCCATGGGTATCAAGAACTTGTGGGAGAGCCTTCAACACGATGGATCACTCGCCAATCTGACAACGCTCGCCCAAGCTGTTCGTGATAGGGAACATGCTTCACCCCCGACCCTTACCTTTTGCTGGGAAGCCCTCGACATACTCCTGACGCGACTTGGGGCTATTCACTCCGAGGAATTCACCCCTGCGCAGAGTATATTCGATGACCTGCACAAGAATATCCGCGCTTACGTCCTTTTTGGTGAATGGGGTTTCCGTATCAAGCCGCTCCTCGAGAGACTGGATGCTGCTGCGCGGGGACGCCGGCTCTTATTGGTGTTCTCGGGCCACCCCAAGTACCACAGCAGAGCTGATATTGTGTTCGGGAAGGAGTACCTTCGGAACAGTGATCTCCTCAAAGCTTTCGCGCATTGTCTCCCAAATTTCATTGCGAGCCACCCTCCAGAAATATGCAGGGATTTCATGGAAAAGGTCATCGGTCGCGATGATTTATGGACGAATCTACAGGTGAATCTCTGGGATACCCAGAGGTCGGATAGCCCTCACCCCGACAAGCTCCGCGTCTTCGAGGACTGCTGTACCGTACTCGATCTGGCGTTCTCGGTCCTGGAAGATTCACATGAAGTCGACTGGCGGGCTCCCGAATTCGGTTCGCTATCACAGCATTTCGACTCATTCATCACATGTTACTTCCAAGGCTCATTGATGAGTCGGGCGACTCGCTTCCGTGTCGATTTTATCAAGGCTCGGTTCAGCAAGGCCCTTTTATCCCAGTTTTGGCATGACATCGATCGCAAAGGCACCGTATCTTTCCTATCAGAGTGGGACGTCGAGCCCCTCGCGAGGTTAATCTATAGTCTCGGTTTATGGGACAAAGAGGACGCAGAATTCTGGGATTCTTACGTCAATGGGGAGCATATCGGGCCAGAGTTTACAGCCAAAGCTTTTGAAATGATCGATATAACTGCGCGCGACGGACCCCCACTGATACTTTTCCAACTAGGACATTTAATCACAACGGCAGTACCACTCCATCATTCCGGCCTAGAGCCCGAAGATATGGAGAAGGTATTGGACCTACAGACCAAGGTGATCGATAAGAAGCGTCTACCCCTGAATTGCGCCTCCGATTCAGTTTGGGAAGCACTAGATGGATTGCGAGAACAAGTGGGCGACCTCTGTGGCCAAAACACTGGCAAAGATAAAGAGATCTTGCAGCGCCTCCTTGGGAGGATCGAATATGTCCTCAAACTTCGCTTCTCTAGCTCAGAGCGACCTAGCCAAAGCGAGCTTGTCAAGGAGAGAGGCCCCAAGACTCCGCCGGTTGCCGCGAGTTCTATGCCGTCCTCGGGGGAGTCGCGCGGTGTTAGCAACCGATTTAATTTCGCCTCTGAGTCCACCGCCGTCACTGGAGGACCATCCAGTGGTACACAGACCAGCAGGGATGAGGACGGCTTTGGACGTGCGGGCTCTTCATTATTTCCCAGAGTTTTTATTGACTCACAGTCAGAGCGTTCAGCCGACAAATATTTGGAACGCTGGAGGAAGACACATGGACGGCCGGAGTCTCTTCAAGGCTACCACTCGCGCTCCCACGGCCTTCCATCTCCTTACCCTACAACCCCAGACATCCTCGTGGATCGACCCATTGGCGCTTCCCCAGTCGGCAGTTCACCTGTGATCCCCTTCTCCCAATACGTGGCTGAGGCACGTCAGCGCCGCATTTATTCGCCTACAAGACGGACTAGTACAGCATTTGGTGCTGCCAGCCGAATCATGTAACTCGAGCAAGTACGAGTGTGCGATTCACTTTGCACAGAGATGCGTCGGCCATTCTTCCGATTCCCGCGACGAGTTCCCCACTTCGACCCTTTGACTGCAGCGACGAAGGTAGATCAGGCGCCTCTCCCATCTTCGAGGATGAGTGAATCATCAGCTCGTCGGTGAATGATAGTATATTGAACGATGTGTCATACTCGGCATGTCTGTTGGCACTGGCACTCAGGCTGGGACAGGTTTGACCTTTGTTATGTTTACGGTGTGGCTAGCCAATATTTATTGATGACAGTGCATGTTTCTCGTTCAGTGTACATAGTTCTCCACTGCTCGCTACTATCCTATATCAGTTTCAATTCACTCACAACTGCGCCTATTCATTAGATTCAGTGCGCTGTGGACGATCAATTTAAGTATGTCGCTTGCAATAAATCTTCATTATGACGCACCCTGACAGTACACCGAGATGTGACTTGAGGGAAAAATACCAGATGGGTGCCAACCATATGATGTAGTCTAGCACGTGACTATATAGTATACCTAACGTTCTCTCTACTGTGACTGCGGTTAGATTTCACACGGCCATCATAAGGATTGGACACCCAAATGTAGTCCGTTCTTGTGTCCGTTCATCGTTGTCCCTCACTTGTTCCCCTTTCTGTAACTGAGACTGACTGTCCCGACTCTTGGATCGACCTGTCATTCTGACTCACTCATTCCCATCACTACGAGGGTGGTGCGGCTATTAGCAGTATCACATCATAAACAGTTGTCAAAAGTTCTTTATCGGGTGGGTTCGGGATTCCCGCACCCGTCAGGGTTCCGACTATTCCTCCAGAAATCTGGCTGAGAACGGCATGGTTTCAAGTTGTCCCGTCGAGCATCCTCCGAAACATCTACTCCGTGAACCCAGTATTTCTGGATCTGGCACTCAACGATAAGTACAGCGACATCAATCTCGCTATATGTTGGACTGCGGTGACTACCAAGCTCCTCAAGCACCTCAGGTGAGAATGAACCCTCTTTCTTTTCTTGGGGCTCGTGACTGGCTCGAGTCAAACATGTATCTGGATCCTTCCGAGGAAGTTAACTTACAGACGGCTGTAGCGTGGCACTTGCCCTCCGACCTCGGTCGGTTCATCGACCCCACTGTACGCAGAATATCCGACGTCAAGATGTGCAAACACGTTGATGGAAACCACGGTCGTCAACTTTCCGTACGTTTCATCTCTCATCATTGTTGAGGGATCTGGTCATTCCTCTCAGACTCGACCAGGTCCACTCGTGAATGCTTGCGCTTCAAACCTCCGAACACTCAGCCTGATCGCCACGTCCGCCAACTTTAACGCTCATTTCTCACCGAACGCGTCCGTGTTCACGTCATTGAAGGAAGTTACCCTCTCCTTTTCTCGGGGTGACTCTACCGCCAACGGTGAAGCTGCCTCGACATTCTTCCAGGCCATCGCTTCCACACTCACCACTCTGGACATCTCATTTTCACGGCACCTCCGACGAACCCTCGCGACTGTTGCAGAGTTTTTCTAGTCAGGGATGCAAGACAGCCTTTACAAAACTTACGAGTTTTTTCGCCTTTTTCATTCGGAACCTCCTGCCTCGCCTGGCTCAAACCTCATGCAAGTCTTGAACCAACACGCAGATACACTCAAGCACCTCCGTCTGCAACACACAAACATCCTAAATGGTTCATCATCTCGGAATGGTAAAGAATTGGCGTCAAGTGAAGGTCTCGATTCTGCCCGGGCCTACGTCCAGCACTCTGGGAGTTCCCTGACCAGTCTCGGCTTGACACATTGTTCATTTACCCTTCACGACCTCGGTATGCTGCTGGATCTTCTTCGGCAGGGATCGTCGGAGAACACGGAAGAAGGAGGACTGAGGAGCCTGAATAAAACCGTCCAGGTCCTGAGCCCTCGGGTGCTGGACATGTTGGCGGAGAAACTCCAACAACTCGAGAGGCTGAAGTCGACTTTACCAGTTCGAGAAGCAACAACAGCACAGATGTCCTGACATGGACGGGTGAGGGTAGTAGAGTTGGCTTGGGAGATTTGACGCACGAGGTACAGCCTTGTGTTTCGTGGTCCTTTTTTTGGTTCAATCTGATGTTTCCATTCTCGTTGATATCGTAGGCCATCGAACCATTTCTTCTTGAGATGAAGACGCGATCATATTCGAGGTGGAGCCTGAAGTCCTTCGAGATTGATCGCGTGTGCATGAGGCCAGATACGGCAATGGCGGTCTTGATGCCGTTGACGCTGTGCAATCCGCACCTTGTGGAGATAGATGGACCATTTGTGAAAATGTGGAGGGAGCCAGGGAATGCGTGGAAGGAAAGCGACTGCGCGGAACACTAGAGATTTTTTGGCCTGTATTCATGGACCCCGCTCGGATTACGAGCTGCCCATGAACTATTGACAGGCGACGATTCAATGTTCAATGACGACCTGAGAGATGAGATGTAACAAGGGAAAAGCGACGCTCACGTGTTCGTATGCCCTCTAATTACCCTTGTGTAGCTAAGATAACGGCTGCGAGATGGGATTGTCGTCCGAGAAATATAGAGATAAACTGAAAAGGGAGAGGGAGAGGGAGACGAAAGGCACTTGTGAACAGCAGGCCCACAACGCGAGTGCCGAGATGACGAGACGACAAGAAACGCACACGAGAGAAAGGGAGAAAAAGAAGAAAACACTGTGATTGATACGCACACAGAGATGCCAATGCCATCCTCGACAAGTGAAGAGGCTGCTGATGTACATCTGAGTCCCTACTGAGTATCGAGTCCGGAGGTAAGGAAGTAGCGGCGTTGTCGGGGTATAGGCGCCGTCACTGCGCCGGATGTACAGGAAAGTGTCAAAAAAATGTCAGTAAAAAGAAGAGAAAGAACTAAGGAATATATCGTAGGCGTACTGGTGCTGCACAGCAGCGGCTAAGTGTTGATCGTCGTTGTCCGAGTCTAAAGCACAGTGAAAAGAGAGAAAACAAGGGAGAAAGGTGGGTGGGAGGCTGTGCAGAGCGGGAAGGGGCGCGATACTGGCGTGATTCGTTCGTGAAGTGTCTTGGACTTGGTAGTTGAGGGGGGGCGATGAACAAGAGGTGAGAGGACAAAAAGAAAAAGGGGAAAAGGAGGAAAAGAGGAAAACGTGTTGATGTCGAACACGTGGCTGACGGGCGCTCCGATGTGGCCGTTCCGTTCCGTTCCGAGCGTGGCTCCGACGCACACCTTTACACTAGCTAATACACTCTACTGACGTAGCTATATAGTGAACAATGGTCTTAACGTTATACTATAATCTGTCCATGTTTGCTAGGCTATGGTGCACGCAGTCAAAGTTGTTGGTGCACGGTGGGGGGAGAAAAATTACTACTATTATATATTTATTTCAACAACGATAAAAAAAGAGAATGAGCATGCATCCCGGAAGTCTCTACGTAAACAAACGAGAAGTGATCATTTTTGGTCAAAATCGAGGTTACTTCACCTGTTGTCGTACTTTCACGCTGCAATATGGAACTCTCAACCGGCTGAGACGTTCCGTGCTCTGACAATATGTGCAGGTTCGTGGTTTCCTCAGCTCAGGGTTTGCTGATGTGCTCAGAACATAGTAGACATGGGTAATACAAGTCTGACCAGCAGGCGCACTGGTGCAGTGAGAAAGCACAGTTACTTGCCGGTTAATTTACTAACAGGCAATCGTTTTTTGGTGAACACTCCTAGTTGCAGTGACCTCATTCAACAAGGCGATTCATGGCGGATGCAAGATGAGTCCCGATTCATTGGAACACAATATGACGATTGAATTCGAAGGGCCACAATCACATTTCATGATCTGGTACAAGAGCAGCTATTAGTATAAGTAAAACATCTGGTGAGACGGTATATACAGAGACGGACTCGGATACGATTACAAGTCGGAGGTCACTTGAAAAGTCCTAAGAAGGCCTTTCTAGGAGCCGTGGCGGTATTAGTGGCTTATTCGAGTCCAAGCTTTAACCCTTGACGCAGGGGTATTCTTAATTTTTTCTACAAGTGCCTTCTCCCCTTTTTCTGCAGCCCGCAGGTGAGGGATTGCTAACCGCATGGCCCTCTTGCCGTGGATAGCAGAGCTATTAAAATTCATGCGTCACTAATCGCAGACAGTGACAATTGATACTGACTGGTCCGTTCCCTTGATGACCCCAAGTTGAGTACAGTGTTGTGGGTCCCATTGAGCACTATAGACATTGATCACGCCATCCGTGGGTCCGTGGCGCTTGGTAAACAACCAGGTGACGCTGTACTCGAATCAACTGAATGCCGATGGAGCATGATTTTGTCTTGACTTACATAAATAAGGGCTTCCGAGTCGGAAGGGCGCATTGGCCCGCCAAAGTGAAGTACTTGACATCAGGGTTCACCCGCGTCTTCTCATCAAATTCAGCCACGACGCTGGGCCTCATTTCGGTGAGGGAATCCGCCACTAAACTAACGGCCTCGACAAAAGCTTTGACGAAATCTGAAATTGTGTCACGGAACAGATCCCATACGAAATAGAGGATGGCGACACGAACCGGTCTTCTCGAGAGCCTTGATGCCAAAATGAGGAGTTCCCTTTGTGAGCAACGTCAGAGTGGAATAAACCTGGTATTGAAATGCGCCTCACAAAAGTAGTCACGGTTTTCACCGTGAAGTTGAGCTCTTCAGTTCCTGATTTGGCAGCAATTGCTCGAGCATTCAAGCCGCCCTACGAGGTGTCAGTTCACTACACGGACGATCAGAAATGGAAGTGAACGAACCATAGAATGGGCGATCAGATGGACAATTCTACCAGGTAATTTCTCATTTATTTTATGTATAGCTGATTTCGTCCTCTCTTCGATATGTCTGAACAGTGGCATCTGTAGCATCAAGATGTCCGACTCCTGCACACCGGCCTCTTCGTGCAAGACGTCCTTAACGTCATCCCAACTTCCGCTCAAAGCCGGGACAGAAGCAAAACCGTGAATGAGGACATATGCGTAGTTGATTTCGCTCGCTGAGGATGTAAGATTCATTCCTAGACAAGGTATGCAGAGAAGCGCCGCGTGGATGGGGTAAACAGAGTAAGGTGAAGGTCGGATTGTAGGCTGTAGCGAAAGTGGGATGATTGATGACCGGCAACCCGACAACTTATATGTTCGGGCCATGGCGAAGGTCGGGAACATCCGATCTATTCCAGTCAGCAAAGGGACCATCAGCATGAGGCTGGACGTCACTCACATTTGACGCCAGTATTTCAATATCGAGTCATGCGGAGTCCCTTAATAGGTATCTCGAAACCTAGGCTGCCATTCGAGATCCGGACGATACACGGAAATTGATGACGTTGACTTTTCTGCACCTCGAAGGAATCACATATAAAGGGAATACTAACAGTATCAGTGTGAAGGCCTGTGGGACATGACAGACCTAACAGAACACCAGAATATGGACATATGCTGTGGAAATGGCTGAATCAATTTTTGGTCGATTTCGTTGGTGGGTGTGCCCTATCCGTTAGCAGGTCGTCTCGAAGAGCTGCCAGGCCCATTTCCTCCCAGACTGACATTTCCATAACTTATGGTGGAATGCACGCACCAAACACGTTCAGATCAAATGTAATTTAGCAGAAACAGGAAGACACCGCATGCTCAGCCGTGACTGTAGAACTCGATTAAACCCTCGGTTATTCGGAAACATGTTCCGAGAAGGCAGTCTGAGCGTTCACAAACCCCGAAGACCTTGCTAAATAATGCCTTAACTGCGCCGGCCATCGAGTCAATGATTTCGACTACAGTAGACTCTTCGAATGCCGAGATTTCCTGGCAGGTAGAGCGCCAGCAGCGTATCTTGTCGAGCAACAGATATCAGATTGTAACGCCGTGGAGTGGTGTGAGTGTAACTAAGTGAGTTCCGTAGGATAGAGATAAATAGAACTAGAAAAGAGGGGTCATCAATGCACTAAGATGGCTTCGATAAGAACAATTTGTGTTCATACTGAAGGGAAGGTAGGCACAACTGATGGGCTAGAAAGAGGGATGAGAAATTACTGTAGTGACACCTACTGTAGCGACAAACACGGCCCGGGAATTGCAGATTGCCGGTGTGGGAATCCTCGCCCCACATCCTTACTCAAGACCATGGACTTTTCTTTTCTCAGTTGTGGATGCCGACTAAACGAATCTGTTGCAATTCTCAGCAGGTGCTATTTCCGGTATGTGTCCCAGATGATCTCGCAAATGCGCTTTTCCGGCGATGGTTGCACTATTTCTGTCTTTTTCACCTATCCTCTCGAACTACTCCGCGCATAGAATTCGGTACCATACAGTCAGGGACCTCGAAAGAGAAAGCTAGTGAGATGATGGCGCCCGTGATGATGTAGGTGGCGGGGTCTCGAACCCATGAGGACCTCTGGGTGTGCGCTGAGTAAAGCCTACAGTAAGCTTAGCGCAGGTGGCGGTGGCGGTGGCTCAAAAGGCTGTAGCGTCGGTCATTACAGCGTCGAAAACCTTGTTCTGCACCATTCCGGAGTTTGCCGGATTACCCGAATTTTTTTTTCAAAATGGCGCAGGACGAGGTTTTCGGAATTGGCTGCTGTAATGACTCTGAAGTTGCCTCGATTCTGTGCTCTACCCACCACTCTCCCCCTTTTCTCTTCATGACCTCCTCAGAGCCCATAAAATTCGACGAGCAAGGTCGTCTGGATGAACAATACGCCCAGGATACCTTCCTACGACTTTCTCAAATCCTCTCTTGCTCAACTCGATGTCGGCGGTGGGGGCTCAATGGGCTCGGGAGACGTAAAACCGGAGTTTGAGCCTCCACCGATGTACACACCGCCTTCAGTACCTTCATACCCTCAACAGAAACCAACGATCGCAACGTCGACGAGTCCAGTAATAGAACTCATCCGCGAGACGCTTTACGCAGTACTGGCTTACGTAGTCGTAAGCACACCGTCCCTCATCCCCCTCCTCAAATCCAATCCATCCCGGGCATACTTCAACGCCGTCGCACTCGCCGTGTTGACCGTCTCCACTTCTCCCTCCTTCCTCGCTGCCTCTTCATCCGACAACGACGACAACGTCGTCGTCCGAGGCGTGCGCGGCATCGCAATCACACTATCAGATTGTCCCCGATACCTACGTCCATTAGTGAGCAAATTTATCGCTATAGGGTGTGACGCAGCGAATATCAAGGAGGAGGACGACATGGAGGCTGCCCGAGTTGTGCAGGAAGGTCGCAAGGGAGAGGAGGATGTGCCGTGGTTGAAGCGCGCGCGTCTCTTGTTGGAGCAGGGGGCTGGATATGACGTTGGTAGTGCGGACGGCCGTGTGGTCGCGTTTGTTGATCAAGTGAATACGCTCGCCTCGGATATTACACAATTGCCGCAGTTCAAGAAGAGGCAGGACAAGGTCTTCGGGGTGCTCGGTGGTGTTGGATTGTCGTTGTGAGGCCGAGGCGATACGCGGCGATGCATGACTCTGGTGTATTCACAATTTGTCTTGATTGTATTCTTTGCTTGAATGTAGTTGTACTATCGTTGTAGCGAGTGATGTGAAATTTGCATATCATGCTACTAGCGGTGGCCCGTGCAAGGCACGGGCACAGCTCGATAGGATCGGACGTTGAAAAGACTATTGTCGTTTAATGTCGGCCTCACTTCCCATGTGATGTGAATTGCTGCAAGCTCGATATGCTCATGTCAAAGGAAACAGCGTCGCTTCGTGTTAATTCAACACACATGACAGAGTTCATAGGGACGTCTCAGTCTGTGAGAGTGACAGGAACACTGCTCTATGTGCGTGCGAGTTCATCTCTGTCAACGTGTTAGACTGATACTGTCACTCTGTGCACATGTAATGTATAGATCGGTGAAGATCAGACGTACTTGAAGATGGAAGCCGCTGATGGAGGGACTGTGAAAGTGTTGCTCCCCCCGGTATCTCTTTGTTGTTTTTTGAAGTATTTATGGTCTTTTTTCACTTTCGACAGGTGGATGATGTGACCAGTTGTTTGTTTGAGGTTGTTGGTACAGTTGTTGATGCGACGACAATCAAGTTATTGCGGTGCATTAATTTCGGTTCCCCTCTAGGTGGGATGCTATCTCTTATGCATGTAACTATATTATCAGTGACCACATCTCACATTGTAGACATGGCGATTGTGAAGAAAGTCATTGACCTGACGTTCGATCCAAAGTTCAAGGGCAGCAGGTAGGGATGGTGGTCGGTGCACTGGAGCATATGAAGGCGAACGATGGTGCAGGGCAGAATCGACATGGATCGAGGGAGGACGCAGTTTGACATGGACTGTCTCACGACGTCGACGTTGAGCGATGCTCCGTTTGGCAGATGGTTGGTGTGCAGAAGGGGAGGAGTTGCCTCGCAGAGCTAACAGAGCGATGTGCTCTCTCTCACGACGTCGACGTTGACTGATGATTCATTTTGGAGAGGGTGGAGACAGAAGCGAAGAAGCAGCGTGTTCTGTTCTGCGACGTGTACGTGGTGGAAGGACTCTTGTTGGAAGAAGAGGTCGAGGTCGAGGTGAAGACGGAGAGCGTGTTTGTCGCTGCAAGACGGCGGGGAGAGGAGATTGTAAGCAGAAAGGAACATTTCCCATCGGTCTGCAAGGAAACGGTAAATGAGAAATGTTATGTGTCAGCTTTTTGTCTCACCCACCGTGTTTATGTATATAGATAAACTTGAATCCGTTCAGAGCACATACAGGAAGGGAGGCAGACGTAGAGGCAAGGAAGGGAGACAGTGTGGAGACGATCTAGAAGGAATAGGGAGACAGAAAGGAGCTTCGGAGAATGGAAAGAACATCTATGGATTAGCGGTTAGCAGTTGTGCAGACGGGGAGACAATTAGGACATAGCGGTCAGGCAGGTGGGGACAGGTGGGGACGTGATCGGCACCATGAACGGTTTTGGCAGACCAATGTGTCGGTCTTCTCGAAGACAGATAAGGCAACCGCTGTGCGAAAGTCGTTCGGCGTCATGAATGGTTTTGGTAGACGAAAGCGCCAAACAGAGGCAGAGAGACATAGGATGGATCATTATATTGAGTGAGTGGGAAAAACAGACAGCGTTAACAATGTCCACCGAAAAATGTGTCGGTCTTCTCGGAGACAGATAAGGCAACCGTTGTGCAAAAGTTGTGTCAGCAGCTTGTGTCTGCAGCTTATGTGTCAGCATTCTATGTGTCAGCTTTTGTCTCACCCCACAGAATTTATGTATATAGATTCTCGACAGTAGTACTACAGTAGTGAGGTGGGGGATACTGTGGTCGTGAGTGACAATCTCATCAATATAGTATCCTACCAATCCTATAGAGAGGGCTCAGGGTGCGATGTTTCAACCCAGCTTCTTTGGGTGCTCAGGATCAGGTACGAACTTTTGCCAGTTCTCATGTCGGTTACATGACCTGGCTTTTTACTTATACTGCTCTCCAAGTTTGTTCATCACTGAACGCAATGGTATCATGTCCCCTTCTTGACATCCCGACAGAACTGCTCATCCAGATCCTTTCTTACCTCTCCTGTGATAATCTGTGTCCCCTCCAAAGAACATGTCGCAGGTTCGAGGACATCATCTCCGGCACACCGTACCTTGAGTACCTCCTGCTCACTGGCATTGACAACGTTGATGACCTCTGAGTCCTACCTCCTGATGTCCCATTCCCTAAGCGTGTTGAGCTCTTGAAACTCCATAAACAGTCACGGAGTGGCCTGCAATTCAATATGATTACTGGATTCTCTATTATCCACAATTTGGACAACTCCTGTGATGATGTCGCTTGGTATACCCTTCTATATGGCCATTTGATCCATGGCAACAGTATCCCTGTCGGCCAGGGATTAAAATATAAATACATTGATCTTTACTCTTGTCAATCTGAGTGATCTGGCGTGGTAAGAGGAGCAATATACTGATCACAGATATATGTCATCAGGAAAATGTATAAAAAACTTAGGACACTTAATGAGCTTATTCCATAAATAAGCCCAGTAAGCCAGTGAAGCGGCTTATTTTGTACTTAGTGAATTGTTCAATAAGTGTCACTAAGCACATTATGAGTACACTAAGTGGGATAAGCTGGTGTATGACAGGTAAGTAGAGTAAGTTCAAACTAGTGCCACTGCCATGACTTCAAGTTGACTCTAAGTCCAGGCCCACTGCACTCTAGTGACTAAGCCATATGGTTTTTTGGATGGCAGTTAGAATGTTGTTACGACACTGCAGAGTCGTCTAGTTCAACAAGGGTCTGGAGGCGCTTGTGCGATCCTCGGGATGACACTAAGTCGTATGGACTTAATGTTTCAGTCGTTTGTTCGGGGTGAGAAGTGTTCAGCAACGCAAGGTGACTCCTTGGATGCTTAGTAACTCGCTTAAGGGTCTGATCCTTAGGCAAGAGGGAGAGGATAGAAGAGAGAGGGAAATGTGGATCGGATTGCAGTACTATGAAGAAAGAACACTCTGAGGACATTCCCCTCAGTAGCGTCGCCTTATATCTTACAAGTTAGTCCTGACGTCATCGTACAGTATCGAGTCCTGGGCCTTTTACCTATGACGAATCGTGGTTCGTCATAGTGGAGCTGGTACGTCAGAGTGGAGCGCGACGCGTCATGGTTATAGTAAAGGAGTTCAGAGATAGTCCGGTTCTCGACTTACCCCGGTCCAGGTCGTACAGGCTAGACCTACCAGGTGCCGGGCGTTCGTAAATGGATGAAAAAAGTAAAGTACGGTTCATGACAAATGTCATGACTTGGACTTTTAATGTCTGAGCACTTGAGACTGGTAAAACTCACCATTGCTGAATTTATGACAGAACTCTGAAATGAGTGGCTCCTTGAGAACTGGGAGGAGGACTACAGAAAGAAGATCTACAAGGCTCACCTTGACCCCTCTAAAGAAAGCTTTTTCTCCTGGATGTCTGTGGTCCAACGACTCAATGCCACGTTATGCAGATCCACATCACACTTAGGTGACATAGAGATCTGATGGTGCTTGGAGTCTGGTCTAGATGATGACTTGAAAAGTAGAGCCCAGCTTGAACAGGCGCATGACACCAAGGACCTTTTGAAATGGGTCCAGCAGATCAGAGATATTGACAGCTGCAGTCAATTGGATCATAAACA
>WNFQ01001816.1_pt1 | contig 15316 bp, 27 predicted proteins | sample 5400171 | NCBI WGS metagenome assembly WNFQ01 (sample SAMN13153356, study PRJNA577476) | soil metagenome | isolation source: 20 cm soil under Madrone tree | place: USA:California | collected 2016-06-14
GAGTTGGTGACCAAAGCGATCAATGCGGGCTGCACGCATTTCGACGGCGCGCAAATTTACAATAACGAGGAATATCTCGGCGCGGGCATCGCCGCGGCCGCGGGGACACCCCGCGAACGGCTATTCATCACCACCAAACTCGCCAAGCCGGCTGAGGGCAAGACCGTGCGGGACACCCTCGTAGAGTCGCTCAAGAAGCTGCAGCTCGATTATGTCGACCTTTTTCTTGTTCACACACCCTTGCACTTTCTTGGAGGCCTAAAGGCGGTGTGGAAGGAAATGGAGACGCTCAAGAAAGAGGGTCTGACGCGCAGCATCGGCGTCTCCAATTTCCGCGTCGCACAATTGCGCGAGATCCTTGATGGCGCAGAGGTAGTGCCTTCGGTTAATGAGGTAAGCCATCTGAATCTCCCGCCCTGCAATGGCTAAGTTGTCTGATTTGCAGATCGAGTTTCATCCGTATGTCTATAAGGACGTGCTGCCCATACTAGAGCTGCAGAAACAATATGGGATCGTCACCGCATCATACGGCGGACTCTCGCCAATTTTCCGCTTCAATGGCGGGCCACTCGACCCAGTGTTGACGTCCATCGCGAAGAGGCTGTCCGAAACGACGGGAAAGCCGTTCAACGAAGCTCAGACGCTATTTTTATGGCAGCGCGAGAAGGGTGTTGTGATAGTGACGTGAGTGCCGGTGATCGTTAAAGGAGTTGCAACTGATGAGTGCCGACCGATTGACAAACCACTCCAGGACAACAACGAAAGAGTCTCGCCTGGTTGAATATCTCAACACATTCGATGCGCCGAGGCTTACAGATGCAGAGATCGCAGCGATTGATGAAGCTGGAGCAAAGGAATACCACCGACAATTTGTGTGTCCATCCTTTGGCCCTGTGGCTTTACTGAGTGCTGACATTTCCAAACAGACAGTAGTCTTTCCCTCGGAAGATGAGGTCTAGATCCAGAGAAAACAATGTGTCGAGATTCATTTCCTCGTTGTATATTGCTTCGTAGAACGTAGACAGTTAACGTTGCAGTGTGGTGGTGTTGTAATACGAGTGCCGTCGTGTGTATCGTAAAGTGCCAGCTGGCGCCTTTCGGCGTGGTCCTCTCGTATCTTGCAGTACTAGGCTGCCAAGGTCCCCGGCCTCGTTACCTCTGTCGGGCCTCCTTAATCTGCCACAATAAACCCGTCCAAACCAACGCCCATCATGCATGTCGTAGACTAATTGAAAAGATTTGTCTGTAACACTTGTCTCTTCGTCAACGAAGAGAAACTTAAGAAGGGGTAAAAAGAGGACGAGAAAGACAGATGTGTAGATTGGACAAGGAGGCACGCGGGATCCGCTCACGGATGGTGTTCTCGGTTCAGTGTAACTTGGTTGGGAATTTGTGTGTTGAGCGCCAGCGCCTGTAGAAAGCAAAGATGTTGGCCTCCAAGGATCTAAAGTATAATTATAATTAGACCCGATGCCGGGGGAGAAGGAACGTCTCAAGTGATTTAATAAAAATGAGCAGCGCGCAAATATCGCAGCTTGTTTAACCACTTCCTTGACGTCGTTCTCGACTTGAATGAAGACCTCGATCTCTTCCCAGGAAACATTCCTTCCGACTGGCAGACACCATCAGGCTTCAAGCCATTGGCATAGCCATACTTTTAATAGACATCTTTCCGGAATCTGTGGAAGCAAAGATCCCTGATTATGAGATCCAGTCGGGGAGAAATTCACCGGAGACAGAGATAGTTTCGTTGAGAAGGTGCACAACATGTTCGTATGAGACGAAAACCACCCAGAAACCGAGAATTAGTTACCGATGACTTGTCCCCAGCGGGTTTCTTAGCGGTGCTGGGGACCACTGGCAGACCACGGCCTGTACGGTGTGGTGTTCGTGTTCGCGTCCGAGTGAAGGTCGCGGGCCGTGATCGCGATTCCGTGACTGGAATCAAACAGGATCAGATGACCTTTCTTTCTCGCCTTCCGATGCCAAGGTCCCCGGCCTCGCTACCTCTGTCGGGCCTCTTTGGCATAATAAAGCCGTCCGGACCAACGTCCATGCACGTCGTGGAGCAATTGAAGAGACTTATCTGCAACTCTCGTCTCTTCGTTGCCGAAGAAAAACTCAAGAAGGCACAGGGAAAAAAGAGGGCGAGAAGAGATAATGTGAAGATTGGACAAGGAGGTACGCTGGATCCGCTCGCGGATGGTGTTCTCGGTCAGTGTAATTTGGTTGGGGACTCTTGGTGTGGTGCGTTTTGAGCGATGGCGTGCGCGCAGTTGTCGGTGTTGGGAAGGGCACGAAGAAGTTGAACGATTTCTTGGATTGCCCCAAGGTGCGCGTCGTGTACGGGTTCCTTGCCCACACGCGAGTTGATACCTTGATAGGAGTATCGCACGATGTGTTTGCTCGGTTGCGAGACAGATTCGTACGATAGCGAGGGTGCGCGCGTGCGCACGGCACCTTGGCGACACGTCACTCGCGAGAAAGTCGAAGATGTACTCTCACAGTTCCGCGGCAAGATCCAACAAGCACCTCCCATGTATGTCCATTCCCGGCTGCCCCCTTTCCCCCTCCCTCCACCCTCGCCAAACAATAATGATACTTGATTAGATTTTCCGCGCTAAAAATGGACGGGATGCCGCTCTACGAGTATGCCCGTAAGGGTATCCCCCTCCCGCGACCAATCGAGAAGCGACAGGTTACGGTTCACTCTCTCGAGCTACTCGAATGGAAGGGTGGCGATCATCCGTATCGCTGGCCTGAAAAGGCGTTCTCCGATGAGCAGAAGAGGGCTTTAGAGCAGTCGCTATCCAGCGTGGACCGCTCCACTGCTGCTCCCGTCGAGGACAACAACTCGGGTTCGGAGGGCACGGCGCCGGACGAAGTGCCAACGGCGTTTGTGCTACAGATGCGTGTCTCCGGCGGCACGTATGTGCGCTCGATTGTGCATGACCTCGCTCATGCCCTCGACTCTGCGGGACACGTCGTTTCTCTTACGCGATCTCGACAGAAGGACTACGTGCTTGAGCCGACGGAGGAGGGAGACCGTAAGTGCGTACCTTGGGAGGTGTTCGATGCGGCGTTGAAGGATGCGGGAGAAAAAGACGCGGATGGATGGAAGGAATGGGAGCGTGAGGTGCTTGATAAGTTGGCCATCGTCGATGAAGGCATGGGGAAGCCATGACAACTTCGCCCACACCCCTCGGATTAGGTCTGAGCTTGCTTCCGGGCGTCGGAGAGGCATCATTAGTCGATCGTTGATACGAGATGTCTGCTCACCAGTTGTAGTGTAAGTATAATAGAGTTGTGCAAGAGATGGGAAAGGAGCGAATCATGATTAAACTGGAGTGGTAAATCTATTTACTGCGGCGCATCGCGTTTGCATTTACTACTGCACTTCCTTCCAGTTAGAATACCTCCGAAAGTACGATACAATTCCGGCTTGTCACATGCTCTTCTCACCGCTCATTATCTGGTTCACTACTTATCTGGATGACAATCTACGTACAGTAGGCCGCGGAAAGTTCGCACCGGGCGGCCCGTGGCGGGTGAAAATCCCGCACTTATATATATTGCTGTTCTTGCATCTACCTAGACTCCTGCCTTCTCTCTTATGGCTTCTATCGGCACCAAAGGCACCCCTCCGCGTGCTTCGCGGCCAATGACTCCGGGAATTTATGCGCCCCTACCCACTTTCTTTCTCCCAGATGGCGAGGATCTCGGTGTGTCTTCATTATGCATGTGTTTCGTCGCGTTGACGCTCTCGGGACATAGATCTGCAAGCACTGGAGAAACATGTAGAATACTTAGCGCGTGCTGGAGTGCGCCCACTTTTGGCAGGCACGATGGGGGAGGGCATACACCTTGCGCATGGCGAGCGCACGAAGTTGATCCATGCTGCTCGTAGAGCACTCGACTCGGCCGGTTTCTTGGACGTCCCTATCATTGTCGGTGCTGGTGGCGGTAGTACACGGGAGACGATTACGCTTTGTGAGGAAGTCGGAGCTGCGGGGGCAGACGCCACTATCGTCATTACGCCTGGATACTTCGCCGGCGTCCTTGCGAATCACCGGCCCGCACTGAAGGAGTACTTCACGGAGGTTGCGGGTAAAAGCCCGGTGCCCGTTCTGATATACAATTGTGAGGTGCTTTCTATTCTCCGAAAGCTATCCATACGTATAAGCGTGCACGCACACACAGATCCCGGTGCCAGTGCAGGAATTGACCTCGACTCGGATTTGATCGTCGAACTGGCGTCCTGTCCGAACGTTTCAGGCGTAAAGCTCACGTGTGTTATCTTCCCGCACAAGGACCTACTACGTCTCACCCCCTCTACTCTGTGTCGTCGATAGATGCGGAAGCGTTGGAAAGCTCACGCGAATTGCGGCTGCTGTCGCCGATCCGGTGTTCGATAAAGAGCATCCGCGCAAGAATCCCAACGCACCGTTTCTCGTATTGGGGGGTTACGCGGATTTCATCACGTCGTCGGCCTTTGTTCATGGACATGGCGCTATTACTGGTCTCGCTAACATAGCACCTGTGAGTGATCAGTTGGCGTGCTCGGCGGTGGACTGATTGTTCCAACAGTATGCTTTAGTGAAACTGTTCGAGCTATCGGAGGCAGCTACGAAAGACGCTACGCGTTTACACGAGGCTCAAGAGTTGCAAGGAATTATCGCCCGCGGAGATTTTACCATCGCAAAGGCATCAATTTCGGGCACGAAATTCCTAACTGATAGGCTGTACGGCTATGGGGGTTTACCTCGGAGACCTTTGCCTCCGATCGATCGCGAGGACGCAGAGCGGCTGTGGGAACATCCCCATGTACAAGAACTCATTAAAACCGAGCGGGAACTCAGCGGCAAGCCTTCGCATTGATGAAAGTTGGCATTTCGTGACAATTGTATGCAAGCGGCGCACGTTACAGTAGAGGAGTGTGTATCGGTGTATCAACTGAATAGCGACATTTATTACGGCAACCACCAGAGAATGCTGTCATGCGATGATGCGATTGGCGTGGAGTGCGTAAAGGCCGCGCAGGCGAGGCGTGATGACGGGTCAGCGATGTATGATAACGGAGAGCCATCGATGTTCCAAATAGAGACGACGCCGACAAGTCGGCTCGGACTCGGCGTAACTGCTCTGCTCTGCCTCTCCTGCCAGTGGGCCTCTGCCCTCATCCCCTCCTTGTCTCCAACACGCTCGATATTTCTTCCTTTCGTCCTCCTTGACGATGGCCATCTCTATGGCCACGATCGTCTGCCCTCTCCGAGTCCCTTCATCTCATCTATACAGGAGGCTCATTGTCTGTGAGTGTCTACTTGTTTCTTGATTGCTTTTCCCGTAGCTGACAGTTATCCTGTTTCTCGAGCTGTTGTTTCTCGTCCACCTTCGCTCCATGTATCCCGACGTGTACACTCGGATGCCACAGCGTCTGCATCAGCACAGGTAGAGCCCGGTATGTTCTTATCAACTTATCCCTTGCTCTTCCGGACTGACAACTTGCAAATCCTCTTTTCAAGGCACCCCCTACTCGTCCTTGAGGGTGGGAGTTCCCCGAGAAGTTTTTCCAAACGAACGTCGCGTCGCCCTTACGCCACAAAATGTTACCCTCCTTCGCAAGAAAGGATTCGCTGAGGTGCTAGTCGAACAGGATGCCGGCGCACATGCACAGTTCTTGAATGAAGACTACGAGAAGGCCGGCGCAACGCTCACATCGCGCGATCACTTGTTTGCCAAAACCGACATCATGCTCAAGGTCCGGCCTCCCTTGCGTGACCAGGAGGTCGACCACATCAAGCACGGGAGCACTCTCATTTCGTTCTTATATCCGAAGCAAAATAAAGAGCTGGTAGAGGTTTTGGCCAAGAAGAACGTCAACACGTTGGCCATGGATATGATACCCCGGATCTCACGTGCCCAGACTTTTGACGCGATAAGGTCGGATCTCCCTGCCTTCTAGATCCGTGCTTTTTCGCTGAATTTTCGACATTGGGGACAGCTCTATGTCGAACATTGCTGGCTACAAGGCCGTGCTGGAAGCTGCCAATCACTTTGGTCGATATATGACCGGTCAGGTTACTGCCGCGGGGTACGTATTGGCCCTTTTCCGTGTTCCTTAAACCGATCCTCAGCTTCTTCCACAACCATCCCCCACTAGAAAGGTATCGTCAATATCTTCTTGGACAAACGTAGAATGTGCTAAATCTAAGGATATACGAGTAGATCCCTCCGTGTAAGGTACTAGTGATCGGCGCAGGCGTGGCGGGTCTCAGCGCCATTGCCACTGCACGACGATTAGGTGCCATTGTGCGCGGCTTCGATACGCGTTCTGCCGCTCGTGAACAGGTCCAATCTCTAGGCGCAGAGTTCATCGAGGTCGAGATACAAGAAGAAGGGGGCGGTAGTGGTGGCTATGCAAAAGAGATGTCAAAAGGATTTATAGAAGCCGAGATGGCCCTTTTCTTAGAGCAGTGCAGGGAAGTAGACATTGTAATAACTACGGTGAGTCGTCGCTGTTACGTATTCATCGCTTCAACTGATAAGCCTCTTTAGGCACTCATACCTGGGAAACCGGCTCCCAGACTAATCACTAACGAAGCATGTTCTGTCAATGCTACGAGAGGCAGTGGTTCACTGACTGACATTCTTTTGTAGATGATTGGTGTTATGAAGCAAGGCTCTGTCATAGTGGACTTGGCGGCGGAGGCCGGGGGGAATTGTGAGGCCAAGATCCCAGGAAAGCTCCATGTTCACAAAGGGGTCATAATCATCGGTCTGTCCCGATGGCCTTCACCTGTCCCCACGTACCCATATGACATCTTCCCCCTCAGGTTACACCGATCTTCTGTCCCGGCTACCAACACAATCCTCGACGCTCTACTCGAACAACATCACAAAGTTCCTTCTTTCAATGACCCCCACTAACAAACCTTCAACTTTCCATATCAATTTGGAAGATGAGGTTGTTCGCGGAGCCCTCGTAGTGCACAAAGGCGCTCCTCTGGAGCCTGTTCTACGGGCGCCTCCCCCGGCTCCCACGACGCCGCCCACACCCACGAAGGCAGCTGAAGCTGGGAAGGCACGCGCGATCACTCCATGGCAGAAGGCCACGCGCGAAGTTGCAACTGTCACGGCGGGCATGGGCACCGCTGTTGCACTCGGCAAGGCGACAGGTCCTCTTTTCATGAGCAACTTCTTCACCTTCGGTCTTGCTGGTTTGATTGGATATCGCGTTGTCTGGGGCGTCGCACCTGCTTTGCACTCTCCGCTGATGTCCGTCACGAACGCCATTTCCGGTAAGCCTTACCGGTTGCCGTACCCGCAGGTCCCAGGGCTTATGGCACCATGTTAGGAATGGTTGGTATTGGTGGGCTCTTTGTCATGGGCGGCGGCTATTTTCCCGAAACTCCAGCTCAAGTACTTGGCACTCTATCTGTTCTCTTGGCCAGCGTGAACGTTGCCGGAGGCTTCGTAATTACGAAACGCATGCTAGATATGTTCAAAAGTAATTGAATGGCCCACTGAAATCTCTGGTTCTTCATACTGACCGGACCGTCGTAGGAACTGGAGATCCACCAGAGTATTCGTGGCTTTACAGCATTCCTGCTGTAGTGTTCACAGGAGGGTTCCTGGCGGCAGCCCACACAGGCATGGCGGGTCTGGTGCAAGCTGGGTATCTGACCAGCAGCATCCTTTGTATAGGTCCGTAGTTTACTCCTCGGATTAGAATCTTTGATCCTAACAAAGTTGCCACTAGGTTCGTTATCCGGTCTATCCTCACAAGCCACGGCCCGCCAGGGCAACACGCTCGGGATTCTCGGAGTCGGTTCAGGGATCCTCGCTTCTCTCGCAGCAGTCGGCTTCTCACCGGAAGTACTCGCACAGTTTGCCGCTGTTGCGACGATTGGCGGAACAGTCGGCACGATCATCGGACGCCGCATCACTGCAACAGAGCTTCCGCAAATGGTCGCAGCGCTGCATTCAGTCGTTGGTCTTGCGGCCGTCCTCACAAGTATCGGTAGCGTAATTGGCACGGCGGCGGATCACATTTCCACTCTCCACCTAGTCACGGCATACCTTGGCGTACTCATCGGTGAGTCCGCGATTTCCCCTCTCTGACCCTGATTGGGCTGGTGTCAGGACTATTCACTGACGCTGCGACGGCTCAAGGTGGGGTGACGTTTACAGGCTCAATTGTCGCGTTCTTCAAGCTTTCAGGAAAGATGGCGTCCAGACCGCTCATGCTTCCTGGCCGCCATCTCATCAACGGCTCCTTACTTGGTGCGAATATTGCGGCGATGGGCGGGTTTTTGGCTGCTGCTCCGGCTGTGCCGGCTGTGGCCGCTGGATACCTCGGCTTGAACGCGCTGCTCAGTTTCATAAAGGGATATACATTAACTGCGGCTGTTGGAGGTGCAGATATGCGTACGTTTTCCTGGGTGCTCCTCTCTGGAACGTGTTTTGATATTGAGGATCCGCGCTAGCCGTCGTCATCACTGTGCTAAATGCGTACTCTGGGTTCGCTCTTCTTGCTGAAGGTTTGTCGTAGAGGCCCTTTATCGTGACTTTGTCGACTTGATGTTCGTAGGGTTCATGCTTGACAACCCACTATTAACTACGGTTGGGTCCCTGATCGGTGTGAGTGGTTCGATTCTGTCCTACATCATGGTGCGCATCTCCCTCTGTTCTGCGCGTCAGCTTGCATACTTATGAAGTGTAGTGCGTTGCCATGAATCGTTCACTCACAAACGTGCTCTTCGGTGGTGCTGCTCCGGTAGCAGCTCCCTCCGAGTACAAGATGGAAGGTCAAATAACACAGACAGGCGTGGATGACGTCGTAGAAGCGCTGGAAAATGCTGACAACGTCATCCTGGTATGATCTTTGTATCATCCATTCTGCTGCGATCTCTCATAGCATGTGGTACAGGTGGTTGGATACGGCATGGCCGTAGCGAAGGCGCAATATGCAATATCAGAAATCACACGTCTGCTGCGTGCAAAGGGCGTGAAAGTACGGTTTGCAATTCACCCTGTTGCAGGACGCATGCCAGGCCAGTGTAACGTCCTGCTCGCAGAAGCGGCTGTGCCCTACGATAGTACGGGTTTCATCCTTCGTCGTCTCCGTATACAGTACCTAAGGAAAAACAACGTTTATTTCAGTCGTATTTGAGATGGACGAGATAAACGATGACTTTAGTGATACGGACGTGACACTCGTCATTGGCGCGAATGACACGGTCAATCCGATTGCACTTGAGCCGGGCAGCGCGATCGCCGGGATGCCCGTCCTGCATGCATGGAAGAGTAAGCAAGTCATCGTGATGAAGCGTGGCATGAGCAGCGGCTACGGTACGTGTTGCCCCACATCACAGACCTACGGGAAATTTGACGTAATCGGATATACAGCGGACGTCCCGAATCCGATGTTTTACATGCCGGGTACGAAGATGTTGTTCGGCGACGCAAAAGACTCGTGCGAAGGTAGGCTCTTCTCAGTTATGTATACTGTGGTTAACTGCAGTGGGGCTGATCTAAAACCTTTACACGTCCAGCTATCAAGAGAGGGCTGGAGGTTAGAGCGTAAAAACGGCATCCTGCGTTCACGAACGATTCACCAGGACGATTTTCTCTGTTCTAGAAATGTGAATGTAATATATATATACCATGTGCAAAAAAAACTGTATTTTGAGCCGCACAGACAACCACTTTGAGATCTGGTGGTGTTGATTTTTGTTCTACTAAAAAAAATGCAGACAGACAGAGCGGCGATCCTATCGAGCGGCTGGGATTCGCTTGTGATCCGAGTCGTCGAGGAGGTCGATGGAAACCAAAGCGCAGCCCATATCTTTTGATCGGACGCGCGGACTAGTCCTGATGCATGGCTGGTAAAACGTCAAGTGAAAAAGTGTGTGCGAGTGTTGCTGAGCTCAGTCATCTCAAGTGTGCCTAGGTTGGCAATGTTCTGAGAGGTAGACATGAGCCCATTTTTTATTTGAGCTGGGGTGTTGATTTGACATGATGATGGTGGTTCAGGTGAAAGGAGTCCATGATATACTAATGATTATGCGTTCATGTATTGTATAGTAGAGATACAGAAAACAGAGATATGTATTGGCTTATGGTTCAGAAACCGTGACGTCTAAATGTGTATGCATGTTGAAGGGTGATACGATGATTTGTTGCGCCTAAACATCATTCAGCAAGCACTTGCTCAGGTCTGCGCTCTGGTGCATCCGCATGATCTCTGGTGCTGATCTGCTCCGGACGTTGTTGAGCCGCGTCAAAAATACTCTCGCTGTGGGTCGCCCCCATCGCTACTAGCTGCTGCGCACTCTCCTTGACGCGTGCATCAGCTTTTGCATCTGCCTCGAGGGCCGCAAGTTCGGCTTTAATCTCGTCTTCATCATCCGGCAACATGTCCACGCCGAGCGCAACATCCATACCAGAGCGCACCGCTTCGTCGAGCTCCCGCGCATCTGCATTAGCGTCGGCCAGCGCATCGAACGTGCGCTCCACAGCATCACGCTGGAGCGATGGGTGAGCCAGCAGCGCGCGGAGCGTGGCAGTGCCACTCTCGTACGTCTTGACAATCTATTAATTAAGGAATGCAGACGATCAGTAGGCGCCGAGACAACAGATGGGAATGGGGTATTGTTACCTGGATGTTTTCCGCAGCGCCCTCGATGCGTAGGAGAGTGCTTTGCAGAATCTCGAGAGAGCCGAGACGTTGCGTGAGCACGTCCTCAAACTGCTTACGAGAGCGAAGATAGGACAACGCAAGCGATTTGTGTTGTTGACGAATGGCGGCCACTGCTTTGGTCTTGCAGCTAACATCAAAGATATCATGGACCATCTAATTAAGCGAGGAGGGTGCACTCACGAGTCGACCTTCTCGGTAAGGTGATCTATCTGCGTTGAGAGGTTTGCGATGGCGGTTTTGACCTCTAAGATGCCGCGATCGCTTGCTGTGACTTCCCGCACACCCGAGCTGGCTGGGACTATGAACTTGATTACCTGGAGAAAGTAAGTCTTGCATCGCGACCAAAGTCACTGCGGCGTACATCTTTCTCGGTAATTACTGCTCGTCCGTCGCGCTCTAAAAACTTTACGAGAACGCGTAGATCATTGTCGGACAGCGTGAATCCGGGAAGGGCGGAGGCGGCAAAAGTAGCTCGGAACGAATCGAAAGTGTACAGGGTGTCGGCAAGGCTCACACCTCGTGTGCGCTGTAAGGCGAGTACCGCATCTGCTGCGCCCTCAACCACATCAACAAAGACATAATCGCCTTTGATGCGATTCCACCGCCCCGCGTCACTCTCATCTTCCGCGCTGTCGGGATTGAGCTGGTGAAGTGCCCATTGCAGCGGCTTTCCAACAATAAACGCAGCGACCCGGTATGGCAACCAGCCAGGGTCGTGTACTGACTGCGACATGGTCAAAAACTGTTGTAGTGGCACTGCGTCACGAGAGTTGACTAGTTCAGTCTTCGCTAGCAAGATTGATGGTTGGCTACACATCTTTGTCGAACATGAGACGTAACCTACGATAACAGTGCCCAAACAAAGAGGCTTTCCCACGCGTTCATATCTCAGAGTTTCTGGGAGGCTTTGTTCCGCGTGGAGAATGAGCCTGTCCGGTGTATTGGGTAGCCAGCCATGGGAGATGATGGCTTTCAGCGTCGAGTGCCACCAGGAGATATTGGCGTTGTAAGTCGTTGGATTAGAGTGTTTCTGCCTTGATATGTCCGAGTAGAGAGACTGGATGCGCGAGTTAGATAGGCCATTGTATGATGGGAGGGAAGGCAAAGGTGAGGAGGACATCGGACAATCACAGTTTCTGTTTCTGACTCAGAGCAAGAGGACGCCACTGCCAGTGCGCCGCGTGACCGCGTGACCACCAGATGCCTTGCTCACCGCCCACGCAATTCTCGCTCATCTGGATAGAAAAAAAGAAAGTTCCCGACAAATAACCCTGATAACTGTTGCGTGGAGGAATTTCGGTGGAAATATAGTCTAAGAGTGTAGAGTTAGACTATATTTACATGATACTTTTTTGTCGAATTCCACCAAGAATCATTCAAACTATTTTTTTAAATGTGCCAGACGAGTGAGGGTACGCTGGGATTCACCGGAGAGTGAATTGTGAGAGTTGGGTCACATGTTTCGATTGCATGTTGGAACGATATTTCTTGGTCAACTCCAAACGTCCCTTCATATAGGCTTGATATCTCTCACCTTATGGATTCTGGTGTGGCGATTATTGTCTTGCAGCTTTTGTTCTCGCACAGGACATGCTCAGGGCTAGTCTGCCTGATGGAAGTCCTGAGGACCACCCCCGAATCGGCCTTCAAGTTTCCCATGGCTGACTTCCCGTCTTCTATGACGAATGGCGAGATATCATGGTCATGAGACAAGATCTTCTCGGTCTCTGTATACCGTTATGGGACTCTGGAAATATATAAGAGTCCACCGTAGCCTATGTTACCGGTCGAGGGCCCTCTACCTCCATTACGATCATCGAACAACCAGCCATTGTGCGATGTTTGACCAGATCTTCACTGCCCTTTTGGCCTTTCTCATAACAAACTCGGCTCATGCGCAGGTCAGTGCACCAAATTGCTCAAATCCTGCAAGTGCGTGGGTGGGCTACCATTGGCAAGTTGCTGAATTTGTGATAATAAACGCTCTGTTCCCCCCGCATTCATACCTAGTCGTACAATTCTCTGGGGCAGAGTCCATGTCTAGTCGTGGCGTACCTAGCGGCGATGTGTAACAACGGCGGTCAGTACATTCCTCTGCTAGCCATCAAGCGTTGCATGGGATTTAATCCATCGACCTGAGCAGCATCTACGATCTCTCCCTTGCTTCCGCAGGACTCCTATACTGGCCCGAACGGTCTCGATCCATGCAAGTGCAATACAGTCGCGTACTGTCTTTTCAGTGCCTGTGATTTATGCCAGGGAGAGCACTGGATTTCGTGCGTCGATTTATTCTGATAGCCCTCGGCCATGACGCCGAAACATATCAATGTGCAATCAGCTATTCTTCTTGGTCGCATAATTGCACCTCCGTTGCATCCCCCGGAACGTAAATCACACATCATCCCCACCAGCTTCTGAGCTCATTGGCAACCTGTCCCTCAGCTTCCCTGAAGCCATCCCAGTGGAGACAAGAGTACCATATTGGGCGTACCTCGACCCAACTGGAGTAAGATCCTCTCGCCATCCTCTCTTCCCATTCAACCCTTTCTCATTGCACCCGCAGTCCGATTCCTGGAATGAAACATTGGCGCAAAGTGTCAGCGGTACGAATTTGTGCCAACGATCCGCATCTCATATGTATTATCGGCCCTGTCACAGATTCGCCCGAAGTCACAGGCAGCGCTTTCAATGTCCCGAGCTCGACCAGCAGCCAATCCACTATTACGCCCTCGTCACCCTCCAAGAGTAACTCAAATACTGGTGCTATTGCTGGGGGTGTAATCGGGGGCGTCGTAGGGATAGCGCTCATCGCTGGTTTGGTGGCATGGTTCATAATTCGCCGCTGGCCTCGCCATGCGCCTTCTGCAGAGTATTTCAGCGGGCATGGAAGCGACATGGGAGTGGTGCCTCACCCAGTGAACATCGGGAAACCGAAACTTTACGTTAGTCACTTTTTCTTTGTCTGTCCACGTCACGGTGCAGGCGTGCAAGGCTGGGATTGATCTGATCATTGCACCCAGGACCCTTCGGACCCAAGCACGTACCCGACGGCGCCAACGACCCACCCGTCGGGCTCAAGTAAACAGTACCTCGGCCCTTCATCATCGGACCTGCAACCCAACCAAAAGAAATACCATGGTCGACCGGAGATCTGAGTAGTCGGGAATCTTGCCTCTCCCACCCTTCTTTTCGTCACGTCTTGCGAAAACTGAACTAATTTTCAGCATGCGACTTTCTTCCTATTACATACATACACTAGTTTTTGTTCATTCAGAACCACACATTCTTCAAGTTGTTGGAATGTGTGTTGCAGCTTACGTCCTATGTTCAAATGCGGCGCCTCATTATGATACATGGCATCATGTATTACTTAGCATATATAAGGGAGCTCAGTAGGAGCCCCTGAATACGAGAGCGTCGTTTCACCTATTTCTCGCTCCTCTACGCGTGATACATCAGGAAAACGCGAATTGTTTTAACACGTCTTAGTGTACTTATTGGACTTAATATACTTAATATGTTCTTAATTCCTAATTCTACTTAATTCCTGGTTTTTAAGAGACACGATGCCAGTTGAGTACCATTAAATGAAATGACAAAACTATTTGATATCAAGTTGAAAGTCAAAAGGTCAGAAAATCTTGTGACATTTTGCTGATGCTAGAAAACTTTATCTTGTAACTCGTTACTGGACTCTCTGGACTATCTGGTATGATTCGAGCAGCAATTGCCCAGCGTGACTATTGTGACCGTAACTTGGTCACACCAGTAATTTTTGATGCGAAATACATTCTAGCCACTGGCAGAGGCGTCATCTTGCTGTTGCTGATGCGCTGATGGCCCACTGATCACATGTGCCCAGGCTTCGATCGTTGGGACGATATTTCTTCCACTCGGTCAACTCCAAACGTCCCTTCATATAGGCTTGATATCTCTTAACTTATGGATCACGGTGTGGCGATTATTGTCTCGCAGCTTTTGTTCTCACGAACCTTGCTGAACGGCACATGCTCAGCGCTCAGTACTCAGTGCTAGTCTGCCCGATGGAAGTCCGAGTCAGGACCGGGCCCCGAATCAGCCTTCAAGTTTCCCATGACTGGGAACTTTCCGTCTTCTGTGACAAATGATGAGGTATCATGATCATGAGACGAGATTTTCTCGGTGGCTGTATACCGTTATGGGACTCTGGAAGTATATAAGACTCTATCGCAGCCTATGTGGTCGAGAGCCCTCTATACCCGTTAGGATCATCGAACGACCAACCATTGCGCGATGTTTGGCCAGCTCTTCACCGCCCTCTTGGCTTTTCTCATAACAGGTTCGGCTCATGCACAGGTCAGTGCACCCAATTGCTCAGATTACACTAGCAATTATACGTGGGTGGGTTACCATTGGCTAGTTGCTGAATTTGTGATAAACGCCCGTTCCCCCCGCATTCATACCCAGTCATACAACTCTCTGGGGCAGAGTCCATGTCTAGTCGTGGCATACCTAGCGGCGGTATGTAACAACGGCGGTCAGTACATTCCTCTGCTAACCATCAAGCTTTGCATGGGATTTAATCAACCGACCTGAGCAGCATTTTCGATCTCTCCCTTGCTTCCGCAGCACTCC
>WNFQ01001886.1_pt1 | contig 15314 bp, 8 predicted proteins | sample 5400171 | NCBI WGS metagenome assembly WNFQ01 (sample SAMN13153356, study PRJNA577476) | soil metagenome | isolation source: 20 cm soil under Madrone tree | place: USA:California | collected 2016-06-14
TGAATTCATGTCTGGGCAAATTCACAAATTCTGGATCGTCGGTCTGCGGACTGAGGCTTGCACCCATAAACACGAGTTCCTTGACCAGGCCAGGGAATTCAGGATCGATGGAAATCGCCAGCGCCAAGTTGGTCATCGGGCCTCCGGCGTAAATCGTCACCTGGTTCGGAAACTGCCGCACCGTGCGCACCAGGAAATGCGCAGCGTCCTCCTGAGCCGGTTTGGCTTTGGGATTTCCTTCCTTCAGTTCGCCCACCTGATCCGCGGGGTGATATATCCTCGCGGTCCAAGCGCCTAGGTACCCGACTCGCCCATATTGCTGCTCCCAAAGCTCGGTCTCCTCTTTCGTTCTTACCAGTGGGTATTCGGCGCCAGGCACTACGGGAATGTCGGTGCGCCCGATTAGCTCGAGCATGCGCAGCCCGGTCACGACGGTGATGCCCAGCACTTCGGTCTGCGGGGACTGGATCAGCAGAAGTGTCGACCCTAGGTCGGTTCCTGCGGGGCCCGCTTCGTCTTGATCGATGATGACCTTGCGTCTTTCCTGGCTTGGGCACCTTGGGCAGGCCAGGAGGAGCGCTATGACGGGTAGAATGCAGAACCGGCCGAGGTGCCATCCAAAACGTGAAGGAACGACCGGCGCCGCCCCCACAAACGACCGGCCCGCCGAAACTGCAGTGGGCCGGTCCATTCCAGGCGGAAAGTATCGAGCTACGGCCACGGTCTAGAAAGTGAGCTTGAGGCCAAATTGCACGACGCGTGGGTTGTTCACCGTCGAGTTCACCGAGCCAAAGCCAAGGGCGCTAACATCGTTAACCGGCGAACCGAACTGCGGGTGATTGAAGAGGTTGAAGAATTCCGCGCGGAAGTTCAGGCCCATGTTTTCCCAGGGCAGCGCGAACTGTTTGATTACGGAGAAATCCGTGTTAACGAAATCCGGACCTACGACCGGGACACGAGAAGCGTTTCCGAGCTGGCCAGACGGCGCCGCGACAAAGCAGGCCGAATTAATCCACTGGAGCATGCTGTGGTTGGCGGCATAGGGATCGCAACCAGCAACTTGGTTGGGGCGGTTGAAGTTATTGCCGTTGCCGCCAGCGTTGAAGGACACTCCGGAAGAGTTCGCGCTGTTGATGAGAGGGACCGGAAATCCGGACGTGATTTTTTCAATGAGTGTCAATTGCCAGCCGCCGAGTAAGGTGTTGGTCGCAGTGTTCCAATTACTGCCGAACTTCTTGCCCTTGCCGAGTGGCAGGTCATAGATGACGCTGGCTGTGAAGCTGTTATTGAGGTTGATTTGTGACAAACTCCAATCCAGCGTCTCCCAATTCGGGAACGGGAAAAAGGGCGCGCTCAGTTCGGAACCCAGACCGTCGGATAGGCCATTATCATAGGTGCGCGAATAGGAGTAGCCGATTAGAGCGTACAGACCGTACTTTGGCGTCTTGGTCTCGGCTTTGATTTGCAGCGAGTTGTAGGTGGTTTTGCCGAGATCGCCGAACTCCAAAATAGCGTTGCCGACCCCAAACGGCGAGATGTACGGATTGCCATTCGCGAGACATCCGAGGGTGTAACCGCTAACGGTGCCGCAAGCAGTCGGGCCAATCCCGTTCCCGCTAAGCGGACTGTTCGTGTTGAGGTTGTTTCCGGACTCTAGGATATGTCTGCCCCGTGCACCCGCATAGCCGGCCGTAAGGACAACATTCCCAGGTATCTGGCGCTCGACGTTCACGTTGAACTGCTGAACCATGCCGAGTTTGAAGTCTGTGGGCTGGAAGTAAAACGTTCCGGTAAAAGTGGCAATGTTGGGCGGAGTGTTAAAAATTGGAAAGCCCTGCGTGGTGGTAACACCGGTAACAGCTGGAGCGCCCGGTCCGGTCAACGAGGCGCAGAACGAGGTGGGGGTGGGGCAGCCAACTGGTGTGGTTGGTCCGAACATTATTCCGGAGTTTTCGGCCAGCCCAAAGTTATCGCCTTCGGCAAAGAACGGAGGATTCTGCCAAAGGCCCTGGGCACCCTGGCTCCAGGCGGAATCGTGATAGATGGAATAGCCGCCGCGAACGACGGTCTTGTCGCTGCCAAGGAGCTTATAAGCGAAACCGATGCGAGGCTCAAAAGCCGTCCAATTCCTGTTTATGCCTGCCGATGAACTCACACCGCCCTTATTGGCAACCAGAAGCTGGCCCGCGCCAGTCGAAGGAACGTAGTCTGCCATACGCCCAGCGGATTCGCTGATGGGACTAGTAAGATCCCACGCCAGGCCCAGATTGAGTGTGAGGTCTTTCGTAATTCTCCAGTCGTCCTGGACGAAGGGCCGGAAGATTTTCCAGCGGCGGCCGGTGACCGGCCCGTTAAAGGTCTGATCGTGCTCGGACACGCCTACCAGGCCGAGAACAAGATCCGCCTGCGGATTCCCGGGAATGCTGGCGACGGGGGGGGCAGTACGGGTGGGGGGAGCCACAAAATAGCCGGAAAAATTGCCAATAGCACCGGGAATCCAGAAACCGTCCTGGAAGGCTTCGGTGCCGACGTTCATCTGATTTGCGCGGATATCAAATCCGACTTTGAGGTCGTGCTTGCCGCGGATCAGGTCGAGGGAGTCTTTAAACGAGAAAATGTTTGTGCCACCCTGGAAAGGAGTGAAGCCGCGATCGCCAACGGACCAGTAGCCGGCTATAAGTAAGGTACTGACCAAGCCACAGCTATAGGCGCCAGGAGTGCATTTGGCGCCGGCGCCGAGGCTGGAGCAGCCCAAGTTTGCGCCGGGAATGTTGAGAAGCGCAGATTGGCAACTACCAGTGCCCTGTGAAGTGATGTAGTTGAAGATGCGGTTGTAACCGAAGCTCGCCTGGTTCACCGTCGTAGGTGAAAAGACGTGGGTCTCACCAATGGCCACGTTGCGCGCGTGGTTGATAATGCCCTGGTTGCTGCCGAAGGCGTTGGCCTCGGCGAAACCGCCAGTGAAGCCGCCAGGAACGAAGGAGACGGCGTCGTCGTAGCTAAAACGGGCGAAGATAGTGTCGCTAGCCGTCAGGTTGTGGTCCAAGCGGACGTCAAGCTTGGTTTCATCCAGTTTGCGGACAGGCTCGCTCACAAAGTTGATTCCGGCGCCAGCATTGCTCGCGTTTGGCACAGGGTAGAAGTTAAGCAGGGACGCACCGATGCTGTTGACCAGACTGGCGGGAATTTTGGCGCACGGCGTTCCTTGTGCCTGGCTGCCATTCGCAGCGGCCGGCAGTGGTTTCCCACCGGCGTCGCAATGGAAATAAACATTTGGAAAGTTGGCAGGGTTTGTCGAAGTTCCGACCATATTCGGATTGACAACGCCAGGAACCGTCACGGCATTTGCACCAACCATCACCGTGCCCGTTACGGGTTTGCCAAACGGATCGTTCGTGAAATCCGCAAATGGCTGCGTTGCGCTCGGCCGCATCGCCATCGAAGGGACCAAACCTGTAAAGGTGATGCCGTGGCGCTGGCTCTTTTGTTCGCCATCGACGAAAAAGAACGTCTTATTCTTTCGAATCGGTCCGCCGATGGAACCTCCATATTGGTTTAGATTGAATTTTTCCGGAGAGGTGGCAAAGAAGCTCTTGGCGTCGAGTGAAGTATTGCGCAAAAACTCGAACAGCGATCCGTGGAAAGCGTTGGAGCCGGATTTTGTTGTGACCAGGACGGTGGGTCCGGCGCGAGTACCGTATTCGGCGGAATAGTTGTAGGTCAAAACCTTGAATTCCTGAATGTCATCGATCGAGGAAAAAGTTCCGATACCGCCGGCAGTCAATTCATTGTTGTCCACACCGTCCAGCACCCAATCGGTGCTGTTGGGACGGGAGCCGCCAACGGACAGTGAGAAGGAGCCGCGTGCGGCGACTTCGCTGCTGGCCGCTTGAGTGAAGAAGCTGTTCGGGTTGCTTTCTGCCGTCGCGCCGGGGGTGAGAGTGGCGAGCTGGACGAAATCGCGGCCGTTCAAAGGAAGCTGCGCAACTTGCTCCGAGGTGATGACCTGACCGAGCGACGGATTTGTGGTCTCAACGGCTACTTCGGTGGCGTTGACTTCTACTTGGGAAGATATCGCAGCGGGCGACAGCGTGAAATCCAGCTCGCGCTGCTCATCGACCTGCAGGCGAACCGCTCTGCGTTCCACGGTCTGGAAGCCCTGAAACTCCACGCGCAGCGTGTAATTCGCTACCGGCAACAAAGGGATTAGGTAGTGCCCCGCGTCGTCAGTCTTCGATTCGCGAGACACACCTGTACCCTCAGAAGTGGCTTTAACGGTCGCCCCGGCGATGACCGATCCGCTTTTGTCCGTAACCGTCCCGGAAAAACTGCCGGTCGCCTGTCCGTACATGAACGAAGGGATGCAAAGCCCAACCGTACATGCCATCACCGCCCAAAATAGTCTTTTGCCGATCATCAAACACCCCTTACCCTCTGACATGGTTCAGCGACAAGTAGTTCGCCGCTGTCTCCTGGGACTCCAGAAGCACAAACACAAACCGAAAATTGCTATCCTCGATGTTTCGCTTGATGAAATGCCCCAAGCCACGCCGAACCTTAAGCACAACGAGTTAAAAAAAATGATGTGGGCAAGTTACTTCTCAACGTCGATTGTGTCAAGGCCACCTGTTTATGTGTCGCAGCAAAATGAGAATGTCCCGGTTTAAGCAAAGCAGGAGTGCCCGGTTTCGGGTGCTCGGAGTCCGATGGAAAATGGACGGTCCCCGACCGGCCGATCTCGGATATACTCCCGGCAGCAGACGGTCTCCCGCGGCGGGCTCCCTGCGAGGCATTGTCGTGCAGAACCTTACGCCGGGGATTCGTCAGCAGTTGGGAATAGCATCCGATGTGCACGGCGTCGTGGTCACCAACGTCGATCCAGACAACCCTGCCGCTGAGCACCTCGAACAAGGTGATGGCATCTTGAGCGTCAATCGTCATGACGTTGACTCCGCGGCTGACTTCAACAACCTCGCCACGGAAGTAAAAGGCCAGGCCTTGCTTCGCATCATTCATCACGGCGAAGCTCTCTTCGTGGTGACTCCCGCGGATCAAGGCGATCGCTAGCGATAGTTCCGCGTAACGCACGCGCGGCCGGATCGCTCGGACTCCGAAAAAGCCCCAGGGGAAGCAGTTCTCGGCCGAACCAAAGTATCGGAATTCACAATGTAGATCAGGAGGCAATATCATGAGTACAGTACCAGTGATTGCTCCCGTGATTTTGAAGAAGTCGCTAGGTTGGTCCATCGCGCTCAGCGTGTTGATGATCGTGGCAGGGTTTCTGGCCATCGTAGTGCCGCCGCTCGCTGGAATTGCGGTGGCCGTGTTTGTGGGGTGGCTGTTGGTCTTCAGCGGCGCCGCCCATCTGGTATTTGCATGGCACACACGAACTACCGGCGGAATCATCTGGGAGGTGCTGCTTGGATTGGCCTACATCATCGTAGGCTTTTACATCCTGCGCTATCCCGTCGCCGGCTTGGCATCGCTAACCCTTGCACTCGCCATTTATCTCGCCGCGGAAGGAGTGCTCGAGCTCATCCTGTCCTACCAACTGCGATCCATGCGCGGCGCAGGCTGGCTGCTGTTTGATGGGATCGTGACCCTCATTCTGTCTGTCATGATTTGGAGGAGCTGGCCGTGGAGCAGCGTGTGGGCCATCGGCATACTCGTCGGAGTCAGCATGATTTTTAGCGGCACTGCGCGCCTCATGATATCTTTGGCCGCACGGCGAGTAGTCACACATCTCGCTTAAAGTCTAGGAAGCCGATTCATTTCATTCGCGCGCCTAGCGGCAGCCGTTGGCGCACTTCCCGGACAGTGGGAGCGTCACGGCATTCCGCGCAGTTCCAAGACTTTTTGCGCTTACTCTCCTCCTTCTCGCGCTGGAGTCTCCGGGCCTTTCGCAGGCGGTACCGCAGGCGCAGGCCCAGCAAGATCCGAAGGAAACTGCGTGGGCGATTCTGGCCTTCGCTCTGGTAGACGACAAAGTGCGGCGAGGGGAGGGGGGCCTGCAAGGGACACTTGTGTCCAAATAAAGGCGGCAAATCAGGGGCAGGGAATCAGGACTTCTTGGCGTTGATCTCGTCGCGAATCATCGCTGCAACCACCGGCTTCAGAATCTCCCGAGTCACTGCCTGCAGCATCTCCGGGCTCATCTTGGCTAGCACGTTCGCCACCAGCGCATCCATGTCTTGCTGCGACGCCTCGGCTATCTTTACCGCACTCTCCGGTTTCTTCACCGCGGACTTTGTGACGCTCTCCAGCGCGTACGTCGTCGATTGGCGGATGCTCTCTACAGTTTCAGGAGATATCGAGCCATCCGAGATCAAATCCGGCAGCGGGTTGTGCGCTACAACCTCGTTCTGCACCAACTCTGGCTCCGGCACGTAGTGCACCGGCTCCTCACTCGGTGCCTCGGACACGAAATCATACGTCGGCGCCGCTTCTGGCTGCACCGCTTCGAGTTGCGCCGGTTCTTCCACACTTGTCTCGCTGGTGCCGCTTGCCGCTGGGGCTGGCGGAGCATCCCACGCGGAAGCCAATTGGGCGGCCTTCTGCGCCTCTGCTTCCCACGGGCTGCTGGACGTGCTGAACCAGGAATTTTCACCGCTCGGCTTGGCGGTTTCTTGCGAAGCCGTTTTCGGCGCGCTCGCAACCACTGGAGATGCAGTCTCAACGTTGCTCGGAGCCTGCACTTCCTTTATCGTCTTCGATTGCACCGACTGAGGCTCTGCCTTCGGAACAGCCCGCGAATTCTGCGGCGCCGGCGCTTCGTAGCTGACGCTCGGTTTCGACGGCGCCACTATCTCCGGTGCAGTGGCCTCTTCCAATAAATCCTGCGTTTTTTCCCGGGTCGGCGTCCAGCCCTCCCGCCGCTTTGCGCGCGCACCCGCCTTCTCTGCGGCCGCTTTCCCGGCCGCGTCCGGAGCTAAATCGTCACTGCCGCCGTCTCGCCGCCACGAAGAGCTTGCCGACTCTTCTTCCTCTTCCTCAACATCCTGTTCTTCCGCACTCCAATCACGGTCCGCAAGTTCCGGATTCGGCGCCGCCTCATAGACCGCGTCGTCCGGTTCCGCAGCCGGTGTCTCCAGCAAGCTTCCGAACGCAAGCGGCTTGCCCCCCGAATCAATCTTCAGCGTTTCCGGTTTCGGCGGAATTTCTTCGACTAAGCTCGCAACCGATGCGTCTTCCTTCGGGATCGCAAGCGCCGTCGGCGGCGTGCTCGCAGCCGGCTTCGAGCTGGCCCTGCCTGACGCGGTAGGCACGCCCGCCATGGCAGGCACGGCCGCTTTCTCGGTCACCGCCGCGGCCTGCGCCGCGCTCGCGCGCTGCAGCGCGGATTTCACCATCGAAATCAGCGGATCCGGCGGAACAAACGGCTTCTTCAGCACCCCGTCCGCGCCCACTCGCTGCGCCTCTTGCTCATCCAATGGATCAAAGGCTCCTACGAGCAAAATCACGGGAATATGCGCCAGCGACGAATCGTCTTTCACAAACTTGCAAACCTCGTAGCCATTTCGTACCGGCATGAATACGTCAGCCAATACCAGATCCGGCCGCAGATCGGCAATCTTCCGTACCGCGGCCTCGCCATTGCCAACGGCAATCACGTCTATGCCCTGATCTTTCAGGGCCAGACCCACCATCTTCTGGATGTTGCTGTTGTCGTCCGCAACCAAAATCCTGGCCACCGAACGTCCTCCGGAGATACCGCTGCCGCCCCACACACGACTGCACAACTGTATTGGAGCATTCGAAGTAAAACGCGTCAACGCTAACTGGAAGCCTGTGTGTCGGAAGGTGAATACCGCTGGGGTTCGCATACTCAGCGGCAACACCACCTGTCCGAGCACTCGCCAAACCTGTCCAAAAGACTGCCCTCCCGGACCACGTTCTCCCGTTCCCTTGACTTGGTACCGCTTTTTAGTTATCAAAGTTGCAGAGTAACTCACCTTCTTTAAAACAGGAGCGTGTCCCCGCACACTGTTTGGGCCCATGTTTTTTGAGGCTTAGCAATGTTTCGAAGACTAAGACACCCATCCCTCTTAGTTGCTCTTGTATTGGTCTACCCAACGCAGCTTGTACACCCCCAGTCGGTTGAGACTGGGCGGCACTCTCGTCCTCGCATCACCCGGAACATCGATGAAGGCGAACGCGTCACGCTCACAGGCAACACGCATCGCGACGCCCGCACGACGCTTCTGTCCCAGCGGGCGCAAACCGGAGAACGTCGCCGCTATTTAGCGGTGTGCGGTTTACAGTCTCGATTGGAAGCCCGCGGAGAGAATCCGTGGAGCATTTTAGGAAACCTTTTTGTTCCCCGCTGAGGCGTTTCCAGCCGGCCAGGCGCCCGCCTGCCGTCCGTGTCCTTGGAAACTATCCCCCAAAGGATCGTCTGCCATGAAAAGCACACCATCTTCGAAGTTCTGGGCTGCCATTTTCCGTTTGATCGGCGCTGCTGCCGCTGCGAGCGTCCCTGTTGTCGGTCAATGGGAAGACGCCGGATCGGCCGAGGCGTGTTCCCGCAAGCACCGCGGGGGACGGACGCTGCGTTGTTGGGCGCCAGGGCTGTGCGCTGCGCTGTTGCTATTGAGCTGGCCAATGCGCGGCTATTCGCAAACCGGAGTGACAACCATCGGGGCCGGGACGAACCCCTTTGCCGCGGCGGTGAACCCGGTGACGAACAAGATTTACGTGGCCAACCGGGGCAGCAACACCGTGACGGTGATTGACGGGGCCACGAATACGACGATCACGAACATCACGGTCGCGGTGGGCGCGACCCCCGTTGCCGTGGCAGTGAACCCGGTGACGAACCAGATTTACGTGACGAATAACACCAGCAATGAGGTGACGGTGATTGATGGGGCCACGAACACGACCACCACGGTGGCCGCTGGGACGCAGCCGTTTGGCGTGGCGGTGAACCCGGTGACGAACAAGATTTACGTCGCCAATAAGGGCAGCAACAACGTGACGGTGATTGATGGGGCCACGAACACCACGACGACGGTGGCGGCGGGCACAAACCCCGCTGGCGTGGCGGTGAACCCGGTGACGAACAAGATTTACGTGACCAACCAGGGCAGCGCCAACGTGACGGTGATTGACGGGGCCACGAACGCGCCCACGACAGTCGCGGCGGGTACGACGCCCAGTGGCGTGGCGGTGAACCCGGTGACGAACCAGATTTACGTGACCAACCAGGGCAGCGCCAACGTGACGGTGATTGACGGGGCCACGAACGCGCCCGCGACGGTGGCGGCGGGCACGACCCCCACTGGCGTGGCGGTGAACCCGATGACGAACAGGATTTACGTGAGTAATTCGGCCAGCAACAACGTGACGGTGATTGACGGGGCCACGAATGCGACCAAGACGGTCACCGCTGTAAGCGCTATTAAACCAGTCGCCGTGGCGGTGAACCCGGTGACGAACAAGATTTACGTGACTAATGAGCTCAGCACCGGCAACAACGTGACGGTGATTGACGGGGCCACGAACACAACGACGACGGTGAAGGCGGTGGCGGGCGCGACCCCCCCGGCCGGGGGCGTGGCGGTGAACCCGGTGACGAACCAGATTTACGTGGCCAACCAGAACAGCAACAACGTGACGGTGATTGACGAGGCCAACCCTACGAACATCCCGACAACGGTGGCGGCGGGCCTGACCCCGTTTTCCGTGGCGGTGAACCCGGTGACGAACCAGATTTACGTGGCCAATTTGAGCAGCAACAACGTGACGGTGATTGACGGGGCCAACCCGACGAAGATCCCGCCGCCACCGCCAGTGGCGGCGGGCGCGAACCCGTTTTCCGTGGCGGTGAACCCGGTGACGAACCAGATTTACGTGGCCAATGTGAGCAGCAACAACGTGACGGTGATTGACGGGGCCACGAACACCACGACCACCGTGCCGGCGGGCATGAGCCCCGAGGGCGTGGCGGTGAACCCGGTGACGAACAAGATTTATGTGACCAATAACAGCGGCAAGGACGTGACGGTGATTGATGGGGCCACAAACACGACCACCACGGTGGCCGCTGGGACGCAGCCGTTTGGCGTAGCAGTGAACCCGGTGACGAACAAGATTTACGTGGCCAACCAGGGCAGCGCCAGCGTGACGGTGATTGACGGGGCCACGAACGCGACCACGACGGTCACGGTGGGCGCGACCCCCGTTGCCGTGGCAGTGAACCCGGTGACGAACAAGATTTACGTGGCCAATGCGAACAGCAACAACGTGACGGTGATTGACGGGGCCACGAACACCACGACGACGGTGGCGGCGGGCCTGAACCCCGCCGGCGTGGCGGTGAACCCGGTGACGAACAAGATTTACGTGACCAATGACACAGACCATAACGTCACCGTGATTGATGGGGCCACGAACACCACGACGACGGTGACGGCGGGCATTAGCCTCAACCCCAGAGAGATGGCGGTGAACCCGGCGACGAACAAGATTTACGTGACCAGTAACACCAGCGCCGATGTGATCGTTCTGACCGAGCAGCAGGTGCAAACGATTCCTCTCACAACGGCGATCAGCACGCTGCCGACCAACCAGACAACCAATCCGACGCCCTCGTTTACCTTCACCGCCAGCAGTACGTTCTCACCCACGGCCCTGCCGGTGGATGCCGTGCACTTCCAGGTTGACACCTGGCAAGGGCCCTGGACGCCAGCCACTGCGACCATGACGCCCGGGAGCTTCACGACTACGCAGCCAACGCTTTCCCTCGGCATCCACATCCTGTACGCCTACGCGACCGACGGGCAGGACGCCTCATCCATTATGACCACCGACGGGAATGGAGGCGGCAGCAGCCCAGTGCTCGGCAATATCGCTGCCTATCTTTTCCTGGTGAACAAAATAATTATCACCAGCGCGAACTCGACCACGTTCCAGGTGGGTGCTTTTGGTACGTTCACCGTGACCACGACCGGATTGCCGACTCCAAGCATTACCGAGAGCGGGCCCTTGCCGGCTGGTGTGACGTTCCTTGACAACGGCAACGGCACAGGAACACTGAGTGGCACGCCGACGGCGACCGGGACATTCGCCATTACGTTCACGGCACAGAACGGGGTGAGCCCGAATGGACTGCAGAATTTCACGCTGACGGTGAATCAGGCTCCGGCGATCACCAGTGCGAACTCCGCCACGTTCCAGGCAGGTGCTGCGGGAACGTTCACCGTGACCACGACTGGATCGCCGACTCCAAGCATCACCGAGAGCGGGCCCTTACCGGCTGGTGTGACGTTCCTTGACAACGGCAAGGGCACAGGAACACTGAGTGGTACGCCGACGGCGACCGGGACATTCGCCATTACGTTCACGGCACAGAACGGGGTGAGCCCGAATGCGACGCAGAGCTTCACGCTGACGGTGAATCAGGCTCCGGCGATCACCAGCGCGAACGCGACCTCGTTCCAGGTGGGTGCGGCGGGTACGTTCAGCGTGACCACGACCGGATTCCCGACGCCAAGCATCACCGAGAGCGGAGCCTTGCCGGCTGGTGTGACGTTCCTCGACAACGGCAACGGCACGGGGACGCTGAGTGGCACGCCGACGGCGACCGGGAGATTCGTCATTACGTTCACGGCGCAGAACGGGGTGAGCCCGAATGGACTGCAGAATTTCACGCTCACGGTGAATCAGGTAGGTGATTTCACGATCTCCGCCTCGCCAGCATCGCAGACCATGCCCCCCGGACGCTCAACTGGCTACACGATCTCGTTGACATCTCTGGGTGGGCTGACGGGTAACGTGTCTCTGAGCTGCAGTGGCGGTCCACCTAACTCGACCTGCGATATCAGTCCGAGTTCAGTCTTGTTGAACGGGACGGCCCAAGCCACGGTCACCCTGCAGTCACTGAAGAAAAATAACCACGGTACATTCGCTCTAACGTTTACCGGTAGCTTGGGAATCCTGACGCACAGTACTAGTGTGAGCCTGACGGTGAAATAGAATCCACCGGCACAGGTCTAGCATGTCCGAGTTCCGAACTACCAGGGAACCACTTTCCGTAGCCCCTTCTTTTTCTTGCTGCTCGATTCCTTAGTGGAGTCTTTCTTGTCGCCCGCGCTTTGCGAGCCATCCGTTGCTGCGGCATCCGCCTTCGCCGGCTGTTCGCTTCCAGAACCGGCCGCCGCTGCATTCCCATTCGAGTCCGTTGCCGGCGGCGTAGCGGGCGCGCTTGCACTGGCATCCCCCGCAGCGGGCGGCTGTGTCGGTCCGGGAGCCGCTGCCGGTGGGGCCGCCGTCTCCGGAGCAGGTGTGCCCTCCGCCGCAGGTGGTGCTTCTGTAGGTGTCGGTGCCGCGCTTCCCGGCGTCACCGTCTCCACCACCGCGGTATTGCGCGCTCCGCCCGAGCCTCCAAGCTGCGACTTGTTTCCTCCCTTTAATATGTCCGTGGCCGAAGTGTTGTCCACCTCCGGCTCCAGGTTTGGCGTTCCGTTCTTTGCCGACGCGACCATCTCGCTATGCGGACCGGAGCGCACCAGGGCCAACGGCTTCTTCACCAGACCGTCACGCTTCCGCGGCATATTCTGTTCCGCCGTCATCCATGCCACCGCTTTCGGATCCGGTTGCGGCACCGGCACCTTAAACGCCACTAATTTGTTCTTGGCATTCGGCGCCAAATTCGAAAGCGGATAATTCTTCACGATGTTTCCGTAATAGATCGAAGCGATTTCCCTGTGCTCGCTCTTCTCGAAGATATCCCCCAGCATCCACAGCACTTTGTCGGATCTGCTGTACAGCGGATACCGCTTTGCGATCGCAAGCAAGCGTGCCGCAGCGGCTCGCTGGTCTCCCTTCACATAGTAAAAGTACCCAATTCGGTAGTCGCCTTCCGCAATGACTTCCTGCACGTCCCGCAGTCGCTGCTCGGCCCTCGGCGCCAGCGGATCCTTCGGATACTTCGATAGGAACGTTTGGTATTCCTCTTCCGCCGCCCTGGCTTCGCTGCGGTCCCGATCCGGCTTGGCCATTTGTTGATAGTGCGCGTTCGCCACTTGCAACTGCGCGTACGCCGCTTCCGGCAGGAACGGGAAGAACACCTTGAAATCTTTGTAGCCCTGGATCGCCTGGGCCATGCTCGCCGTTCCGCCCTCTTTGTAATAGGAATCGGCGATTCCCAGCTTGGCTTTGGCCAAAAATTCGCTGTCCGGGTACGTATTAATCAGTGTTTGCAAGCCCAGCCGGCCCACTTCCTGGCGCCCGTGCTTGATGTCTTCCAGAGCGCGGTTGTACAGTATTTTGTCGGGCTCCGCGGTGTTATTCGCGCTGGTCGACTTGTTTACCTTCTTCTTTTTCTTGTGGAGTATCTGAGCATCGCTGTAGCCGGCGCTCAGCAGCAATCCAGTCATCAATGTCCATGTAAGAGTTCGGCGCAAACGCAAACGTTCACCTCTCTCTAGAAAATCTCTCCCAGCCGACAGATGGCTGGGCACGATCCGTTTTGCTCGCTTAGGTTGCCAGTATACCTGAACCAAGCACGGGCTCAGCAATAACTTGCGCCCCCGGACCGGCCTCTCCCTCTATCGGAAGTTTCCGCAACCCCCAGGGTTGCCTCCGCCTTTGCCCCTCGGCCGGATAATTTTTGTCGGTGAGGAGGAGGACGGCGCAGGCATGGTCCGCATACTGGAGGTCCCTTGAGATAACTCGACGGCCAGGCTCCTGTCGGACGCGAAGATGTTTTTGCACAACCATGCACAAGTTTGCACAGCCTTTCCCGCCGATTTCGATTGACGCCGCAAACCGCATCCTCTATCTTCCGCACCAGATTGAACCGGGAAGCTTGAAAACTTTACGGCTCAGTTTCGAGGGCGCAGCTGCTTCACGGCGGTTGCGGCCGCGAGATTGAACCAAGAAGCAGAAAGACTTTACGGTTTCAGTTCAAAAGGGGCGCAACGACCTTAACCGGTAGTTGCGCCCTTGATTTTTTGATGTAGCGCTTTTTTCCCACACCCATCCACACATTTGCACAGCCTTTCCCGCCGATTTCGATTGACGCCCAAAACCGCATCCTCTATCTTCCGCACCAGATTGAACCGGGAAGCTTGAAACTTTACGGCTCAGTTTCGAGGGCGCAGCCCTAACTGGCGTTGCGCCGCGAGATTGAACCAAGAAGCAGAAAAGTTTTACGGCTCAATTTAAAAGGGCGCATAGGCTTAGCGGCTGATGCGCCCTTACTTTTTTCGCGGGCAAATGTAGGGACGCGGGGGAGAGTAGACGTATGAGGAAGGCGATTTTGCTGCTGCTTTTGCTGTCCGCGCGTCCGCTGTTTGCTCAGACCGCGCCGGAAGGAATCTGGCAAGGCTATGACGGCGAGTGGAAGCACGTCTCCAAGCAACTGATCGACCTGGCCGAGGCCACGCCGCAGGACAAATTCTCCTGGCGTCCCGCGCCCGGCGTGCGCTCCACCAGCGAAGTCTACATGCACATCGCGCTCGCAAATTTCTATCTGCTCAGCGTCACCGGCCCCAAAATGCCCGCCGACGCCAAGGAAGACTCGGAAAAGAGCGTCACCTCCAAAGCCGACGTCATCGCCTGGCTGAAGCGTTCGCTCGACGCTGTGAAGGAAGCGCATGCGTCGTTAACGCCCAAGGACCTCGCGCGCAAAGTGCACATTGAAGATCGCGACGCCACCGTCGACGGCATGTATCTCCGCATCATCGTTCATGCCAACGAGCACATGGGCCAGCTCGTCGCCTACGCCCGCATGGCCGGCGTCACGCCCCCCTGGTCGAAGAAGGAGTAGCCGAAGAAGGACTCGCCGCCCCTCTGCGACCGTGCAGCAGGCGACTACGAGCGTGCCCTCGAGCGCGTCCCCTGGAGCGGATAGCGCGGTTAACCGTAATGGCCCCCCTCCCCCTGTTTTTCATAAGTGTTCATTCTAAAGGAAGTTAAAGTCCTTTGTTTTGATACACTTTTGCAAGTGTTGATTCTAAAGGTGGATACAGAGGTTAGAGGTTGGAAGCTCGAAGTTGGACGGACACCGAAAGATACCCCCCACCCGGGTGTTTTGGGAAAAGAGGCTGCAAGCGATTGAAAACAAAGGACGGGAGTCGGAAAACGAGGGGAAAGAGGCTCTAAGTGATTGAAACGGCGATGGTTAGGGGTGGAGCAACGGGAGGCGTCAGCGAGGTTTCTTCGAGATAACACAAGAAACCATATCGCGGATCTGGATTTTTGTCAATAGTAAACTTACAAGTTCCTTATTCTGAGGGGATTGCGGGCGGGACGCCGATTTCTGAGTGCAGCTCATTTCTTGAAATCGCCCTCGGGGGGTGACCGGGGCT
>WNFQ01002630.1_pt1 | contig 15310 bp, 15 predicted proteins | sample 5400171 | NCBI WGS metagenome assembly WNFQ01 (sample SAMN13153356, study PRJNA577476) | soil metagenome | isolation source: 20 cm soil under Madrone tree | place: USA:California | collected 2016-06-14
CTCAGCCACAACAAGTTTCGGGGTCCGCTCCAGCGGATCGATACGGAAAATTCCACGCAGACTCAGACCGGCTTCACTGGCGCGGTGGTGGTGGTTTTCGGAAGCGATGAAAGCAAGATACAGAGCGCGATCGGTACGGCGATGGAGGGCGGATGTGCGGCGGTGCTGGCGCCTGCGTCCACAGGGACACTAAAGCATTGGGACGAACGAGCACGGGAGTTGCCCGCGCTGGCCGCGACCATCGAAGGCGGAGAAACCGCGGCACTGGGTGGGGAAGGCAACGTGTTCGCCATTCGCCCGGAAGTCATCGCAGACTTGCGCGGAGTTCCGGACGGAACGCTGGTGGAGTTCGATGCCACGGTTAGCCCACCGGAGATCAGCTACACCTGGAACGCCGTGGGGATGCTTCCGGGACGCGATCCCGCACTTCGCAAGAGCGTGATTCTGCTGACCGCGCACCTTGATCACCTGGGCATCGGCAAGGCGGTGGAGGGCGACAACATCTATAATGGCGCCGACGATGACGCGTCCGGGACCACGGCTGTGCTGGAACTGGCACGGGCTTTGGGTTCGGGAGCGAGGCCCCGGCGGACCGTAATCTTTGCGCTCTTTGGCAGCGAGGAGGCTGGAGGGCTGGGTTCGACGTGGTTTGAGGCGCATCCGCCCGTGGCCCTGATGAACATCGCGGCCAATCTCGAGTTTGAAATGATCGGACGGCCCGATCCCAAGTATTCGCGCGACGCGTTGTGGCTGACGGGATGGGATCGCTCCAACCTCGGACCAGTGCTGGCCGCGCATGGAGCGGGATTGGTGGCGGATCGGCGTCCTGAAGAGCAATTCTTCGCACGCTCCGACAACTACGTTCTGGCGAAGAAGGGCGTTGTGGCGCAAACGGTTTCAAGCTTCGGCCTGCACGCCGACTATCACCAGCCCAGCGACGATCTGGCGCACATCGATTTCCGGCACATGGCGATCGTGATTGGTTCCCTGATCGGGCCGCTCGAGTGGCTGGCGAATTCCGACTTCCGGCCGGCGTGGAAGCCCGGACAGAAACCGTAGGATGGTTTCATACTGCGACTCTGGACCCCCCTGAGTTATTGGTTTGAGCCTCGGATTCTCTGCTCGGGCTTGCGAGCCTGCAGATTCAGTCGCCAGTAGTCGAGCAAGAACGGTGGATGATCGCCGGATGCCAACCGGGTGAGTTCGGCAAGAAAGTTCTGACGGAGCTCCGGCGTCGGGATGCGCTCCAAGTGGCGGTGCAGGATGACGCTCTCCACGAAACACTGGAATTCGGGGGCGGCATCGAACTGGGTGGGCGCTTCTTCGAGGCTGGTCTCGATCTGTTCGAAGCCGGCCGAGCGCAGGCGCGTGGCCGCTGTCTCGGCATCCGAAAACTGCCAAGGAAAGCGGTAGCCGACAAGATGCTCTGCGTAGGGCTTCGCCGCGATCAGAGTCTCCACCCGCGCCAGTAACCGGGCAATATTCCTGCCGCCACCGCATTGCGCGCACAGCCAACCTCCGGGACGGAGCGCGCGGTGCAATCGCTGAAATAGTCGATCGTGGTCAATGACCCAGTGGAACGATGCGGTGCTGAAGATGCCATCGAATTTCTCCTCAAACGGAACTTGCAGAATGTCACCACAGATGAACTCCACGCGTCCGCGAAAATCCGGCTCAAGATAGGCCCGGGCCGCTTCGATCATATTCCGCGACAGGTCGAGTCCAACGACATGTCCACGAGGCAGGGCCTCCAACAGATCGCGAGTTAAGCGGCCGGTGCCGCAGCCGGCGTCGAGAACGGTTTCATCGCCACGAAGGGAAACACGCGCAAGCACTTTCTTGCCCCAGCCGACCTGCGGAGCCGAGATCTGGTGATAGAGTGCCGCGTTCCATTCGCGGGAGTTTTCGGACATGAGGATAGGGTAATTGATAAGACCCGGGCATGGTCGATGCGGAGCAGTTAGCAGTCGGCATTTGGCAGTGGGCCGTTAGCGTAGAACTGCTGGTGGCCCACCCGCTTGCGCAATAAGATGCAAGACTCTGGGATGACCCTGTGTTGGTGAGCGGAAGGAATACGGGCACGACTCTGTCGGTCGTAGCTTTTCTCGCATCCCTTGCTCTGAAAATCACAACGGCGTCTTAGTCGCCCCAAGCACACATAGCGCTCGCTGGGCAGGAGGCCGGCGGCAAGATGCCACGCCTGGCGCCAGGCATGTTTGGCGTTCTCCGACGTATTGTCCACGGCCAGCCCGGCGCGATTGTGAGCGAGCGCCTTGGCGCAATCAGCCTGTATGAGTACTCGCCTGTACTCGCGTTCATCTCGAAAACGGCGCCTAATTCTTGCAGCTCTGAATGCCGATCAGGCTTTTCGGGCCACAGACCCGCAGCGCGCCGTGCATCTGCACCCTCGCTGGCCCTTTTCTCTCGCGGCTCTTCTAATGAAGCGAGGGCTTTCAACAAAAAGAAATTTGTTTGGCTTGAAAGCACCTTCTATGAAAGAAACACCGCGAAAACAGAAACAAATGGAGAGTGGTATACACCCAGAGCGCCAGCTGCGACGCCCCGGGCGCAAGTGAGGTTGGAACGGCGTAGTTGCAACGTCCTCCCGAGCAGTGCCGTTAAGGCATTGCGCTTCCCCGCACTATGCCCGCAGTCCGCACTCTCCCGGTCGCGGAACATGAACCGTACGCGGACCAAGTGCTGACTGCCCAAGCTAGTGTGGCAATGCGTTCGCCTGGATCAGCAATGCCCGTCCTTCCGCGATGAGTACAGCAGCCTTAGCCGTGCCGATGGGCTGGCCCTTAAAAGCGGCACCGTTGAGCAGATCCTTCATCTGAGCAGCGACCGCATCTCGCTTGTCCGTGAGGGACTGGATTTGCCCTTCAATCGAAAGATAAGTTGCGTCTCCCGTATCGTTCGATGCCAGTGCTTTGGTCGAGGCCCGAAGCGTGGCCATCGCGAAGGCGCCGAACGGTGCGTTCAGCTGCTTGTAGGTCCGGGCGAGTGCGATAAAGGTTGGACTGTTCTTCACTGCGGCTGGACAAGCACTGCCTTCCAGGATCTCCGAGACAACACGCCCGTCATGGACGTAGTCGTCCTTCAAGCCGACCAGTGCCAGGATCGTGGGACGCACATCGGTATGATCGGACCAAGTTCTTCGGTCGATGCCCGAATCTTCTACACCCTGGCCGACGTAGCCGACCCAGGTGGTGGCGATTTCGTCCTGAATATCGCCGTGGTTCCAGGCGAAGCTGGAATTCGTCCGCGCCGGGATGAAAGCACAGGCGTCCTGAGTCGCGCAGATCGACGGCGTGGCAGCACTGGTCGCGAAGAGGAACCAGTCCGGATCCGCGAACGGCGTGAAGGTCGGCGTACGGAACGGATCCGCTGTGACCATATGCAGAGTCTTCATGCCGGTATGGTCCGCCAACGCGACCATGATGTCGTTCTCGACCGCGCCGGTGTAGGGATTCAGCCAGTTGAGACCGGCCATCTCGCGCTCAAGACTTCGGACGACTGGATCGGTTTGGTCACGTAGGGGTTGGGTACTCGTCCCATTCACGTAAACGGTCGGTGCGTCATCTGAATGCACCGAGAAAAGAGTCGAGTCGCCGAATTGCGTGTACACCATGCGCCGCAAGTCGGCATTGATTTCTCCCACCCGGTTGTAGTTGCAGGGGGTGGTCACGCCATCGCAATCGGAGGGAGTAGGCGCGTCGCCGACAAAGTGATCGCCTTCGTCCACGGTAAAGACGAATAGCGTGTTGCTCTTGTTGATGCCGTGAGCGGCCAGCCGATCGAAAAACTTCCGGAACGCGCGATCGTAGTCCTGCAGTTGTTGCTTGTAGCCGGCCTCACCCGGACCATACGCGAAGTGGATGTTGCCGGAGGTGCCGTGGCCATCATGCGCATCGGAGACGTACGCGTACGTGATAGGAATGCCGGCCTCCTGCATCTGCGCGACCCAGGCAAGAGAGACCGTGGCTTCCATGCCGTCAAAACCCGGGAAGCCGACGTGTCCGTTGGCATCCTGGATCACATTGCCATCGAGATCGGTCATGGGGCCAGTGGGCTTAATGATGGGATTAACGTATGCGGCGCCGAACAGGCCATTGAAGTGGTTGTATCCGCCGGGCTCATCGGGCAGCAAGTCCGGCCGCGCATGGGTTGAGGCCGCGCACAGCGCGGATCCCTTTGCGCAATGCACGCCGATGCCGACAAAGTCCGCGAAGGCTTGTCCAGAATTCGCCACAACCTCGGCTGCTTCGGGCGAACCGGCGCCGAACACGGTCGGAATGTCGATCTGGGTGTTTTCGAGAATGGTGTTGGCCGTAGCGACGGCACCGAAGTCGCAGCCCGCGCGCGTGAATGGAACCCATGGAGCTGGGGCGATCTTGCCCTGCTCGTTGATCATTTCGGGTGTGGTATCGGTGGTGCTGCCGCCGGGGTCAAACAGAGGGGCGGTCCAATAGGCAAAGGAAACGCCGGTTCGGGTCGTGCCGTCCGTCTTGAAGTAGCGAAAGCTATTCGACACCGGCTGCCCCATACGGTCCGGGTAAACACCCGTGAGTGAAGTCAGGATGCCGGTCGCCGTGTGCGAGATGAGAGCGGTGTGGTCATTGGCCAGCAACGTCCCGTTGTTTCGAATGAAATTGAGCAGATGAGGCATTTGCTCAAGATCGGACGGCACGTTCGGGTTGTCCCGCAGGAAATGCGTATTGTCGAATTGGACGTAGATTACGTGTTGGATGCCTCCGTCAGGCGATTTCAGCTGGCAGGTGTCGCGCGCTAGAACTGTGCCGTTGACCGCGATCAATAAAACTGCGAGCAGCGCAGGAACGCGGCGAGTGGGAGGGAGAGATGGCAGGAATCTCATAAAATCTCCTGGAAGAATTTAGACGAGGGCAGCGCGTAGGCACAGTATCTTACCCGAAAGTCGGGTTCGGTGAAGGACAGATGAATTTCTTGTAAAAAGGGTGTCTCGGCGAAAAACGAACATCGCCGTAACGCCAGTTTGGCTCACTTGACTTGCCCGCGATTCGAGACAGGCGGGGTGATCCCACCCCCGCAACTCTCTTTGGAGATCTCAGCAGACCAAGGGCCCATTGCGTCTTCCACGGCGCAAGTTAAGAATTTCAGCACAGGGGACGCGTATGGTGATCGTTCCCGGGATTCGGACAACACTGCTGGCAGGACTGCTCTTGGTGACTGTATCGTCGACGGGTTGCGTAGGCACCGGTTCCGGAACGCCATCCGTGACTCCTCCGCCTCCACCACCGGAAACATTTATCACCACCACTTTCCAGAGTGGATCTCTATTGGTCCTGCAGAACCAAACTGTCAGCGACACGGTCCGCATTGGCCTGGAAACCAACTGGGGCGGCAGCATCGTCGAAGTAAGTCTCAATGGGACGAACTACGTGAACGCGCACGATACGGGACGGGAGATCCAGCCCGCATTTTACGACGGCAACGCGCAGTACGATGCCTGCGCGGGCCGGGCGGGGATTGAGGTGAGCTCGTGGATTACCACTTCGCGTGCGGCGCTCTCAATCGCGAGCATGACGGCAGCAGGGTCGAGCGCGTCAGCCACCACCGGGTTCGCGCCCATGGCGCGCAGAATGCCAACCTTATACGGCGTGCGGGTCATGCCAGTGACTGCGTGCCCCGCCCTTCGCAGCACGGGGACGAGCCTGCGCCCGATTGCGCCCGTGGCTCCGGCAACAAAAACTCTCATTTGCAACCTCCTGGCGGATTCCTTTCGATTTCATTCGCCCGCGCAAACTTCAAGCGACTGCGCGATCGGACGCCAGCAAAATCGAATGGATTATTTCAATCACCGAGACCATTGACAGCCCGACGAGATGGGTTGCTCTTCCTGTTCGATGCTTTTTTGAGGAACGCGATTCGCAGAAATCCCGTGGATTCGCCGGAGGAATGAACGTTGCATGGGGGTTGGCTAACGACTGACGACTAGCGGCTGAGGCCCGACCACTCGTTCACCGCTTTTTCTTCCCCGCGCGCTCGATGCGCTCATCGATCGGCTTGCGGCCCGCGAAGCCCTCTTCCGTGGAGTGCCAGTGGGTAATCTTGGATTCCCCGAGCTTCCAGCAGAGCAGGACGATTTCGCCCTCCACCTTACAAGGAAAATCGAGCAGCCCGATATCAATGTCTTTGACCTGCACGCCTGTAGCGTGAATTTCTGCGATGGCGTCCTTGGCGCGTTGGACGGCTCGTTCACGCTCTGCTTTGCGGCGGGCAACCTCCACCACATTCACGAGCGTACCGCCGTTCAGGAAGACGCGATGGGCCACGTCCTGCAGTTCGGCTTCGACGTCCTCGATCAGCTTCTTGCTCTGGATAGCAGTGCGCAGGAGCGACTCCAACGTGGGCAGGAGCATTTGGGCATCTTGGAGGGTGAAGGTTCGGGTGGCCATAGGTAGGTATAGTTTAATTCATCGCGCGGTTTAGCGCTTGGTGACGGTGGGAACGTTACTGGTCCTCGGTCCGAGCTCTGGGCCCTTGCCCCTGGGCTCTTGGCTCTGGCTCTCGATCTAGGATGAGAGGACTGATCTCAGCAAGAGCGGGACGTTCAGCAAGTGGTACGCCCGACACACGGCCCAGAGCCGAGCGCCTAAAGCCCAGAGCCCCTCTATCCACCCGTCTTGCACCCGATGCGCCCCTCGCGGTGTAGAATGACCGGCAATCTTCGCCTGGGGCGCGAAGGGTTTTTGTGAATGACCAAGGCTGATTCGCTTCGGCCCATTCCTGAACCGTCGCCTGTCAACTTCAATGGAACGCTTCCCGTGAAAAGGAGCACATCATGATTCTGGGCATGAGTCTTCAGACATTCACCTTTGTTCATGTATTGCTGAGCTTGGTGGGGATTGGCTCGGGATTTGTCGTGGTGTTCGGACTGCTGAGCGGCAAGCGCTTGAATGGCTGGACCCTGCTGTTTCTTGTGACCACGGTGCTGACCAGCGCTACCGGCTTCCTGTTCCCAGTCGAACACCTGCTGCCATCCCACATCCTGGGGATTCTCTCGCTAGTGGTGCTGGCGCTTGCCATTGTGGCGCGCTACGCGTTTCACATGGCGGGTGCATGGCGGACCACCTACGTAGTGGGCGCAGTGATTGCGCTGTATTTCAATTGCTTCGTCGGGGTCGTGCAGGCCTTCGAGAAAGTGCCCGCGCTCAAGGCGCTGGCTCCAACGCAGAAAGAACCGCCTTTCCTGGTTGCGCAATTGGTGGTTCTGGCGATCTTCGTCGCGCTGGGCATCATAGCTGCCAAGCGATTCCGCAGCGCTTCTATGCTTCCGGCCTGACGATTGGCTTTTTTTTCTGTTCGGTGACTTCGCGCCGCGAGCAGGGTTGTGCAACGTCGAAGGGCAACGTTTGAACTTGCCGAGAGCTACTTCTTCGTTGACGTGCGTCTGAGTTCCTTGATGGGCCGGCCAACCTCCGAATCTTTGATGAGTTCGGCCAGCCGTCTCAGGCGGGTTTCTTTCTGCTTCGCGCTGATCACGCGATAGGTGGCAGTCCGCCGGTACCAAGGCGGCTGGGACTGGAAGAAATCCCAGGCCTTCTTGTTAGCGCGAAGCCGCCGCTCGTAAGCCCTCGGCAGCTTGGCACTCGTTCGCTGTTCGTAGGCGTAGATCCCTGTCTTGTCTCCCTTGCGAGCTTCGAAGGCTTTCATTCCTGCGGGACGCATCAAGCCCAGCTTCGTGAGTTCCGCGACGCGTTTGACGTTAATGGCGCTCCAAGTGCTCGTCGGCTTCCGAGGCGTGAAGCGGATGCGGTAGCTGACTTCGTCAATCGAGTTGCGCACGCCATCAATCCAGCCGTAGGAAAGGGCCGCATCCACCGACTCGGACCACGTGATGCTCGGCTTGCCGGAATCCCTTTTGTAGAAACCTACGGACAGTTCCTGCTCGCTCGCGTGATGTCGGTCAAGCCACGCGCGGAAGTCCGCTGGGGTCGCGAAAAACAGAGTCTTCATGGCCGCTTGCGGCTGAGCTTTTGCGAATGCGCGATACGGTCCAGCGCTTGCGTGTATGCCTGCATCGTTTCCGGATTTACGCGGGTATGAACAAATTGCCCTTCGCGGCGGCACTCGATCAAGCCCGCTTCCACTAGCACACGCAGATGATGGGAGACCGTGCCCGCCGTCAGCTGGTGCTTCTCAATGATTTCCCCACAGTACATGTTGGGCTGGGCGGCGATCCCTTCATAGATCTGCAGGCGGGTCGGGTCGGCCAGCGCTTTCGAGATTTTGGCCACTTCGGTTGTTTCCATGTTCTACCAAGATTCTAGCGGATCAGGCACTTGCGGGCTTGGGCTCCCCTTCGGAGCGGCGGAGAGCCTCGAAAGATTGCAACTTTGTAGTTTGATACTAATAAAAGTATCGAACTATTGAGACCCAGGGCATTCAGGCGGCAGCCGTTCGCGAAGCTGCACGAAGAATGGCTCCGGATGTAGCCGAATTGTATGCACACAGGAGGGATCATGCCCAAACTGACAGGAAAAGTGGCCGTTGTAACCGGTGGAAACAGTGGAATCGGCTTGGCAACCGCCAAGCGGTTTCGTGAGGAAGGCGCCCGGGTCGTGATCTCAGGTCGCGACCAGAAGACGCTGGACGAGGCGGTAAAAACCATTGGCGGCGACGTGGTCGCGGTGCGCGCCGATGTTTCCAAGCTGAGCGATCTAGATAAGCTGTACAAAACCGTCGCCGACAAGTTCGGCAAGATTGATGTGCTCTTCGCCAATGCCGGTATCGCCAAGTTCGCACCCGTGGCGGATAGTGGCGAGTCGCTGTTCGACGAGCAGTTCGACGTGAATGTGAAAGGCGTGTACTTCACAATTCAGAAGGCTCTGCCGCTGCTAAATGACGGAGCGTCGATCATCATCAATTCGTCGGTGGTGAACGAGACGGGCATCGCGAACGGGAGCGTTTATGCGGCGACCAAGGCTGCCGTTCGTTCCTTTGCGCGGACCTTGACGGCGGAACTGGTGGAGCGCGGGATTCGCGTCAATGTCGTCAGTCCGGGTCCGATCGTCACGCCGATCTTCGGACGGACGGGACTATCGAAAGACCAGTTCGACGAGTTTGCCAAGGGAGTCGTTGCTAAGGTTCCCATGAAACGATTCGGCCAGCCTGAAGAAGTCGCCAGTACGGTGCTGTTCCTGGCCACGCCGGAGTCGTCGTACATCACGGGGGTCGACATCAACGTGGACGGAGGGATGGGGCAGGTGTGAGTGAGTCGTTGGCTGATGGCGGATGGCAAAAACAAAACCACAAAGGACCAGGACGAAATTCAGGCGTACGGTGCCGGAAATTCCTCCGTGGTCCTTAGTTGTATTCGATTCTCTTTGGTGAAGGGCTTCGTTTGAGAACTGAGACCCGAGAATTTCTATCCCCCGATATGCACCATCGTCCGCGAGGCCGGCACGAAGTCGGCCTCGCCTATATGGTGACGCTCTTCCTTCCGCAGAACCACGTTGCGAATGAAGTCTTCCAGCTCGGAATCGCTCGCTCCGCGCCGCATCTGGGCGTAGAGATCGTGATCCCAGACGGAGAACAGGCAAGTGCGGATTTTGCCATCGGACGTGAGGCGGATGCGGCTGCATTGTCCGCAGAACGGGTGTGAAACCGGGGCGATGATGCCGATCTCTCCGGCGCCGTCGTCGAAGCGATAACGCCGCGCGGTCTCGGACCGCTGGTGCGGGATTTCGACCAGCGGACGGTATTCGGCCATGCGCTTAAGGATTTCGTCGAGCGTGACGACGACATCGGGTGACCAGACCCGATCTTCCTCGAGCGGCATGAACTCAATGAAGCGCAGCACCACGTCCTCTTCGCGCGCGAACATGCCGAACGGGACAACCTGATCTTCGTTGAACCCGCGCAGCAGCACGCAGTTGATTTTCACCGGTTCGAGACCGGCGCGCTTGGCGGCGCGGATGCCCGCCCGCACACGGTCGTAGCCGTTCGGAACGCGGGTGATGCGGGCGAAGCGGTCGGGATCGACCGCGTCCATGCTGACGGTGACACGTTTGAGGCCGGCGTCCTTAAGAGGTTGCGCCATTTCCGCCAGCAGGTGGCCGTTGGTGGTGAGTGCGAGTTCGAGCGGCTCGCCATCCGCACTGCGGAGCTGGGCAAGATTTCGAACGAATTCCACCACACCCTTGCGTAGCAGGGGCTCACCGCCGGTCAGGCGGACCTTCTTGATCCCCAGCCCTGCGAAGACGCGCGCCATACGCAGGTAGTCGGCGAAGGGCAGGTCGCTATAGAGCGCACCGTCGTTGCCCGTCCGGCAGTAGACACACTTGTAGTTGCAGTGATCGGTGATCGCGATCCGGAGATCGGTGATCGGACGGGCGAATTTGTCGGTGAGAGCAGCCATGAGCAGTTAGCGCTCAGCATTTAGCCTTGCTCGTTCCGTGCCAAGCTGCGGCAAGAACCTTAGACTGGCTAAATGCCAAGTGCTAATTGCTAAGTGCTGATTTGGAATGGAAAACGCGCCGGAAATCGCGTGATCGGCGAGTGTCTCCTTTCCAATGCGCTTCTCGCGAAGCACGGGAGGCGTCGGCGTTTCCACCGGCACCCTTGGGCCGAGTGGAGCGGACACTCTTGTCCGCTTCCTCGCTCCCTCGCCTCCGTCGCCGGGGTATTCCCTTCGATGGCGGAGGTCGGAAACTCCCCCCTATTATAAACCGCAGGCCTGACAAGGGTGGGACCTGTCCGGCCCACGGATTACTTCTGTGGGTTCTTGAAAATCACCATTTTCAAAACGATCTCTTTTAGCCGTTCCGGCGAAGGCGCCTCCCCCTGCAACGACACGATGTGACCCTTCAAGAATGTCGTATACATCCCCTGGTAATGTGGCCGGCCTTCTCCCATGGTCCTCACGATCGAGTGCATCAACGGCAAACCGGAGATCGTGGACAGGAGACTCTTCTTGCACGGTCACCAACCCTTCTTTTTGAAACTGCTGACGAGCACTCCGGAGGTACTGCGCGGGGAAATGGATCAAAGGATTGGCTGAGAGCGCATCAGTGAGGATGGCGACGGAATACTTGTCTTCCCATTTCTTCGCATTCGCCTCGGCATCGATCAGGCGCGCTCGTTTCCCCTGGGAACTGATGAATCCGCCTTTGGTGAACTCCGCATCGGTGGTAGTCAGTGTGGGGCCGAAGTAATCGTTCGTGTACTGGTTGCCGGCGACTTTACCTGCGACAAACACAGCGGAGATCTCGGGTATGGGCGTTTGAGCCGCGGCTCCGATTGAAAGTGATGCGCATAAGCAAGCGAAGACTGCCATCAGGTTCTTGGCATGCATTGGATTCCTCGGAGTCATCGAAACCAGATGGGCTTTCTATGCGCGTTCTACGGCCCAGCTGCCAGCGCCTTCTCGATTGCCCCTTCTGCCAGCGGCGCCATGATCTTGTAGCCGGCCGGGTTCGGGTGCAGGCCGTCGTCAGCAAGATCTTTCTTCAGGAAGCCCTTTTCATCGACCAGGGCACTGAAGTAGTCGAGGTAGATGCACCCGTGTGCGTCGCAATAGTCTTTCAACCAGCGGTTCAGGGCCCTGATCTTGTCGGGCGGCCGCTGGTTGAACATGTCGCCAGCGCGTTCGGTGTACTCGTGCACAGGTAGCACGGAGGAATAGATCAGGCGGATGTTGTGCAGGCGCCCCAGCTCGGCGAGCGTGGTGTAGTTGGCTTCGATCTCTTCGAGCGAGATGGGGCCGGTGTTGCCGGCGATGTCGTTGGTGCCGGCGAGAACAACCAGGACCTTGGGCTGCAGCTCAACGACATCCTGGCGGAAGCGCACTAGCATCTGCGCCGTGGTCTGACCGCTGATGCCTCGGTTGACGTAGGGTTTGCCGGGGAAGTATTCGTTGAGTTTCCAGCCGTCGGTAATGGAGTCGCCGTAAAAAACGACGCGATTCTCGCCGGCCGCGGCCGACGGCAGAGCGGCATTGGCGTCACGGTAGCGGGAGAGTTCGCCGAAGTCGTTCATGTAGATCGAGGCGCGGGAGGTGCGCCACTGGGCGAGGCGAGCCGACCCGGTCAGTTTGGCTGGCGCGGGTGGTGCGGGCTGGGCGGGTTGCTGGGCGAGTGCCGAAGTGCATAGCAGAAGTGACAAGCAAAACTGTAGGGGGACGGTCCGGCGACACTTTTGAGTCATTTTTCCATCCTTTCAAGGCGTGCGCATTTTACAGGCGGCGCACTGCTCTTGGCACTCGGTTTGTGGCGGGTCTACTCCTTGGGAATAGGCATGCACAAATGCATCGTGCTCAATCTCTTTCATGATCGAATTCCGAGAAGGCTTCCACCCCAGCGTGCGTGCGAGATCGCCGGAAAGTGCGTGGCTCAACGTCAAGTTGTCCGCAATTGGGCGGAATCGCCGAGCTTCCTTGCGTGACAAACTGGACGGCTCAGCCTTGTATCCCAGCCCGCGATGTGTGGCAGTAGCCAGCTCGTTCATCGTAAAGTTTTCGCTGGTCGCGTGCAGGATCGTTCCAGCATGGGCTTTCTTCAAGGCAATGCAATACAGGTCGGCGAGGTCATCGAAGTGCACGGCGGAGTAACGGTTCTCGCCTGATCCGATGTATATTCCTCGGCGAAAGCGTCTCGCCAAGCGCAACCAGCCAACCGGGATGGCCGAACTTTGGGGCCGCCGTCCCTGCACTTCCCAAGCCGGACGAATCACGATGCCTCGTACGCTGGATTTCAGAATCTCCTGTTTAAAACCAGGCAGCCAAGCGAAACCGGGCGGAGGGTTCAAGCGCCCGTTCTCGCTTACCGGGACCGGCCCAGTATCCAAGATTGCAGCGCTACTAGTGACAATCAGCGGCCGGCGTGAGCCTTCGAATGCCTGTCTCAGCAACGATGGATGGAGCCGGGCCCCCTGGATGCTTTCTGCAATAATCGGCAATCGCAAACACCTGACACCTAAGACCCAAGACCGGCCCCCTTCACATCCCATCATAATTCGGCCCGCCCCCGCCCTCCGGCGGTACCCACGTGATGATCTGGTACGGGTCGGCGATGTCGCAGGTTTTGCAGTGCACGCAGTTAGCGGGGTTCAGGCTAATACGTTTACCGTCGGGTTGGGTCGCGTCATCGACCATCTCATAGACATTCGCCGGGCAGAAGTTCTGGCAGGGGCCGCCATACTCCTGCACGCAGCGGGTGTTGCAGATGTTGGTGTCGTGAATGATGAGGTGTGAGGGCTGATCTTCTTCGTGCTTCGTCCCGGAGTGATACAGGTCAGTCAGCTTGTCGAAGGTGAGCTTGCCGTCGCCTTTCGCGGAGCCGAGCAGGTGGGCTTCGTCGCCGCCCTCGGCGGGTAGCTCGGACAGCTTCTTCATGTGTTCGTGTCCGGCGTGCGCGGGATAGCGGTTCCAGAGACCGCGGCCCCCGGTGAACTGCTGCAAACCTGCGTGCAACATGCCGGCGAAGAATCCCTTCTCGAAACCCTGGTGGAAGTTACGGACCCTCCAGAGTTCGTCTTTGATCCAACTGGCGTCGACCTTTTGCTGGAACTGGGCCAGCTTGGCGGCGGAGGCGTCGTTCGTCTTCAGCGCTTCGAAACCCGTCTCGGCGGCCAGCATGCCGCTCTTGATCGCAAGGTGAATCCCTTTCAGGCGCTGCGAATTGAGGAAGCCAGCGGAGTCGCCCAGGATCATCCAGCCGTCGCCCGCGACCGGCGGAATCGCCCACCAACCGCCGTAGGGGAGCGCCTTGGCGCCATAGCGGATCATCTTGCCGTCCGCGAGCAGACTTGCGATGAAGGGATGTTGCTTGAAGTCCTGCAGCACGTGCTGCGGGTCGAGGCGCGGGTCGGGATAGTCGAGCCCGGTGACGAAGCCGAGCGAGACCAGGTTGTCTTTCGAGCCGTAGATCCAGGCGCCGCCGTATTCCTTCGTCGTGAGCGGCCAGCCCATCGTGTAGATGACTTCCCCGGGAGCGATGCGGCCGGAGGGCACTTGCCAGAGTTCTTTTACGCCCACCCCGTAGGTTTGCGGGTTCGCGTCTTTGGTGAGGTTGAACTTCGCGATCAGCTGCTTGGTAAGTGATCCGCGCGGACCTTCGGCGAGAATCGTGACCTTGGCTTTCAGGTCGTAACCGGGTTCGAAGTTTGATTTCTGCTGGCCATGCTTGTCGACGCCTTTGTCGTCGGTGCGGACGCCGGCCACACGCTTGCCGTCGAACAGCAGTTCCGATCCCGCGAAGCCGGTGAAGACTGTGATTCCGGTCTCCTCCACCTTCCCGCCCAGCCACTTCACGAACTTATTCAGCGAGATGACGTAGTTGCCATGATCGCGCAAAGGTGGCGGAGTGATGGGGAATTTGAACTTGCCCTTGGCCGTCAGGAAGTAGACAGCTTCTTTGGTGCATTGCGCATCGATCGGGGCTTCCTTCTCGAAACCGGGAAGCAACTCACGCATGGAGCGCGGGTCGAGCAGGGCGCCGGAAAGGCAGTGCTGGCCAATCTCACGGGCCTTTTCAAGGACGTAGATGTTCTCTTTGCTTAAGGGCGCGTCAGGACTCTTGGCATTGTGCTCGTCGATGAGTTGCGAAAGCCGCAGAGCGCACGCCATCCCAGCGGGGCCGCCGCCGACGATAACGACATCGGCGTCCATCTGAGGACGGGGGATGTTTTCGAGAGGTTTGCGGAAGACGAGCATTTAGCTATTAGCCCTTAGCCACGGCAACTTTCATCTCGCAGCTTGACTTGATCGTTGTCGCTCGACTGTTAAGCCTACGAAGGTTACCTCAACGTAGAGAATCCGGGACTGCAAGTTGCCTGCAGATTCGAATCGCCATGGGATTCTTAATCTCCTTGTGTCTCGGAACGGTGCTGGTTCTTTGAGCTTGCGAGTTGAAGTAGACGCTGTGCCGGGAGCCTTCACGAAGAAGCACGCAATCATGCCGTTTCAAGTCGGACAAGATCGATGCCCTTCACTACCTAGGCCACGCAAATCTTGATCTCTTCTCGGGTGACTTTCGCATCCGGGCGAGGCTTGCCCGCTATCTCTCGGTTCGCCTCAAGCAGCAGTGCGATAGCGTTACGTAGATTTTCCCGAGCCTCGTTGAGTGTGTCTCCTTGGGTAATGGCGCCGGGCAATTCTTCCGTGTACGCCAAGTAGCCGCCTTCGGATTGGGGCACTTCCTCGAATACAGCCGTCAGCATCATCTCCATGGTTTAGATTCTAGAACCTAAATCTATCCATCGCACGGACGAAACTCGGCACCTCTTCCAAGAAAGCGGTGTGTTGCCGAATCAGCCTACTCTCGTCGTT
>WNFQ01003171.1_pt1 | contig 15308 bp, 12 predicted proteins | sample 5400171 | NCBI WGS metagenome assembly WNFQ01 (sample SAMN13153356, study PRJNA577476) | soil metagenome | isolation source: 20 cm soil under Madrone tree | place: USA:California | collected 2016-06-14
ACAGCAATTGCGAGAGCGCCCTCTGTGGCATCCGCGTCGGGTCGAGGACCTGTCCCGGGCGCAGCGCAGCACGAAGTGGTGCGCTGCAGACCCGGGATCGTCTCAGTCCGTGACGGTCCCGGATCAGCGGTGCACCGCTCCACTTCGTCTCGCGCCGCACCGCATCTGGGACACAAGTCTACTCTCGGCTCTGTGTCGTCCGGCGGTGGGCCGATCAAGCCACGAGCCGATAGAACAGGTCCGGATCGACGTTGCCGCCGGAGAGGACCGCGACCGCGATTTTGCCCTTCACATCGATCTTGCCCGACATGAGCGCGGCAAGCGCAGCCGCGCCGCCGGGTTCCACGACAAGCTTGAGCTCGCGGAAGGCAAATGCGACGGCCGCGGCCACTTCCTCGTCGCTGACAGCGGCGCCGGCTGCCACTAGTTCGCGGTTGATGGCAAAGGTCAGCTCGCCGGGCGTTTGCGCCATCAGCGCGTCGCAGATGGTGCCGGTGAGCGCCGCATTCTTTTCCCGCCGTCCGCTCTTGAAGGAACGCGCATGATCGTCGAAGCCCTCGGGCTCCGCGGTATAGAGGCGGGCCTGAGGCATGCGCGCCTTCACCGCAAGCGCGATACCCGCAGTCAGCCCGCCGCCCGATGCCGTCACCGCGATGATGTCGGGCACCAAGCCCTGCGCCGCCAGATCTTCGACGATCTCGCGCCCTGCCGTCCCCTGTCCGGCGATGATCAGCGGGTCGTCATAGGGGGGCACCAATGCGGCGTTGCGTTTCTCGGCGATCTCGCCGGCGATGGCCGCTCGGTCTTCGCGTGCGCGGTCGTAGAGCACCACTTCCGCGCCCAGCGCCGCGGTACGCTCACGCTTGGGGCGGGGTGCATCGGACGGCATGACGATGACGGCCGGCATGCCGAGAAGCTGCGCCGCCGCCGCGACGCCCTGGGCGTGATTTCCCGAGGAAAAAGCCACCACGCCACCCGCGCGCTCACCCTGGGGGATGGAGGAGAGCTTGTTGTAGGCGCCGCGGAACTTGAACGAGCCGGTGCGCTGCAGCGTCTCCGCCTTGAGAAACACACGCGCGCCGGTGAGCGCATCGAGCACCGGCGACGTCAATAGCGGCGTGCGCAATCGGCGGCGGTCGGTAGCACCCGATCGGCTGATGGTTGCATCGCAAGCAACGGTAGCGCCGCGATGCCCTCCCCGGCAAGGCCACTCACACCCAGTCCCGCCGCCGGTTGATGTAGCCCGCATTGAGCCATAAGTACGTTTACGCGCGCCTTCGACGTGCTATGGCGAAATGCGGGCAATCGCCGGCCCCGGATTTCGCTTCGCTCAATCCAGGCTACGGGATAGAGCTGCGCGATGTATGGACATGACGCGGGTGCGAAAGTGTACAATCGCAAATCATTCCCTCCCCTATAGCGCTCGGACCGACCCATGGAACTCGGGATTTCCGGCCGTAAGGCCATTGTGTGTGCCTCGAGCCGCGGGCTTGGGCGCGGCTGCGCGTTTGCGCTCGCTCAAGCCGGCTGCGAGGTCACCGTCAACGGGCGCGACAGCGAAGCGCTCGAGGCCACGGCGGCCGAGCTGCGGCAGTCGACCGGCGCCAAGGTGACCGCGGTGGTAGCCGACGTCGCTACGCCCGCGGGACAAGCGGCGCTGCTCGGCTCCTGCCCCGAGCCCGACATTTTGGTGAACAACAACGCGGGTCCGCCTTTTCGGGATTTTCGCGAGCTCACGCGGGCACAGATGATCGACGGTGTCATCGCCAACATGGTGGTCGCGATCGAGCTCACGCAGAAGGTCATCGATTCGATGTGCACCAAAAAATTCGGCCGCATTGTCAACATCACGTCGGGATCGGTGAAGATGCCGCTGTGGGGACTCGATCTCTCCTCGGGCGCACGCGCGGGTTTGACCGCGTTTCTCGCCGGCGTCGCGCGCTCGGTCGCCGCCTCCAACGTCACCATCAATTTTCTCCTGCCCGGCGCTTTCGACACCGAGCGACTCGCCTCGAACATGGCGATCACTGCCAAGAAGCGGGGCATCTCGATCGAGGCGGCAAGAACCGAGCGGATGGCGAGCGTGCCGGCCAAGCGATTCGGCACGGCGGTCGAGTTCGGCGCGGCTTGCGCCTTTTTGTGCTCGGCGCAGGCCGGCTATATCACCGGGCAGAGCCTGCTCATCGACGGCGGCGTCTATCCCGGCGTGATGTGACGAGGTCGCATGGCCGGGCTTGAAGATCTAGCCCCAAACGCGAACGAGGCCAGCTGACGCCGGCCCCGTCGCACCCCCCAATTTAACCCGATAACCCGGCAAAGCCCTGAGGAGAGGACTTGCCATCGTGTGGGCCCCCGAACCCGCGTCGCTTGCAGCTAGGCGCGCGAGCCAGGTGCATGACGCTAATCTGTCCGCCGAGAGCGCCCATTGCAAATGAAAACGCCGCGTAAATAGGCACGCTTGAACGATATCCGCGCATCTGTTGCCCATAGGCAACAGCCATAGAGGGCAAAGCCGCTCTCGGGAGCACACTTGGACGATAGGCCGCTTTCCTTGCCCCTTGGGGGGGACCCGACGCATCATCCGCGGCCCTGGCACGCTTCCGTGCCAAACGGCGATAAGCCCCCAAGGAGAATCCATGAAGCTCGTCCGCTTCGGCCCAAGCGGCCGCGAAAAACCTGGAATCATCGATTCGAAAGGACGCATCCGCGACCTCTCGAAAGTGGTGCCGGATATCGCCGGCGAGGCGCTCTCTCCCAAAGGGCTCGCCAAGGTTCGCAAAGCGGCGATCGAGAAGCTGCCGCTCGTACGCGGCAATCCGCGCCTTGGCCCCTGCGTCGGCGAGGTCGGCAATCTCATTGCCATCGGCCTCAACTATTCCGACCACGCCGCCGAGACCGGCGCGCCCATTCCCAAAGAGCCGATCATCTTCAACAAGGTAACGTCCTGCATCTGCGGGCCGAACGACAATACGATCATCCCGAAGGATTCGAGCAAGCTCGACTGGGAGGTCGAGCTTGCAATCGTCATCGGCCAGCGCGCGCATTATCTGTCCAAAGACAAGGCGCTGGATGTGGTCGCCGGCTATTGCCTGGCCAACGACGTGTCAGAGCGGGTCTTTCAGCTTGAGCGCTCCGGGCAGTGGATCAAAGGCAAAAGCGCCGAGACCTTCGGCCCGCTGGGCCCGTGCCTGGTCACCAAGGATGAGATCAGGGATCCGCAGCGCCTGAGCATGTGGCTCGACGTCAACGGCGAGAAGCGCCAGCGCGGCAACACCAGCACCATGATCTTCGATTGCCGACATCTCGTCTGGTGCTGCTCGCAATATTTCGTGCTGCAGCCGGGAGACGTCATCCTTACCGGCACGCCGCCCGGCGTTGGGCTCGGCATGAAGCCGCAGCCGAAATTTCTCAAGGCCGGCGATGTGGTCACGCTCGGCATCGACGGGCTCGGCGAGCAGCGGCAGAAGGTAGTGAAGGCGAAGGCGTAGAGTCGCGCCGACCTCGCCGCCTGTTCCTCACCACCAGGCGTGGAAATGGTGCGACGGGCCGTGGCCGGAGCCGATCTTGATTCGGTCGGCGGCAACAAGCGCGTCCGTCACGTATCGCTTGGCGGCGCCCACGGCTTCGGTCAGAGAAAGGTCCTTGGCGAGACCGGCGGCGATTGCCGAGGAAAGCGTGCAGCCGGTGCCATGGGTATTTTCCGTCACGATGCGGTCGGCCGCCAAGCGCGCGAATGTGTCGGATCCGATCAGGAGATCGACGCTCTCGGCGCCGCTGCCGTGACCGCCCTTGATGAGCACCGCCTGCGGCCCCAACCCAAGCAACCGCTCGCCTTGTTCGCGCATCTCGGCTTCGTTGCGGGCGATCGGTTGATCGAGCAGCGCCGCCGCCTCGGGCAGATTCGGCGTCACGACGAGCGCGCGCGGGATGAGCACGCGCTTGAGGACATCGATTGCATCGGCGGCAAGAAGCTTGTCGCCGGAGGTTGCGATCATGACAGGATCGACGACCACCTTGCTCTGCCGCCAGCGCTCAAGCCCTGCCGCAATCGCTTCGATGACCGCGCGCTGGGATACCATTCCGATCTTGACCGCGCCGACGGCGAGATCGGAGAAAACCGCGTCCATTTGCGCGGCGACGAACTGCGCCGGCACGTCGTGGATGGCGGTCACCCCCTTGGTGTTCTGCGCGGTCAGCGCCGTGACGACCGAGGCGCCATAGACGCCGAGCGCCGAGAACGTTTTGAGATCGGCCTGGATGCCGGCGCCGCCGCCCGAATCCGAGCCGGCGATGGTCAGCGCAATCGGCGTCATCCTGCCCCCCGCTGCACGAGTGCGTCGTCCACGACGCCGCGCAGTTGCCGGGCCGCAGCGCGCGGGTCGTCCTTGAGCGAGAGCGCCGAGATCACGGCGACGCCATCGGCGCCGGCGGCAATGACCTCGCCGGCATTGCGGGCGTCGATTCCGGCAATGGCGCACAGCGGGAATTCGGGGGAGCGCCTGCGAAACACGCCCACGATGCGGCTCAACCCGGCGGGGCCGATCGGCGGGTCTGGATTGTCCTTCGAGGAGGTCGCAAACACGCCGCCGATGCCGGCATAGTCGAGAAGCTCGATCGGCACCGCCTCGGCCTGCTCGACGGTCTTGACCGAAAGTCCGATGATAGCGTCGGCGCCGAGAAGCCGGCGCGCGTCCTCGACTGCCATGTCCTCCTGCCCGACATGGGCGCCGTCAGCGCCCGAGGCGAGCGCCACATCGATGCGATCGTTGATCAGCAATGGCACGCCAAGCGGCGCCAACGCCGCCTTGATGGCCCGCGCGCGATCGACCATGCGCCGCGTGTTAGTGTGCTTGTCCCGCAGCTGCACCAGCGTCGCGCCGCCCTGCGCGACGAGCCGCGCGAGCACCGCGAGGTCGCGGCCGTTGGCGCGCTCGGGATCGACCAGTGCATAGAGGCGAAGATCAACGTGCATCATGCGACCGCTTCGCTCAAGTCCATGAACATCCCCGCCCATGCGTGACGATACCATGAGCTGCCGGCCCTTGCCTCCTGCACCCGTATTTGCTGGATTGCGCGGCGCGGCCGAGCGCCGCACGGAGGCGCGAATGGTCCCCTTCTTCGTCCAGATCAAGTGCCAACTCGGCAAATCCTACGAGGTTGCGAACAAGCTCGCCGACGCCGAGCTCGCATCCGAGATCTATTCGACCGCCGGCGATTACGACCTGCTGGTGAAATTCTACGTCGAAGAGAAGACGGACATCGGCCATTTCGTGAACGAGAAGGTGCAGACGATCCCGGGCATCCAAGATACGCGCACCATCATCACCTTCAAGGCGTTCTGAGATTCGGACACCTTCTGTCCGCCTTGCCCTCACGCCGCTCGGACAACGATCTTGCGGATGTCTTTGGTCTCGCCGTCGGTCAGGCCCTGGTCGGTAAGGTGCGGGCCAGGATTGCAGGCGAGACTCTGGCCTTCGAGCGCCTTGAACGTCCGGTAAGGCGGTTGCCACGTGCAAATCTCGCCAGCGGCCTCCACGATGCGCTTGTGCTGGCGCGCGACCTCGGCGGGACTTTCATCCGAAAGGAGCCCGGCGATCGGATAAGCGATCCGGGCGATGACGCGGCCGCCCTTCACGACGGCGATGCCGCCACCCATTTCGATCACCGTATTGGCGGCGAGCGCCATCTCGCTCGCGTCGTATCCGTAGACGACGAGGTTGTGCGAGTCGTGCGAATACGAGCTGGCATAAGCGCCGCGCCAACGATCCCAGCCCTCGATGATCGTCGTTTGCGGCTGGAGATTGCTCCGGCCGTGCCGGTGAGCGACCGTCATGACGCTGACGTCCTCGGGAACGACCGCGAAGCCGTCGCGCACCTCGACCTCGATCTCGCTCCATGAATTGAAACGAGCGCCCTTGATCGTACGCACGACCGCGCGGCCCGCGGTGATGCCCGGCACGCGCACGCGGAAGTCCTCGGCCGACAGGGGGTCGAGCTTCATCGTGGTGGCCGGCGGCGGCGCGACCTTCTCCGCCAGTGCTTCGAGCATCCGGCCGTTTGCCGCCACGCGCCGGCCGCCGACATAGACCGCCTCGACCGCGATTTCGCTGAGGTCCACGAGCACGGCAAGGTCCGCCCGCCGCCCGGCCGCGACCATTCCCAAATCCTCCCGGCGCAGCCGAATCGAGTTGTTGATCGTGGCGCATCGGATCGCCTGCAACGGATCGAGGCCGTTGCGAATCAACCGCCGTAGCACATCGCTTATGCCGCCCTTATCGACGAGATAGTCGGGGAAGACGTCATCGGTGCAGACGGTCAGACTGGTGGGAACAACCGGCAGCGAATTGATCGCCTTGACCACATCGGGCAATAGGTAGTCGTGCGAGCCGCGGATCTCGACCGTCAGGCCAGCACGCAGTTTTTCCAGCGCATCTTTCCCCGAGACGATCTCGTGGTCGGCCGAAATGCCGGCCGCCGCATAGGCCTGCAGAGCCGGACCCGCGAGACCTCGTGCGTGCCCCTCGATAATCTTGCCCGAGGCTAGCGCCTCGCGAAGAATCCCGACCATGCGCGGATGAGCATCGAGCACCGCGCGCATGTCCATGACCTCGGCGAGGCCGGCAATTTCAGGCCAGGAGAGAAGCTCCGCAATCTCCGGCGCCTCGAAATTGGCGCCCGAGATTTCCAGCCCTGGGGCTGCGGGCACGCACGAGGAGGCCTGCACTATGAAGCGCAGCGGCAGGCCGCGGCTGGCTTCGACCGCATAGCGCGCGCCGGCAGTACCGAGCACATTCGCAAGCTCGTGCGGGTCGCAGAAGATCGTCGTAGTGCCCTGTGGCACGACCACCGAGGCGTAGTGGTGCGGCACCATATGCGAGGATTCGAAATGCACGTGCCCGTCGATGAATCCAGGTGCGACGGTGCGGCCGCCTAGCTCATCGGTGTCGCGAGCGGCGGTGAAGCGCCCGCGCGGATGGACGCTCGCGATCATCGCGCCGACGATGCCGACATCCGCCTCGCGCAGCTCGAGCGTGGCCACATCGACAACCCGGCCGCCGGTCAAGAGCAGGTCGAATGGCTCCTTTCCCTGAGCCGCAGCAATAGCGCGAAGCCGCGTTGAAAAATCGATCGCCTCAATCATGTTCACCTCGGCTCAGGGAGACCCCGCCTCAAAGGCGCTACTCCGCCTTGATGTTCGCGGCCTTGACGACGCTTGAGAACTTTTCGATCTCCTGCGCCAGGAACGCGGCGAATTCCGCGGGGCTGTTGCCGACAATGCGCAGCCCCGTCTCAGCGAGCTTCGCGCGCACATCCGCATCCTGCAGCGAGGCCACAACCGCCTGGTGCAAGCGCTCGACGATGGCGGGCTCGGTCTTGGCCGGCGCGAACAAGCCGAACCAGACCGTGACGTTGATGTTCTTGAGGTCGGGGTGCTCGGTCAGGCTGGGCAGGTCCGGCGCCACCGGCGAGCGGTCGGGCTCGGTGGTTCCAAACGCCTTGATGTTGCCGCTGCGATAGTTCGGTAGCGCCATCACCAGCGGGAGCATGGCGAGGTCGACCTGATTGCCGACGAGATCTGTCACCATCTGGGCGCCGACCCGGTAGGGGACGTGCACCATCGCGACCTTGGCCTCAATGTTGATCATCTCGCCCGCGACGTGCAACGAGGTGCCGGTGCCGGAGGTCGCATAGCTGTACTTGCCCGGATTGGCGCGCAGAAGCTTCAACAAGTCATCGGTGGTATTAGCCGGAAGTTCCTTTTTCCCGGCGAGCACGAGGGGCGAGCTACCGATCAGCGAGATCGGCAAAAAATCCTTCTGGCTGTCGTATTGGACCGTCGATGGCTGAACGAGCTTGGCGATCGCCATCGTGCTCTCGACCGAGAGCAGCAGCGTGTAGCCATCGCCGGCCACCCGCGCCGCCCGCTGAGTGCCGACGATGCCGCCGGCGCCGGCGACGTTCTCGATCACCACACTTTGGCCGAGGCGCTCGGTGATCTTGGGCGCGAGGATGCGTGCGACCGCATCGACGCTTCCGCCGGCGGCGTAAGGCACGATCAAGGTGATGGGGCGCGACGGATAGACTTGGCCAACGGCCGCGGTCGCAATGGCGCAGGCCGCGAGCGCGAGGCGAACGGAGTTAGCGTACACGGGACCCTCCGGTACATCCATTTGTTGAGTTGCGGGCGTCCACACGCGAGGCCGCCGCCTTCCGTTTAACACACGCTCCGCGGACGGCCACACAATTTCACATCTCCGGCGCGACAGCAGCGCCGAGCACGAAGGCTCACCTCGTCGACGTCTAGTCCCGGGACGCCATCACGGGAGTTTTGCGCAAGCATCTCATGGATGCTTGCGCCCTTGGACCGGCGGCAGCGATTTGAGGTAGGCGGCGATGGCGCTGCGATCTTCGGCCGAGAGCTTCGAAATGTTTCCCACCACCGCCGCCATGGCGCCGCCGACCGTATCGCCGTTGGGCAAGTCGCCGGTTTCGAGGATGTGCTCGATGTCGCTTTGCGAGTAATCGCCGATTCCCACCGGGGTGATGTTGGGCACCCAGCCCTCGCCGCCTTCCGGATCGGGACCGCCGGCGAAGCGCTGGCGCGCGATGATGCCGCCCAGGAGGTTGCGCGGGCTGTGGCACTCCGCACAGTGGCCCGGACCGTTGACGATATAGGCGCCGCGGTTGAACTGCGCCGACTTGGAAGGATCGGGCTTGAACTGCTTCCCGTCGAGAAACAGGAATTTCCACCCTCCGAGCGTGCGGCGAATCTTGAGATAGAACGGCAGGTCGTGCTCGCGCGTCTTGCCTTTCACCGGCGGCAGCGTCTTGAGATAGGCGAAGAGATCGCGCACGTCCTCCATATTCATGCGCTGGTAGGAGGTGTAGGGAAAAACCGGATAGTAGTGGCTGCCGTCGGGCGAGGTGCCCTTCCACATGGCGGTGACAAAGTTCGCTTCGCTCCAGCCGCCGATGCCGTCGTCGCGGTCAGGCGAGATGTTCGTCGGAAAAAACGTGCCGAACGGCGTTTTGAGCCCGAGCCCGCCGCCGAGCCGCGTCTTATCCTGCTGCTTGGGCGTCGCATGGCATGTTGCGCAGCCGCCCGCATGGAACATCGTTTTGCCGTTGTCGAGATTGGGCGCGTAGGGCGCAAGCACGCTCGCCCGGATCGTTGCCGGAATGGTGATCACCCAGAGTGCGGCGGCAGCAACCACCGCGGTGATCACCGCGAGCATTACGACCTTGCGCAGCATCAAAGGGAATGTTCCAGCGCGTCGCGCGGCAGCAAATCGAAAAGGCCCGCCAGGCCGCCCCTCGATCGCGATGCGCGCCAAGCGGTTACGACGCCCGTTTGCGGTAGGTTCGATGACACCCGATGCAATTCTGGCGCACCTCGGTCAATTGAACCTTGAAGCTCTCGAGATCCTTGGTTGCCTCGATCGCCGCCTTCGAGTCGCTGGCGAGCTTGGCGAACCGCGCCGTGAAATCGGCCTTGTTCTCCCAAACCGCCGGCAATGCCGCGGTATCGCCGGCCTTCGAATCATCAGGAAACAGCGCCGGCGCCTTCTCGCCCGCCTCGGCAAATGTCGCGAGTGCTTTTTTCGCCTCGTCGAGATCGAACGGCCGCTTGGCCTGCACCATGTCGACCGCAATCCTATCTTGCCCCCCGTTCGACTTCATCAGAGCCTTGCGGGCGGCGATGGGATCGTTTTGGGCGACAAGCGCAGTGGCGCCGAACGCGAGCACGGCAACCGCAAGCGCGGAACGGATCATGACACTTCCTCCCTCGAGGTGCTCCCTCGATCGAAAGATTTCCGCGCCGGCCGGCACGGCATTTCGGCCGAGCGCTTCGGCAGCGAGAGCCGTGTATGCGGCTTGGTATAAGACACGTGCGTTGATGTTTTTATTCCCGGTGAAGAAAGGCCGGTCCGGCTCACGGCGATCGGAATTCCGCGACTTCGGCAACCGGAGGCCGCAAAGCGTATGGACCCTTACGCGGCGCCGACCGGGGCCAACCGTTCCTGCGGTTCGGCAATCGCCGCATCGACCGCGGTGTCAAAAATGGCGGACAGGGTCGCTGCATCTGCAACGGTGCGCACGGTCATGGGATCGGCATGGCCACGAATGACGATCTCGCTCGCCGGCAGCCCGCTCGGCGCGAGCCCCGCGGTTTTCAGAACTTCGTCCGACAGAACGACCTGGCATTCGAGCTCCTTCGTCAGCTCTTCCAGCCGCGCCGTGACGTTGACCGTGTCTCCCAGCGCCGTGAATACAACCGTATCGCGATAGCCGATGTCGCCGGTAATCACCTCTCCTGCGTGGACGCCGATCCCGAAGCGGATTGGATTGCGCTCGGCTTCGGCGAACATCTTGTTCAGATGGTCCACATTGCCGGCAACCATCGCGGCAGCATTGAGCGCCTGCCGGCAAGCCGTCGCCCGATCGGTATTAAGCCCGAATAAAGCCAAAAGTCCGTCGCCGAGATACTGGTTCGGCTGGCCACCAGCCTCCATCACTGCTTGGGACACCGCCGCCAGGAAGCGGTTGACGATGAACACGGTGTCGAAAGGCAACCGCTTTTGCGCCATTTCGGTCGAGCCGCGCATGTCGACAAACATGCACGCGAGATAACGTTCTTCGCTCAGGTGGCTCCGGCTCTTACCGTAGACAAAGGACGTGTCCGCCTGCGGCGGGAGAATGGGCACCAGCGAAATGTCGCTTTGCGGCCGCAACTGGCAGGCCAGACGGACCGCAGGATCGGCGCTGGCGCCGACGCGCTCCAGCACGAAGGCTTCTCTCGTCGACGGCCGCGGCAACCTGCTGCGATCGCCATGGACGCGAATCCGGCAGGTGGAGCAGCGCCCCTTACCGCCGCAGACGCTCGCATGCGGTAACCGGTAGCGAAAGCTCGCCTCGAGCACGCTCAAGCCTTTGGGCACGCGGATCGTCCGGTCCGGATAGGTCAGACGAATCATGCCGCGGCGCCGCTCCCTGAGGACGCGAACCCCGCGCGCCAGGAAAACCAAACCGATCGCGCCGGCATAGGCGAGCAGGAAATTGTTACGGATATTCTCGAGCGTGGCCCGCTGTGCCGGCGTTCCGATGCGCGCGGGACTTCGCCACTCGGCCACCCGCTCCGGCTGCTGGGCCAATTGCAAAACAACTCGCCCCTGCTGGTAGAATCCGAGCAGCGCAAGAGAGGGAAGCATAACCGCGCCGACGAGCAGCAGAGGCGCTATCCGCGGGAAGAACGACCGCAGACGCAGCCACAGATATATCCCGATACAGCCGTGAATCCAGGCAACGAGCAGCACCGTGACCTGTATCACGCCGAAATCGGGCCTTACCAGCCACAGATTATACAGGGTCTGCCCATAGCTTTTCTGCAGCCCCCACAGCTCGGGTCCGAGCCGCTGGCCTATGACATGCGAGCAAAGCAGCGCCGGAATACTGAGACCAAAGACGAGCTGGACGAGTTCTGTCGCTTTCCATTTGAAGTGCCGGCGCTCGTAGAGCGCCCACAGTCCGAGTGACGCATGGACCGCGAGAGCGGGATAAAGCAATAGCGTTCCGGGCAGGCTGCGCCACAGCGCCATGTGGAACCAAAGCCCATACTCCATGGCGGCGAGCGAAATATTGCCCAGCGAATGATTGATGAAATGACTGAGCAGATAGGAGAAAAGGACAAGGCCGGCGGCGAGACGAACCTGCCTCACGCCGATGCTGCGTAGAGATTTCTGCGGGTTAAAGCCCCGCATGACCTGATCCAACCGTGACTCCGAGAAAATGTTTCCCTTCGCAGGCTCTGATCCCCGTGGAAGCCCGCGCCAGCGTGCCGGAGGGGCCGAGGGTGGGAAGTCTAACCTCTCGCGTTAATATAGCCGCCTTCCCCACACGGGACCAACACGCAATTGGTGCCTCGGGGACCCAATGGCATGCCGTTACCCAAGCTTGGTCCAATCCTCCTGGTTGGGGCTGCGTGGCAGGACGCGCACCCACCCGCCAAACTATTCCGCCGGGGCGGGCGGCGCCTCCGGCACTTGCCGGCGTCGGCGCATCTTTTCCGCCATCCAGCTGCAGACCACGTAGAAGATCGGCGTGAAAATGAGCCCGAACGCCGTCACGCCGATCATGCCGGCGAACACCGCGGTGCCCAACATCTGTCGCAGCTCCGCTCCCGCCCCGATCGCCCATACGAGCGGCATGACGCCGAAGATGAAGGCGAGCGAGGTCATCAGGATGGGGCGCAGCCGCAGCCGTGCCGCTTCGACCGCCGCGGCAAAGCGGTCGCGGCCTTGGTCCTCAAGCTGCTTGGCAAATTCCACGATCAGGATCGCGTTCTTGGCGGCGAGCCCGATCAGCACGACGAATCCCACTTGCGTGAGAATGTTGTTGTCCTGTCCGCGCAGGATCACGCCGCTGATCGCGGCAACGAGGCACATCGGCACGATCATGATCACGGCAAGCGGAAGCGTCACGCTTTCGAATTGCGCGGCGAGCACAAGGAAAACGAACACGACGGCGAGCGCAAAGGCAAACATCGCGGTGTTTCCCGCCCTCACCTGCTGGAACGCGAGCGTCGTCCACTCATAACCGAAGCCGTCGGGCAGGGTCTCGGCGGCGAGCTTTTGCATGATGTCAATGGCCTGGCCCTGCGAGTAGCCGGCGGCGGGCGCGCCGTCGAGCTCGGCAGCGGGGTAAAGGTTGTGGCGCGGCACCCGGTAGGGTCCGGCAATATTCCTCACGGTGGTGAACGAGCCGAGTGGCACCGTGCTGCCGGCCGAATTGCGCACGCGAATATTCAAAATGTCCTTCGGGTCCATGCGATATGGCGCGTCGGCCTGGGCGGTAACGCGGAACGTCTTGCCGAACAGGTTGAAGTCGTTGACGTAGGCTGAGCCGGCAAAGATTTGCAAAGATAGAACTGGGGCGTCGAGTTCTCGAACAAGGTGAACACCTGGCTGAGGCCCGGCGTTTGGGCGGCCTTGCTCATCATGGCGGTGGCCGCTTCCACCAACGCTTGGGAACCGCGGCTTTGGCGGTCTTCGACCATCATCCGGAAGCCGCCGGTATTGCCGATGCCCGCGATCGGCGGCGGCTGTACCACCAGCACCAGGCCCTCCTGGATGCCCGAGAGCCGCTTCAGAAGCTCGCCGGTGATCCCCGCAGCGGATAGCTTGGGATCGCGCCCGCGATTCGCCCAATCCTCGAGGATCAGAAACACCGCGCCGGAATTCGGCGCATTGGTGAAGCTCGCGCCGCTAAATCCGACGATGCTCACGGCGTGGGCGATGCCGGGCGTGTGCAGACAGATCTCGACCACCCGCCGCTGCACCTCGTCGGTGCGGGCCAAGGAGGCGCCGGGAGGCAACTGCAGCACGCCGATCAGATAGCCGCGGTCGACCTGCGGAATGAACCCGAGCGGCGTATTGCGGAATTCATTGAGCCCGTAGCCCAGGATCGCGACGTAGAGGACGAGCATGACGCCGACGATGCGCACCGCCCGGCCGATCAGCCAATGATAGCCGCCGGCGAAACGATCGAAGCTCCAGTTGAAGGCGGAGAAAAAAGCGCGCATCGGCCGCGCCCACCAGGCCATGCGCGGCTGCCGCCCCCGTGGTTTGAGCAAGAGCGCGCACATGGCCGGCGACAGCGTCAGCGACACGATCAGCGAGATGATCGTGGCGGCGGCAATCGTCAGCGCGAATTGACGATAGAATTGCCCGGAAATGCCGGTGATGAAGATCGAGGGCACGAACACCGCGCACAACACGAGCGCAATGGCGATCAAGGCCTCCCCGACCTCGTCCATGCTCTTGTAAGCCGCCGCGCGCGGATCGAGTCCGGCCTCGATATTGCGCTCGACGTTCTCCACCACGACGATCGCATCGTCGACCACGATGCCGATCGCGAGTACCAGCCCGAACAGGGAAAGATTGTTCAGCGTGAAGCCGAACATCGACATGAAAAAGAACGTGCCAACCAGCGAGACAGGAATGGCAACGATCGGAACGACCGCCGCGCGCCACGTCTGCAGGAACAAGATTACGACGAGCACGACGAGAATGATCGCCTCGAGGATCGTTTCCGTTACGGCGTCGACGGACTGCTTGATGAATTGGGTCGGATTGTAGACGATGGTGTATTTGAGACCGGCAGGAAAGCCGGTCGACAACTGCTCCATCGTGTCGATGATGTTTTTCGCCGTCGCCAGCGCGTTCGAGCCCGGCCGCTGGAAGATCCCTAGCGCCACCGCGGGATCGCGGTCGAGATACGAATTGGTCGAGTAGTCCTGCGCCGCCAACTCGATGCGAGCCACGTCGCGCAACCGCACCACGGCGCTCGCGGTCTGCTTGACGATGATGTTGTAGAACTCGTCGGGATTGGTGAGACGCCCCAGCGTCTGCACCGCGATCTGAAACGCGCCCTGATGGGGGATCGGCGGCTGATCGAGCACGCCGGAGGCGACCTGGACGTTTTGGCCCTGGAGCGCCAGAACCACGTCAGTTGCGGTCAATCCCACCGTCTGCAGACGGTCGGGATCGACCCAGATGCGCATCGAGTAATCGCGGCTGCCGAAGACGGTGATCGAGCCGACCCCGTCGATCCGGGTCAAAATGTCGGTGACCGAGAGCGTCGCGTAATTCGAGATGAACAACGTATCGCGCGACTCGTCGGGCGAGTAGAGGTGGACCACCATCATCAGATCGGGCGACTTTTTGGTCACCGTCACGCCGATGTTGCGCACGTCGACGGGCAGGCGCGGCTGCGCGATGGCAACCCGGTTCTGCACTTGCACCTGCGCGATATCGAGGCTGGTTCCGAGCTCGAAGCTCACGTCGATGGAAAAGCGCCCGTCCGCCGTCGAATTCGAGGACATGTAGATCATGTTCTCGACGCCGTTGATCTGCTGCTCGATCGGCGTGACCACGGTCGCGGCTACGATATCCGCGTTGGCGCCGGGATATTGGCCGGAGACGTTGATGGTGGGCGGCGCGATCTCCGGATATTGCGTGACCGGCAAGCGCGAATACGATACGCCACCGACGATCAAGAAAACGATTGAAACGGCCGCAGCGAAGATCGGCCGATCGATGAAAAAGTGTGAGATGCGCATGACGCGGGTGTCGCTCAGTCGGTCTTGTCGGGTGCTCTCGCAGCAGGGACGCTCGCTTGCGGCGATGCCGGCTGCACGTCCGGCGTCACCTTCTGCCCCTGGCGCACTCGCATCAAACCGTTGACGACGACGCGATCGCCGGCCGAGAGCCCATCCTTGATCACCCGCAGGTCATCGACCAGCTGACCAA
>WNFQ01004515.1_pt1 | contig 15304 bp, 15 predicted proteins | sample 5400171 | NCBI WGS metagenome assembly WNFQ01 (sample SAMN13153356, study PRJNA577476) | soil metagenome | isolation source: 20 cm soil under Madrone tree | place: USA:California | collected 2016-06-14
CCCACAGCTTACGGATCAAGGCAATCTGCTGCTCCTGCCGCTTGCCGCGGCGGCGAAAATGTCCGGACATTTCGAGACCGTCGTATTCCACCCAGTTCCAGCCGACCCCGACGCCCAGGCGAAGCCGGCCATCTGAGAACAGGTCAACATCCGCAGCCTGTTTGGCGAACAGGGCAGTCTGTCGCTGCGGCAGGATGATCACGCCCGTCGTCAATCCGAGGTTCTTGGTGACGCCGGCGAGGTAAGCGTAGGTGACCAACGGCTCGTGGAACGGATCGTTTTCTTTATACGGGCCGGTCAACTGCGGTTCTCTGCCGGCATGAACGGCGCCGAGGACATGATCGTAGATCACAATATGGTCGTAACCCAGGTCTTCGGCCGCCTGGGCAAACGCCTTGACCGCCCCCGTATCGCCGCCAAGTTCGATCTGCGGATAAACCACACCAGCTTTCATCGTCCACTTCCTCTTTCACGCTGTGAGGTCTTGGGCCAAATACAGAGCATTCACGTCCGGTCCGGAAGGAGCAGCCCGAACACCGGCACATAACTTTGGCCGCGACACGGTCGCAGATTACCCCGCGCGCTGATGATCGTGAACTGCAAACGGAGCAAGCGATCGTCGGCCTGCCGCCTCGAAAGCTTCAGCCTGACCGGATGGACGCGCGCTCGTGGTTCGGGATGACGTTTGCCAAGGGGTCGCCTGCGTGGTGTGCTATGGCCGCGGTCCGGTTTCGGCGCAGAGGAGACAGCGCCTTCCACAACGCGCATGCCTCGCTTGGCGTCGCCGGGCATTGGGCGGGACTGGCGGGCACAATGGCCCCTATCGTCATCGGGGAGTTTATTACCGACCCGACGAAGCGCTGGCGGGCTGTCCGGCTTGCCGTCGTAGGCACCGCCGCCGCCGTTGCCCATGAAGCGCTCCATGCCATCAGTGAGCTACGCCGACGAAAAGAACAGGAAACGAAGCTGGCCGAGTGCCAGAGCCGGGCCGATTGAAACCAATTGCCCCCTGCGGCGCAGCCTATTTCTGGCGCCGTGGCATGTTCTCCCGCAGCACTTCATTGATGCGCGCCTGCCAGCCGCTCCCCTCCTGCCGGAATGCCTCCAGCACGTCCGGGTCGAGCCGCAGCGTCTGGTTGACCTTTCTGTCCGCCTTCGGCGGCCTGCCACGGCTGCGGCGCATCAACTCCTGGGTCGCCTTTTCGCCAATAAATTCCGGCAGCACGTCCGCAGCGGGCCGCGCCCTGGCGAAATCTTTCTTCGTCCATTCGGGATTGTCCTCGTCGGGGCGCGCGGCCCGGTCATTCGTCGTCTTTTTTGCCATACCGTTTACCGCTCGTTTGTTTGCTTGCCCTGCGCAAGCTCATGACGTGCAAATCCTCGCCGCGAGGCGTCACCACCGCCGCATGTAGACGGCCATCGAGGCGCGCCATCACCAGCAACCGCGGCTCGCCGTAATTGCGACGGTATCCTCCGCAATCACCGCCGTGTCCCATGAAGAGCTCAGCCACCCGCTCGAATGACAGCCCGCGCTCGGCAATGTTCCTTGCGTTCTTCTCAGGGTCGAACGTGACAGCCATATGAAAATACGCCCGAGACCGTCAAGATATTCGCTGTAGCGTAAAATCGCCGTCCCGTCGAGGCGCGAGGCTCCGGCCTGACCGGGCCCCCTCGCGTGGCCGCGCTCAGAGGATACTGAACGCGCACGGCGCCAGGGTGTGAATGGCGCTGGCCTACCGGCTCTGACCGGAGGCAAACTGTGCCGCCGATACCTTAACCCAAAGAGGAAGTCGCCCGATGCCCGAGACGCCGACTTTTGGCCGCTATGCCGAGATCCCCTATGACCGGATGACGCCGGAGCAGCAGGAAGGCTATCGCTCGCTGCTCGAGACCCGTGGGCAGGTGGGCGGGCCGAGCAAGATCTGGGTGCACAACCCCAAGCTGGCGAAGGCAGCGGGCCCGCTCGGAGCCTATTTCCGCACTGGCTACTCGCTCAGCGAGCGCGAGCGTGAGATCGCCGTCATTATCATCAACAGCAAATGGCATTCGATCTACCCGACCAATGCGCACGAGCGCGCCGGCAAGGCCGCCGGGTTGCCCGCCAACAAGGTCGAGGCATTGCTGTCGGGCCTGCCGACCTCGTTCGACGACAAGCGCGAACAGGTCGTCTACGAGATGGCGACGTGTCTTGCCAATTCGCGCTGGGTCGCCAGGGGGCTCTACGACCGCGCCGTCGAGGCGCTCGGCCATGAGGGTGTCACCGACGTGATCTGCCTGATGGGCTATTACACGATGGTCTCGATGACCCTCGCCTTCTACGACGTTCCCGCCGGCGCCGAGGGCATCGCCCGCTGAGCCCAGCTGAAGCTGGTTTTCAGCCGAGATGAGGATCCGGCTCGCCGCCGGTCCAAGTCTCCAGATGGATCGGCTGCCTGGCGATCGCCAAGACCTTGCGCAGCTTCTCGAGCGGCATCGCGAGCCTTTCCGCGAGCTCCTCTGGAGTGGGCTCGCGGCCGATCTCGGGCAGCATCTGGCGCGATGTCCGCACCACCTTGTTGACCGTGTCGATAATGTCCACGGGGACCCGGATCGGGCGATCGCCAGGGTCTTCGGGCTGAGCCATTTCGGTGTCTTTCAAAGCGGCTGTCGCGGTGGAATCCGCAGCTTCTCGAAAATGATAAGCCGCTGCGGCTAATCAAGCCGATAGCGCCACGGAAATGCTTGTCGGAATCGCGGCGGGTCTCGAACGGGCTCTACAACCGTGCGGTCGAGGCGCTCGGCCATGTCGGGATCAGCGACGTGATCTGTCTGATGGGGTTTTACACCAGCGTCTCGATGACCCTCGCCTTCTACGACGTCCCTGCCGGGGCCGAGGGCATGGCCCGCTGAGCTGGGCCTTCCGGGCCTCGGCGAGAACTAACCCTCGCCGAGGCCCGAACGCCGAGATCGCTGCCCTGCCGCAAGGTTCAGGGCGACGGGATCGGGATGGACGGGGCCGTTGCATTAGCTACGACCGCAAAGATCGCGAACGCCAGCGCAGCGAGCGTCAGGATCTGGCCCTCAAAGATGTCCGGTTCATTCGATCCTTCTCTCCAGCGCCGAGGCAAGCATTCGATCGGCGCTGCACCGGCGAACATAATCAAGACTGGACCGCGTCTGCGTGAGGTGGATCACACTCGGGAAAACTTCGGACGCGGGCGTCAAGGTCGTGCGGCTGCGATACCGAGCGTCCCAGCCGCTGCAAGCGACGTTCGGGCCAATGTCACCCGCGCTCGTGCGCGGGTGACACATGGGACCCGGCGAGAGCCGGTTACCGCACCGGCGAGAAGGCCGTCGGGACCAGCAGCTTGTTTTCCTGCCGCACCGGCCGAACCCCGGCCTGTGGCGGCCACGCACCGCCGGGCCGGCGGGATTCCTCGCGGACGCGGGCGCGCTCGTTCAGGTCCTTGTACACCCAGATGTGGGTGAATTTGTTGAGCCCGCCGAGCTCGCTCGTCCAGCACGCCGCCAGCGGCGAGAACTTCTCGCGCGCCTCGATCGCCTTGCCCCACGCGTCGAGCACCTTCGGGATGTCGCCCGGGGCGTAGGTGTAGGTGCGCATCTCATAGACGTTGCCGGTGCCGTAATTACGGCTGCCGAGCTCGCGCATGAACGGCGCCGGGATCACGATCTCGGCCTCTTGCGCGGCGATGAACTCGCCGCCGCCGGGCATCGCGTTGCGCTCGCGGTCGTTCGCCATCGCCGAGCGCACCCTGGTGCGGTGCTGCAAATCGTCATAGGGGTAGACGTGGACGACCTGGTTCAACGGCCCGAACTCGGTGTGCCAGAAGCCCCCCAGTTTCGAATGTTTTACCCGCGAGGGCAGCCGCTTTTCGTAGCGCTCTTCGAATTCGGGAACGGTTCCGGGGCGGAGCGTATAGGTGCGGACTTCGTAAATCATCGCGCATCCTCCAAGTGACAGGGGTTAGCAAAGCATATGCCGGCGAACCGACAGCCCATTCTAACTCCACGTGGGACGGAGGGGATAGGAAACGGTAAACATTTTTGCGCCGCGCGGTGGTGAACGCGTCGGCCGGTAACCGGATATCACGCGTCGGGTGATCTGAGTTGCTTCTGGAGGAAAACACTGGTTGCGATCGCCTGCGGTGCCATTGTGGCGTAGGCGCCAAATGCCGCGCAGATTTGGAAGCCGGCCCGCTGATAAAACCGGAGTGCCGCAATCTGGCGCGCTCCCGTCTCCAACCGGAGCAGCGAAAAGCCGGCGTTGCTCGCCTCTTCCTCGATGCGCGCGAGTAATGCCTGAGCCACTCCGCGTCCGAGTACCACCTCGCGAACGTACATGCGCTTCACCTCTGCAAAGTCGGCGAAGAACGCCACCCCGCCGCATCCCATCGCGGCACTATTCAAGCGCGCCACGAAGAACCGGATATTGGGCGCGAAGATCGCGTCCAACGCCAAGCCATGCCGCTGCTCCGGCGTATACTCCACCGAGAGTAGTTGATCGAGCTCGCCGACTAACGCGCGCACATCGTCGGTTGCGGCCGGCACCAATTCGACGGTGATTTCATCGGCGCTGCTCACCAACTCCTCCGGCACCGCCAGGATGTGCGAGAGGCTATCCGAAGACGAGCGACATCGCGTAGCATGACCGCCACCGATCGTAGCCAGCAAGGGGGACAACATGCTGATCGTCGATGCGCAGGTCCACATCTGGTCGGCCGGTCCGCCGACCAATCCATCGCACCGCCAGGTCACCTCGTATTCGGCCGAGGAGTGCATTCGCGATATGGATGCCGCCGGGGTCAATGCCTGCCTGCTGCACCCGCCGGGCTGGGACCCGAACTCGGGCAAGATCTCGGAAGAGGCAGCCGCCAAGTACCCGAACCGCTTTGGGATCCTCGGCAACTTCCCGCTCGACCGGCCGGAAAACCGCGCGCTGATCGACACCTGGAAGAGCCGGCCGGGGATGCTCGGGCTGCGTTACGCGTTCACTCAGCCGCACCAGGCCAGCTGGATGACCGACGGCACGATGGATTGGCTGTGGCCGGCCGCCGAGAAGGCCGGTATTCCGATCGCATTGATGGCCTCGAACTATCTGCCGCTCCTCGGGCAGATCGCCGAGCGGCACCCCGGTCTGAAATTGCTGATCGACCATTACGCCCGCGTCCGCGACGGCAAGGACGACGCCGCACACGGCAACCAGGCGGCCTTGCTGGCCTTGGCGAAGCATCCGAATGTCGCGGTCAAATGCACCGGCGCGCCCGGCAATTCGAGCGAGCCTTACCCCTATCGCAATATCCACAAATATACCCAGCAGATCGTCGAGACCTTCGGGCCGCAGCGCAGCTTCTGGGGCACCGACATCACCCGCATGCCGTGCTCGTGGAAAGAATGCGTGACGATGTTCACCGAAGAGATGCCGTGGCTCAAAGGCCGCGACCTCGAGCTGGTCATGGGCCGCGCGGTCTGCGACTGGCTCGGCTGGAAATTGCCGGGGTAATCGTTCGCCGCCACCTGCTCCGCCAGGCGCTATCGGCCCCGGAAGGAGGCTGGCCATGCCAACGCGTCGCGCATTGCTGGCCTCCGCACTCGCAGCGGCAATCCGCCCGCCCGCGGTCGGCGCACAGACCTCCTCCGCACCGGGTCCGAGCGCGACGGCCGCGCCAACCACGGTCCTCGAGCTGCAGCGCCGCACGCTCGAAGTGACTGGCAAACCCGCCTCGGTGTTCGCCATTCGCCAACCCGACGGCACCGCCGGCATTGTTACCGAGGTCGGAAAGCCGTTCCGCGTCCGGGTCGAGAACCACATCGATCAGCCGAGCCTGATCCACTGGCACGGCCTCACCCCGCCTTGGCAGCAGGATGGCGTGCCCGGCATCTCCGGACCCCCGATCCCGGCGGGCGGCAGCGCCGATTACGACTTCCCGCTGCGCTTTGGCGGCACGTTTTGGATGCACTCCCATCAGGGACTGCAGGAGCAGTCGCTGATGCTGGCGCCGCTGATCATCCATGACGAGCGCGATCGGTCTTGTCAGCAGGAAGTCGTGCTGATGCTCGACGATTTCAGCTTTACGCCGCCCGAGGAGATCTTGGCCGGGCTGAAGAAGGGCGGCAGCATGCCGAAGATGACCCGTAAGGCGGCACCAATGGCGCCTATGACCGGCATGGCCCAAGCCGCCGCGGCAGCGGATCTGGACGACGTCAAATACGACGCGTGTCTGGCCAATGACCGCACGCTCGCGGATCCCGAGATCATCAAGGTCGAGCCGGGAACAGTGGTGCTGCTGCGCGTGATCAACGGCTCGTCGATGAGCAATTATCATCTCGATCTGGGCCGCCTCAAGGGCGAGCTGATCGCGGTCGACGGGTTTGCGATCGTGCCGTTGCCGGGACGGAGCTTTCCGATCACGACGGCCCAGCGGCTCGATATCCGCGTCGCGCTTCCCCGCGAGCCCGCGGCTCACCCGGTGGTCGCTGTGCTGGAAGGCGAGCGGCATCAGACCGGCATCGTGCTGGTTGCCGGCTCGGCGGCGGTTGCACGCATCCCCAATACGGCCGGCGCGGCATCGGCCGCCCTCACGCTCGGCCTCGAGCGCCGCCTGCGCGCGGCCAAGCCGTTAACGCCGCGCAAAGCCGACCGCGAGCACACCCTGAACCTGACCGGCGACATGGCAGTCTACCGCTGGTCGCTCAACAATATCGTCTGGAACAAGGACGTCCCGCCATTGCCGATCGCAAAGGGCGAACGGGTCGAGCTGGTGATGATCAACCGGACCGGGATGTCTCATCCCATGCACCTGCACGGGCACCCGTTCCAAATCGTCGAGATCGACGGAAAGCGATTTGCGGGTGCGATACGCGACACCGTTCTGGTGCCGCCGGGACGGCGTGTCGTGGTGGCCTTCGACGCCAACAATCCGGGGCTTTGGGCCTTCCACTGCCATCTGCTCTACCATCTCGACACCGGCATGTTCACCACGCTGCGGTATGTCTGACGATGGCCTCCAGTGACGCTGATCATGCCAAGATAGGAGCGATCATGCCCGACCACGGCGCTCCCGACCATCTGCCGATGACGCTGACCCTGCGGAGTGGGCCGACTGTCGGCCGGCTCGGCTTGGGCGCGATGCGCATCAGCGGCCCCGGCGTATGGGGGCCGCCCCGCGACGAGAGCGACGCAATCGCTTTGCTGCGCCGCGCCGTCGACAAAGGAGTCACCTTTATCGACACCGCCGATTCCTATGGGCCGGGTGTCAGCGAGACACTGATCGCCAAGGCGCTCTACCCCTACCCGCCAGGGCTGGTGATCGCGAGCAAGGGCGGGTTCACGCGTCCCGGTCCGGGGAGCTGGGCGGTCGACTGCCGGCCCGCGCATCTGCGGCGGGTCTGCGAGGAGAGCCTGAAGCGGCTGCGGCTCGACCGGATCGAGCTCTACCAGCTTCACACCATCGATCATCGCGTGCCGATCGAGGAGTCGGTCGGCGCCTTGGCCGACCTGCAGCGCGAAGGCAAGATCAGCCATATCGGCGTCTCGAACGTCTCGGCCGCCGAGCTTGCGCGCGCCCGCGCGATGGCGGAGATCGTCTCGGTCCAGAACGCCTACAATCTGCGGGACCGATCCTCCGACGGGCTAATCGATATCTGCGCCGACGCCGGGATCGCCTTCATTCCCTATTACCCGCTCGCCAAGGGCCGGCTCGCCGGCGGCCCGGGCTCACCGCTCGACCGGATTGCCGAACGCCATCATGCGACACCCCGGCAGATCGCCCTCGCCTGGCTCCTGCACCGCGCGCCCGTCATGCTGCCGATCCCAGGCACCTCCTCGATCGCCCATCTCGAAGAGAATTTGACGGCCGCCTCGATCCGTCTCACCGCCGAGGAGTTCCAGATCCTCGATTCTTGCTAGCTTGGTGGCGCGAAGTTCTGGAGACCAAAAGGGGTTCGTCATTGCGAGCGCAGCGAAGCAATCCCGTCGACAACGTCCCGACGTGGACATCGCCCTGTGGGCTCCTCGCAATGACGGGCTCGTATCTTATCAGCGGCACTTCGGAACCGGGACACCAGAGCAGATTTCGACCAAATTGGCACGCTGTCATTGCGGGAACTGCCTCACGGGACGAAGCAATCTCGACCGATCGAGCCTCAGCGGCCCGAGATTGCTTCGCTCCGCTCGCAATGACGATTGGAGTTAGTAGTGTAACCTTCAAAGCTGATCTCGCGGCACACACAGCGACGGGGAGAAGCGCGCACGGCAGGTATCGCCAGCTGGCCGTATTCAGCGAACGAGGCCTCCGGCGGAGAGCGGTAGAACACCATTACTTAGGCTTTCGGCAAGACACTCTCCCTCGATTGGTGGCACGGGCCAACACCGGAGCATTATTTCCAGCCCTCTTGATCGATACAATCGCTTGCTCGACTTCCCTTCGCACCGATTGAGGCCAGGATCGCCCCTTCGGCATCCCCGGCAACCGTACATCGCAGGCTGGGGCGCTACAACGGGTATTGCTATAACCGGCGTAATGCTTGACATATAATCAATTTTGTGATATAAAAACCTTGCCTAGTCTGCTAGAAGCGTGTCAGAGACCTGTATTTCTCCTGCAACGGCGGCGGTTCGGGCGGGGGCGTCAGCGGTCGAGCCAGACGTCCTCCATGCGCCAGCTGTTGAAGATGCTGTTGTCCATCAGGGTCAGCCCCTTGACCTCGGGCTGCCAGCAGGTGCCTTGGCGCATGAAGAAGATGATCGGGCGGACCGCGTCCTCGATCAGCCTGCGCTCGATCTGCCAGACGAGCTCCTTGCGCCGGACCGGGTCACTTTCCGCCGATTGCCGGTCGATCAGCGCATCGATTTCGGAATTGCATCCGGTATAATTGCGCGGCGACCGGCAAGAGTAATTCTCATAGAACTGGTTGTCCGGGTCGTCGACGGCACTGCCCGAGAGGCTCATCGCGACAGTAAAATCCTTGCGCATCAGCTTCGGGACCCAACTGGCGGTCTCGACCGTCTCCAGCTCGGCGTCGATCCAAATCTCTTTGAGCTGGTCGATCAGGATCGCCGCGGGATCCCGATACCAGGCGATGTTGCGCGCCGACACCTTGACCTTTAGCCGATTGTCGGGTCCGTAGCCGAGCGACCGCATCATTGCTCGGGCGTCTTCGCGGTTCCTTTGCACGTCGGGCCCGTAGCCGGTCAGCTGCTGCAGCATCTCCAGAGGCATGCCCCAGATACCTTCCGGCGGCGGCTGCAGAACAGCGCCGATGTCGTATTGACCCTCGCCGAGAATGTCGATGAAGGATTTGCGGTCCAAGCTCAGCTGCATCGCCCGGCGCAGCACAGGGTTGTTGAACGGCGGCGCGTCGGTGATCAGAAGGTTGGCCCTGCCGTTCATTGGCTTTATTTCGCAAATCGCCTGCGGGGCCTGGCTGCGCACATCCTTCACCAGCGGGACCGACACCTCGTAAGGGAAGGTCATGTCGAATTTGCCGGCGACGAAGGCGAGGATGGCGGTCGAGCGGTTCGGAATGATCGTGTATTCGACGCCGTCGAGATAGGGCCGCCCCGGCTTCCAGTAATCCGAGTTTCGCGCCACCTTGATCGACTGGCTGGGTTTGTACTCGACGAACTTGAACGGTCCGGTGCCGATCGGATGGCTGCGCATCTCGCGCGCCGAAACGTGGCAGGGATATACCGGCGAATAGCCGGAGGCGAGCAATGAGAGCAGGGCAGGCTGGGGGCGTTTCAGATGGAAGGTCGCTTCGCCGTCGCTATCGGCGGTGACTTTGTCGATGTTGTGGAACCAGGCTTCGCGGTAATTGAGGCGCAGCTTTTCGCTCGCCTTGCCGGTCAGCAGGTCGTAGGTGCATTTGACGTCGGCGGCGGTGAACGGCTTGCCGTCGTGCCATTTGACGCCCTGGCGAAGCTTGAAGCTCAGCTCGGTCCCGTCTTCGCTCCACGACCAGCTCGTCGCGAGCTCGGGCACGATGGACTCGACCCGGTTCTGCGGCACATGTTGATCAAAGAGCACGAGGTTATTGAACACCCCCATCATCGGCATGATCGCCGATATCGACCCCTCCTCGAGGATCGACATGCTGGCAGGGCTGTCGCGGTGAAACACCCGCAGGCAGGGCTGTCGCGGTGAAACACCCGCAGGGTGCCGCCCTGCTTTTGGGCGAGCGCCGGGTTCGCCAGCCCAATCCCGATTAGCAGTCCGGCTGCTGCAGCGCATCTTACTTCCCGGTTCATCGCCGATCCTCCCCCCAAAGATTAGCTCCGCGTTGGCCTCGACTCGGCTCCCCCGACATTACTGCGGCATGCGCAAAGGCGCACGCCCTGTAACAGCGAGACAGGCATGAGCAGCCTCGATCGCGCAGCTCTGCGCCCATCTGCAGCGCGACAGCACTATTGCGATAGTCAGCAACTCCCTTAAGTGCACCCGGCCCAGCGGGCTTGACGTATCCTCAATTTAGTGATATGGAACTATAGCTAAGAATTGCGAAAATGTGCGGGGAGACCTGCAGAATTCCTGCAAACGCAGGCGCGGTGGGCTTGCAGGCGTCCCGATAATCGGCCGGTGCTATTCGCTGCTTTTCGGACCTTGCATGCGATCCCATTCGACGCGCGAGAGCAAGGTCAGCCAGCGGTTGGTTTCTCGCAATACGCTCAACACGGAAGACACGAACCAAAGATTGAGGATAAGGAGCGCCAACGTAATAAGCTCAAACCAATGCAGGACCACCCAACCATACACCTTATGTCTCCTGATCGAGGAATGAAGCATCAAATAACGCTTTGGGCGCCGGCGACGCTAGTGTTTCTTCCGGCTCCCGCAGGTCTGGCGGGCATTGGTTTGCCATCCCGGGGCAACCGGGTGCTGCGGGTTGACCCGCGATGCGGTTGCCCGACACAGTAGCGCGAGGCGGGAAGCCGCGCCTACGCACCAGTGAGAGAGCCATGAGCAGCCTCGATCCGATCCCCTATTCCGACGCGCAGCTCCGCGCGATTTTGCAGCGGGTCAAGACCATTGCGATGGTTGGCGCCTCGTCGAACTGGAACCGGCCGAGCTACTTTGTGATGAAATATCTGCAGGGCAAAGGCTACCGGGTGATCCCGGTCAACCCCGGGATCGCCGGCGAGACGCTGCTCGGCGAAAGAGCCTACGCCTCGCTGCGTGACATCCCCGAGCCGGTCGACATGGTCGATGTCTTCCGTCCTGCCCGCGACGCTCCCGCCATTGTCGAGGACGCGATCGCGATCGGCGCGCCAGTGGTGTGGATGCAGCTCGGCATCCGCAACGACGTCGCGGCGGCGCTGGCCGAGAAGGCCGGCATCGAGGTGATCATGAACCGCTGCCCGAAGATCGAGTTCGGCCGGCTGGGCGGCGAGCTGTCGTGGAGCGGGGTCAACAGCGGCATCATCCGCAACCGGCCGCCGCAGCCGCCGATCGCCAAGCACGGCCGGGAGCGGCCCACACCCTCGCACAATGTGAATTACGGGTTCGAGACCCGCGCGATCCATGCCGGGGCCACGCCCGACCCCGTGACCGGCGCGCGCTCAACGCCGATCTACCAGACCACCTCCTATGTGTTCGACGATGTCGATCACGCCGCCTCGCTCTTCAACCTGCACAATTTCGGCTACATCTACTCGCGGCTGACCAATCCGACGGTCTCGGTCCTCGAGGAGCGGGTGGCGAGCCTCGAAGGGGGCCGTGCGGCACTCGCCGCGGCCTCGGGGCATGCCGCGCAGTTTCTGATTTTCTTCACTCTGATGGAGGCGGGCGACGAGTTTATCGCCTCGCGCAATCTCTATGGCGGTTCGCTGACCCAGTTCGGGCTGTCGTTCAAAAAGCTCGGCTGGAAATGCCATTTTGTCGACCCGACCGAGCCGGAGAATTTTCGCAAGGCGCTGACCCCGCGGGTCAAGGCGATCTTTGTCGAGAACCTCGCCAATCCGGGCGGCATCGTGCTCGACCTCGAAAAGGTCGCGGCAATCGCCCACGAGGCAGGGATCCCGCTGATCGTCGACAACACCCTGGCGACACCCTATCTCTGCGAGCCCTTCCGCTGGGGCGCCGACATCATCTGCCATTCGACGACCAAGTTCTTGAGCGGCCACGGCCATGCGCTGGGCGGCATCGTCGTCGAGTCCGGCCGCTTCGACTGGGCGCAAGGCGACCGCTTTCCCTCGTTGACCGAGCCCGAGCCCGCCTATCACGGGCTCAAATTCTACGAGAATTTCGGTGACTTCGCCTTCACCACCAAAGCGCGAGCCGTGGCACTGCGGGATTTTGGCCCGACCCTGTCCCCGATGAACGCCTTTTTGACCTTGACCGGCATCGAGACCTTGCATCTGCGCATGGACCGGCACGTCGAGAATGCGCGCAAAGTCGCCGAGCACCTCGCCGATCACCCGCGGGTCGCCTGGGTCTCCTATGCCGGGCTGAGAGAGAGCCCGTTCCACGACCTCGCCAGGAAATACCTGCCGAAAGGCGCTGGCGCGGTCTTCACCTTCGGCCTCAAAGGCGGTTATGAGGCCGGGATCAAGCTCGTCGAAAATGTCCAGCTGTTCTCGCACCTCGCCAATATCGGCGACACCCGCAGCCTAATCCTGCACCCCGCCTCGACGACGCACCGGCAATTGAGCGACGAGCAGCGTCTGGCGGCGGGCGCCGGTCCCGACGTGATCCGGTTGTCGATCGGCCTCGAATCCGCCGACGATCTGATCCGCGACCTCGACGAGGCGTTCGCCGCGGCCGACCGGTAGCGGCTCAGTGCCGCGACAGGCGGTCGAGCGCCATGCGAGCCATTGGATCACCCTGGTGCAGCCGCGAGACATGGCGCGCGAACTGCTCCCGCAATGCAGGTGCTTCCGCAAACGCGCGATCCGTCCAAAAGCGCTTTGCCGGGTCGAAGTAGCCGACCGTCTCAAGAAAAGCGATCGTGAAATAATAGCCCTCAGCCGATGATTCGCTCTTCGCCCGCGCCACGACCGACCCATCCGGGGCGATCGCAGTCGCGAGGCACCATCCGACGAGGCGGTCGAGCTCGGTACAGGCGCGCCTGCGCTGGTCTTCACCCATTTCGGTCCAACCGAGCTTAAACAGGGTCGCGACATCGTAATTGTTGTGGCTCGTCATGCCCTCGTCGTCGAGCCAGCCATTGGGATAACGATCGTCGCGGATCTCGAAGAGGGTATCGATCAATTTCGGCCAATATCCGATTTTGCCATCGAGATAGCGGGCCATGTGAAATGTGAGGCTGAGATCGGTCGTTCGGAAGCGCTGTCCGGCGACTTCGTAGGTGGCGCCGAAGAAGCCGGTAGCCGGGTCCTGCCAATTGGCGACAAAGGAGCGGATGACCGCTTCGAGCCGCGGATCCCAGCGATAATTTTTTGGCCGGCGCCACAAAATCAGTCGAACGAGATTGGCTGTCGCGAAGTTGAGCTCTTTGCGATGGTCGGTGCCCTCCTCTGCCAAGCGAGAGACGAGGAGGCCATCGAGGTAACGTTCGAGACGATCGGGATCGTTGACGCGATCGAGAAAGCGTGGCGGTGGGCCGTCGAAATCAGCCGCGAGGAGATGGTCGACTGACGCATCGAGCTTCAGAAACCAGATGTCGGTTCCGGCGCCGTAACTGCCTTCCTCGTCCGGGCCGGCGCTCAGCGGCCTCGGCAGCGCAGCCAAAGCACGGATCCTGTCCAAGTTCGCCCGAACACCCTCTGCGTCAGCAATATATTCCAGCCGCCAGCGAAGCTCCCTCAACGCCTGGCGCAGACATGAGGTGTCAAGGCCGCGGGCCTCATCACAGTCGAGGCGGGCTTGGATCATTCGAACCTCCGGCTGCACCGCCCGGCAGAGATCGGCCATAGCCGGGAAACACGCCGTGATTTCACGTAGCGGGTTCCAGCCCGCCGGAGCTCGCCGCGTTTCCTCCGAACTGGTCATGCTCGCGCTACGCCCCGCCCAGCGCGCGACTGGTATTGGATCCACGCGGCAAAAGCTGTTACGGCGAGTACCCCAGCAAGAGCGATCACGCTGGCGAGCATCAGCGGGCTGCCGCTTGGTCCGAGTGAAAGTGCTGCAGTCGCTCCGGCAGCCCCGGTCATTTGCATGAAACTTCCCAAGCCTGCCGCAGCGCCAATAACGCCGGCGTTGACCCCGAGACTGCCGGCCGTCGCGTTGGGCGTGATCAGCCCGCTGCCGCAGCAAATCAGGATCATCGGCGCGATTATCGCGTACGGGCTCGTCACACTAAGCAATGCCAAGGTGACCATGATCGAGCCGGCCGGGATCAGCGCCAAACAGCCGATCGCGATCAGGCCATCAATGCCGAGCCGCGGCGCCAGCCGGTTCGACAGAAAGCTGCCGGCGAGAAAGCCCATCGGCGGCAGCGCAGCGTAAAAGCCGTAATCTTCGGGGCGAACACCGAAGCCGACGATCAATACCGCCGGAGCCCCAGCGGCGAAGATGTGAAAGCCGGCGTGGGAACCGGCCGCAGTAAATGCGTATGACAGGAAGCGCCGCGTGCCAATCAAACTCCGATAGCCGGCGAACATTGCGCCGATGCGAAACGGCGGACGGTTTGCCGCTTGGTCCTTAGGCACATATCGACTGACTAGCGCCGTTGCCGCGCAGGCCAGCAGGGCAACGACAACGAAATTGGCCCGCCAGCCGAACCAGCCCTGCAGAAATCCGCCTAGCAGCGGCGCGAAAGCCTGCATCAGAGTGGCGGCGATGGCGCGGCCGGCAATGACCTGTGCGGCCGCCTCCCCTACCCACAGCTCGCGCGTGATCGCGCGCCCGACGACCAGTCCCGCGCACGCTCCAACTCCTTGCACCACTCTGGCCGCGATCAGAAACTCGATCGTCGGGCTCAGCGCGCAGGCGAGGCTGCTGAGGGCGCTCAACACGAGGCCGCCTACGATCGTTTGCCGGCGCCCGTAGCGATCTGACAGTGGTCCGAGCACGAGCATGCTCAGCGCAAAAGCCAACAGGTAGCCCACAAACGTAAACTGCACCCGGGCGATCGAGGTCTCTAATGCGCTGGCGATCGCCGGTATCGACGGCACGTAGATCGTCGAAGCAACCATTCCGAGAGATGACGCCATCGTCAGGGTCAGCAACAGCACCCGCCGACGGGAGTCTGCAAACCCATCATCTCTCGGCGGACGGTTGCTAGAGATTTCAGTCATGATCGATCCTCACTCGTGAATGTCGCCCGACAAGCTTATACTTTCGGCCCCGGCCTTCCGATTTGCAGAGCTCCGCTCGGGGGCAAGGAGGCCCGCGATGCGGTAAAGGGG
>WNFQ01001820.1_pt1 | contig 15302 bp, 9 predicted proteins | sample 5400171 | NCBI WGS metagenome assembly WNFQ01 (sample SAMN13153356, study PRJNA577476) | soil metagenome | isolation source: 20 cm soil under Madrone tree | place: USA:California | collected 2016-06-14
AGATTGTCCTCGACGTCCTGAAAGGCCGCGAGCACCGTGCCGCGGTAGTTGGCGACCTGCTCGTCGTAGGCAGCGTGCGCGGCGGCGGACTGTGCCGCGTGCAGGCCGCCGTCGAAGAGCGTCATCAGCGCCTGCGGACCGACCGACCAGAAGCGGCTCGGGGCGCTGATCCAGTTGGAAGCCGCGCTGCTCTCCACTCCTGCCGTGCCAAGCAGACTGAACACGGGAAAGTAGGCCGCCCGGGCCACGCCTATAGCGGCATTGGCCGCCGCGACACGGCGCTCCGCGGCCGCCACGTCGGGACGGCGCTCCAGCAGCTCGGAGGGCAGGCCGGGCGCGAGCTCCGGAACCGGGAGATCGCCGCCAGCCGCGCGCGCGGCGATACTGAAATCGGAAGGCTCGCGGCCGACCAGCACGGCGATGGCGTGCTCGGTCTGGGCGCGGCGCAGGCGGGTGTCCTCGGCCAGGGTGCGGGCCGACTCCAGTTGGGCCTGCGCCTGCAGTACGTCGGCAATGGCCGCGGCCCCGCCGTGATACAGGTTCTGGGTGAGCTGCAGCGCCCGGGCGTAGTCGGCGACCGTGTGATCGAGCAGCTGCTGCTCGGCATCCAGGCCGCGCAGCGTGAAGTAGTCACTGGCGAGCTCGGCGCGCACCGTGAGATCGAGCGCCGCAACATCCCCTGCGCTGGCCTGCTCGCTGGCACGCGCGCCGGCGACGGTGTTACGCACGCGGCCAAAGAGGTCCAGCTCGTAGGACAGATCCCCCTGTGCGGTGAAAATATTCCCGATAGCCGGCTTGCCGGGCGTATAGCTGGGCGAACTGAGCGAGGTCCGTGAGCGGGTGGCGTTCGCCTGAGCCGTCAGCGCCGGAAACCATGCCGAGCGTGCGATACGGGTCTGGGCGCGCGCCTGATCGAGACGCGCGAGCGCGGCCCGCAGGCTCTGATTGGCATCGCTGACCTGCGATTCGAGATCATCGAGCTCCCGCTCCTGGAACATCGTCCACCAGCGGCCGCGCGGCGTACTGTCTGCAGGCGCGGCGAGCTTCCACGCGCCGGCCTCCTTGTAGGAATCCGGCGGGGCAGGCACGGACGGGCGTTGATAGCGCGGGCTGAGCGAGCACCCGCTCAGCACACCCAGCACCACCCCCGCCAGCGATGCCGCCCGTTGCATCAGGAAGGTCCTGCCGCGTCACGCGGCGGCGGTCGCGGCTGCACGATGCGCACCGGGGCACCCTCGCTGATGGAATCGGGGGGATTGACCACCAGGGTGTCAGCCGCGTCGACCCCTGTCAGCACCTCGATTTCGGTGCCGAAATCCCGCCCCTGCGTGATGGACTTCAGGTGCACACGCTGCTCGTTGTCGAGGGTGGCGACCTCCAGGCCGTGCGCGCGAAACAGCACCGTATTGACCGGCACCCGCAGGGTGTCGGCGCCGGCGGAGAGGGTGAAATGCACCTGCGCATAGGAGCCCGGCAGGAGCTCACCCGCAGCATTGTCGATCTGCAGCTCGACCTGCAGCGTGCGGGACGCGGCATCCAGCGCGCGCGCGGTGGAGGCGACGGAGGCGGAGTAGCGCTCGGCGGGACGATCCGCGAATACCAGCGCCGCCGCCAGTCCCGGCTGAATGGCCGCCGCATACGCCTGCGGTACGGACACGTAGATGCGCAGCCGATGCGTGTCGGCCACGCGAAACAGGGCGCTGCCCGGGTTCTGCCCGGCGTTGATCAATGCGCCGACATCGGTGTTGCGTTGGGTGACCACGCCGTTGAAGGGCGCCACGACACGCTTGAAGGACTCCAGCTCCCGCAGGCGTGCCAGGTTGGCGGCGGCCGATTGCCGCGCCGCGGCCTTGGCGGCCGCATCCCCGGCGCGCTGATCGGCATCCTGCTGCGACACGGACTCCGTCGCGAGCAGACCCTGCCAGCGCTCGTGGGTGGTGCGGGCGAGCTCGTAGTTGGCCTGCGCGGTCGCCAGATCCGCCTGCGCCTGCCGCAGCTGCTGGTCCACTTCCGGGGTGTCGATCTCGGCGAGCACCTGGCCTTTCTTCACGGTCGTGCCGATGTCGGTGTGCCACACCTTGAGGTATCCGCTGGTGCGCGCGTAGATCGGCGCCTCGTAATAGGCCTGCACGCTCCCCGGCAGCACCAGGTTGCTGGAGGCCGGACCCCGGCTCGGCTTCGCCGTCGCGACAGTGGCAACCGCGGCCTCAGCGGCCTCGCGGCCGAGGGTGTCGCGGGCGCTGAGCCGGCTCACGATGCCCCATGCGGCCAGGACCAGCGCGAGAGCGAGTGCAATGAACGCCAGGCGCCGCACGCGTGACGACAGGTCGGACATCAGCGGCTCCGGCGTCCGTGGATGAGGGTGAAGACGGTGGGCACGAAGAACAGTGTAGCCACCGTCGCGAAGACCAGTCCGCCGATCACGGCGCGGCCAAGCGGCGCGTTCTGCTCCCCGCCTTCTCCAATGCCCAGCGCCATGGGCACCATGCCGATGATCATCGCCAGCGCGGTCATCAACACGGGGCGGAAACGCGTGACCCCCGCCTGCAGGGCGGCATGGGAGGCGTCATCGCCCGCGTCCATGCGCTGGCGCGCGAAGCTGACGACCAGAACGCTGTTGGCGGTGGCTACCCCCATGCACATGATCGCGCCGGTAAGGGCCGGCACGCTCACGGGTGTGTGCGTCAGAAACAGCATCCACACGATCCCGCTGAGGGCGGCGGGCAGGGCGGTGATGATGATGAACGGGTCGAGCCAGGACTGGAAATTCACCACGATCAGCAGGTAGACGAGCACGATCGCGGCCGCGAGCCCGAGCAGCAGACCTGCGAACGACTCGGTCATGGTCTTCACCTGGCCGCGCACGGTGACTTGCGAGCCGTGTGGCAGGGAACGCTGCGTGTCGGCGAGCAGCTTGTCGATTTGCGCGGACACGAACCCGAGGTCGGTCCCCTCGACGGCTCCGAAGATGTCGACCACCGGAGTGGCGTCGTAATGGCTCACGACCGCCGGCGCCACGCCGCGATGAAAGCTCGCAAGGTTGGCGAGCAGCTGCGCGCTGTGGCCAGCGCCGCTGGCCACCGAAGTGGCGGGCGAGGTGGTGCCGGTGACCGGTGTGGCGGCCAGGTCCAGGAGTGAGGCCAGCCGGAACTGCGGCGTCTGGGCGGCGATGCTGTACTGGGTGCCGCTCTTCGGGTCGATCCAGAAGGACAGCGTGGTCTGCGAGCTGCCGGACAGGGAGACCAGCAGATCCGAGGCGACATCCGTCTCCGACAGCCCGAACAGCGCCGCCTTGCTGCGATCGACCTCGACGTTGAGCGTCGGGTAATCGAAGGCTTGCTGAATGCGCAAATCAACGACCCCCGGGATGCCATGCATCCTGGCGAGCAAGGCGTTGGCGTAGCCGCGGTTGGCGGCGACGTTGAAGCCCGATACCTGCACGTCGAGCGGAGCCGGCAGACCGAAATTGAGGATCTGGCTCACCATGTCCGCCGGCAGGAACGCGAAGGTTGTGGACGGGTAGAGCGAGGTGAGCGTGTGACGCAGCGAGCGTACGTAGCCTGCGGTCGGCCGATGGTCCGCAGAGAGGTTCACGAAGATATCGGCATCGCCCGGCCCGACCGGCGCCGAGGTGGAATACGCGAGATTGATGCCGCTGTAGGGGACGCCGATGTTGTCGACGATGGTCGTAATCTCGTGGGCGGGAATCAGCTGGCGAATCGTGGCTTCGACGCGATCGCACAGGGTCGCCGTTTCATCGATGCGCAGGCCGGTCGGGGTGCGCAGGTGCAGCTTGATCTGCCCCGCATCGACACTCGGGAAGAAATCCTGGCCAAGGCCGGGCAGGTAATGGCCGAGCGGGAAGGCGAGCAGGGCGGTGGCCGCCATGGCAGCCAGGAACGGCAGCGCGAAGCGTGAGCCGCTCGCCAGGGCCCGCTCGAGCAGCGCGTGATAGTCCGCGCGCACCTGCGTGAACCACTGCTCGAAACGCCGCTGCAGGCGCTGCAGTGCGCCGCGCGGCGGCCCCGCCGCACGCGCATCGTGGCGCTGCAGCCAGTACTTCGCGAGCGTCGGAACCAGCGTCCGGGACAGCAGGTACGAGGCCAGCATCGCGAACACCACCGCCTCGGCCATCGGCACGAACAGGTAGCGCGCGATGCCCACCAACATGAACATCGGCACGAAGACGATGCAGATAGCGAGCGTGGAGACGAGTGCGGGCACCGCGATCTCGTGCGCACCGTTCAGGATCGCCGCCTCCACGTCCTCGCCATGCTCGAGGTGCCAGTTGATGTTCTCGATGGTGACGGTGGCATCATCGACCAGGATGCCGACGGCGAGCGCCAGCCCCCCGAGGGTCATGATGTTGATGGTCTCGCCGAGCGCCGACAGGCAGACGAGGGAGGCGAGGATCGACAACGGGATCGACACGGCAATGATCAGAGTGCTGCGCCAGCTCCCCAGGAACAGCAGGATCATGAGAGCCGTCAGCGTCGCGGCGATCACCGCCTCGCGCGCCACGCCGGAGATGGCGGCGCGCACGAACAGCGACTGGTCGCCCACCAGGTCGACGTTGAAGCCCGCCGGCAGCGCGTCGCGAATCCGCGGCAGGCGTTGCTTGATGGTGCGGATGATGTCGAGCGTCGAGGCGCTGCCGGTCTTGAGCACGCTCATCAGCACCCCGCGGCGGCCGTCGCGGCGCACGATGTTGGTCTGCGGCGGGTAGCCGTCGCGCACGTGCGCCACGTCGCGCACGTAGATCACGCTGCCATTGCGCGTGGTGACCGGCAGGTCGTTGAGTTCAGCCACCGTTCGCGGGTTGGAATTGACCGAGACAAAGTACTCCCGGTCGCCGATTTTCTGGGTGCCCGCCGGCAGGATCGAGTTCTGCGCACCGAAGGCGGCGGCCACATCGTTCCCCGACAGGCCCTGGGCGCGCAGGGCGTCGGGATCCAGATCGACCTGCACCTGGCGCTGCAGGCCGCCGTAAGGGTAGGGCATGGAGGCGCCCGCCACGGTGGAAAGACCGGTGCGGATGATGCTGTTGCCGAGGTCGAACAGCTGGGCTTCCGAGAGGTTGCCGCTCGACAGGGCGAGCTGCAGGATCGGGACCGAAGAAGCGTTATAGGCGAGGATGAAGGGCGGCGTGGTGCCGGGCGGCGCGGAGCGCAGATTGGTCTGCGAAACAGCAGTAATCTGCCCGAACGACAGTTCTTCGTTGACGTTCGGCTGGAAGAAGTACTTGACCACCGAAGTGCCGGCGAGGGACTGCGACTCGGTGTGCTCGACGTCGTTGACGGTGGTCAGCGCGTAGCGTTCGCTCCCCAGGATCATGCGGGTCGCCATTTCGTCCGGCGACAGCCCGGAGTACTTCCACACGGCGGCCACCACGGGGATCCTGATGTTGGGGAAGATGTCGGTCGGCGTGCGCCAGATCGCGAACATGCCGAGCAGCGTGATCACGATGGCCAGCACGATGAAGGTGTACGGGCGCCTGAGCGCCAACCTGACGATCCACATCGCCCCGGCAGGGTAGCGCAGCGCGAGCGGCTGACGATTGCGCGGCGGAGCGTTTCGGTTACAGGTGAAATCGGGATCGCAGGCGCCACGCGACGCGCAGTAGTGCGCGTGGCAGCGCCGAAGTGCAAGGTGTGGCGGCCGCGGGCAGCACGCGGCTCCGGGGCGGCGGGCGAGCGCTCAGTACACGGCTTCGACCGGGACGCCGACGCGATAGCCGGCGCCGCGCTCGGTGACGATGATCTGCGGCTGCGCCGGGTTGCTCTCGATCTTGCGCCGCAGCCTCAGGATCTGCACGTCGATGGCGCGGTCGTAGACCTCGTTGTCGTAGCGCCGGCTCATCTCGATCAGCTGGTCGCGTGTTACCACGCGATTGGCGGTCGCCAGCAGCGCGGCGAGCAGGTTGAATTCGCCGTTACTGAGCGCGACTTCGCGGCCGTCGCGCGCGCTCAGCTTGCGCGTGCGCAGGTTCAGCTCCCAGCCGGGGAGGCGGTAGGCGCGGCACACCGGGGCGCCGTGGATCTCCTGGCCGGCGTGCGTACGCCGCAGAACGGTGCGGATCCGAGCCAGCAGCTCGCGCGGACTGAAGGGCTTGGTGAGGTAGTCGTCGGCGCCCAGCTCCAGGCCCATGACGCGGTCGGCTTCCTCGGCGCGGCCGGTCAGGATAATGACCGGCAGCTGCGATTCGGCACGCAGCTGTCGCAACAGCTGCATGCCGTCCTCGCCATGCAGCCGCAGATCCAGCAGCACCAGATCCACGACCTGGGCACGAAACGCGCCCATCAGTTCCGCGCCGCTCGCCGCCTCCGACACCCGAAAATCGTTCTGCGCAAGGTACTCGCTGACGAGCTGACGCACCGCAATGTCGTCGTCGACCACCAGCACGTGCGGAGCCGGCGCCTCCTTCACCACCGCGGCCATCCATGATGCGGGTGCTCATCGTCGAGCGTGATAGGCTTCACCGGGATCTCATCCGCGACTCGGAGGGCGGCGTGCAGGCCGTCTGTCCGGACAGCGTCACCGCCGTTCAGGCAGACATCGATGCAGTACTCATCGACGTGGCATCTCAGCAGCAGGCTCATGCGGTCCTTATGTCCTGGCGGCGTGCCTACCCGCGCGCCGCGATCGTGGCGGCCTCCGGCGAATGATGCCATGGCCCGTAGACTGGGAGTGACCCGCATCCTGGCAAAGCCCTTCACGCGCGGCGATCTATGGACAGCACTCGGCCTCCAGGCCCGGCGCTGACGGGCGTGGCGCGCCGCGAGCGCACGCGCGGCCCGACGCTGCGCGTGCGCCTGGTGGTATTCGTGCTGGCCACCTGCGGGGCCGTGTGGCTGTCGGCGCTGTTCGATACGCTGCAGGACCGTGACGCAACGCTCCTCATGGCCGAACGCCAGCACGACAATGTGGCAGGCGCACTGGCGGAACAGGCCGCCCGCGCATTGCAGGCGACCGACCTGATCCTGCAGCAGGCGGCGCTGCTCGACCCGGATGCATTCCCCGCGTTCAACGGGCGCGCCGCGATCCCGGACCTGTTGCGCCGTCACATGAGCGGTGTGCCCCAGGTGCGAAACCTCTTCCTGTTCGATCCGGGCAGGCATCTGCACCTGAGTTCCGCGCCCGCCGGCAGCGCCAATCCCGATTTGAGCGACCGCTCGTATTTCATTGCGCAGCGCGACCAGCCGAACCTGGGGCTGTACGTAAGCGAGCCGTTCATCAGCCGGGTGACCGGTGACCCGACGTTCGTTCTGAGCCGCCGGCTCGGCGGACCAGGATTCCGCGGCATCGCCGGAGCGTCGGTGGACATCGGTTATATCCGCCGCTTCTACCATGCATTGGATCTGGGGGCCGGCAGCAGCATCGAGCTGTTGCGCGCCGATGGCGTGACCCTCGTGAGCCGCGAGCGTGGCTACGTCGCGTCGGCGCCCTCGATATGGCTCGGCGCCCTGGCCGCGCTCGGCAACACCGAGGCGCGGCATATGACGCTGGAGCATCCGCTGCTCGGGCGCGCGCGCGTCAGTCTGCGGCGCGTGCCGGGGTATCCGGCGGTCGTCGCCGTAGGCCGCACCGAGCACGAGATTCTGGGCGTCTGGCGCGCGAAGGCGTGGAAGAATGTGGCACGGACTTTCGTCATCACGACCCTCGCGGCGATCCTCCTGATTGCCTTTCTGCGCCAGCTGGAGCGCCACGAGCGTGTCACGGCTCAACTGCATCAGTCGCAAAAGCTTGAGGCGCTCGGGACGCTAGCCGGGGGCATCGCCCACGATTTCAACAACATGCTGGGCGCCGTGCTCGGCTACGGCGAGCTTGCGATCAAGCACACGGACGCCGGAAGCCCGCTGCGCCGCTACATCGACAACATTGTCGTCGCCGCCCAGCGCGCGCGCGACCTGGTCGCCCGCATCCTGGCGTTCAGTCGCCCGGGGATGGGCAACAGCGCGCCGGTGGCGCTGCAGAAGATCATCGCCGAGGTGAGGAGCCTCACCTGCGCAGCGCTCCCCACAAGGGTGACGGTTGCCGTCGAGGTTCCGTCCGAACCCATCGTGGTCGCGGGAGACGCGGCGCAGCTGCACCAGATGCTCGCCAACCTCGTGACCAACGCGGTGCAGGCGGTCAGCGAATCCGGCCGCGTCGTCATTCGCGCCGCAGCGGTCGAAGTGGACGCGGAGCGCGACTGCACGGTGGGCCACCTGCTGCGGGCGCGATACGCGCGCGTCGACGTCATCGATTCCGGGCTGGGCATGACCAACGCCCAGGTCGAGCGGATCTTCGATCCGTTTTTTACCACCAAGCCCGTGGGCGCGGGCACGGGCCTTGGCCTGTCCCTCGTGCACGGAATCGTCCTCGACCACGCAGCGGCTCTGCAGGTCGACAGTCACCCGGGGAGCGGGACGACCTTCAGTGCGTTTTTGCCGCTCGCCGAGGGCCAACCCGCGCAGGAGCCGGCTCCCGTGGCGGTCGCGCCCGGCAACGGCGAGTCGATTCTGGTGGTCGATGACGAGGAGGGCCTGGTGCGCCTCGCGGAGGAAGTGCTGGCCTCGCTCGGCTACGAGCCGGTGGGATGCCTCGGCGCACTCGAGGCCCTTAGCGTGTTTCGCGCAGCTCCCGAGCGTTTCGACGCGGTGGTGAGCGATGTGATCATGCCCGACATGACCGGGCCCGAGCTGGTGCACGAGCTGCGGCGGCTGCAGCCGGCGTTGCCGGTCATTCTGATGAGCGGCTACGGCGGACCGGACCTGCAGGCGCAAGCGCAAGCCGCCGGCGCGCAGGCGGTGCTCATGAAGCCGCTGGCAGCCGCGGAGCTCGCCGCCTGCCTCGCGAGCGTGCTCCCCGAGGTTCGCGGGCGCACCACACCCGGGTGCCCGGCGATACCGGGCACCCGGACGGACTTCAGTGCTCCGGGTTAGTCGTCACGGTGCCGACGTGTCGCAGCGTCCGCGTTGACGAGGCCATAGCCGGTGAAATTGTTGACCGGCAGCTTCGGGTTGGCGATCACCGTCGCGGTGGATGTCGAGCCGTTATCGAGAGTCACGCTCACCTTCAGGCCGCGGAAGCGGTCCGGGTCCTCCTGAGTGGTGCCCTCGATTGGCGCGAACACCGACAGCCCGAAATCGAACCAGTCGTGACGGTCGAAACTACCCGGCGCAAACGTCATGGTGAATTTGGTCCTGTCCGGGCTCACGGTGCGGGTGATGTCAGTGATGGTCACGCCCCTGGAATCGCCGACGCTGAAACGGTTGGGGTTCGTGCTGAAGATGAGCCCGATCGGCGATGTGTCAAGGGTGATCGAGCTGACGGCACGATGGCCGTCACCACCCAGGGCGAGCGTGAAGTCGCGACTCCAGCGCGTCCAGTCGGCGTTGGCTGAGAACGTCACCGGACCTGCGATTGTTCCCGCTACCCAGCGCTGATTGGGCACGGGCAGCGGCGTCGCGGTCTGCTCCAGGCGTCGGTACAGCTCGCGCGGCGAGAGGCTACCCGGGCCGCCTGCCGACTGTAACACCAGGCCCGCAACCGCGGCGGCATCCGGCGCTGCGGCACTGGTGCCGAAAAAGTTAGGCGAGCCATTGCCGTCGCTATCAAACCCGAAGAACGTCGTATCCACGCCGTCGGCCGCGGTGAGTTGTGGCGTGAAGCGCACCTGCGGCTCCTCCAGGCGATTGCCGGCCGTGTCGAGGTAGATCGTCACCGGTCCCGGAGAGCTGAAGTCTTCCGGGAACTGCGGAATGGCGTAGTAGGTGGCGGCCACCCCGCGAGCTCCGGCGGCCGTCGCGTGTCCAAAGGTCGAGGGCGAATTCTGCCGCTCGCTGACAGCCAGCCCGTTCAAAACGATGTATTTGATGTGGCGCGCGGGGCCGTCATTGACCTTGCCGATCACCAGCTGGTAATCGGTCACGTTGGCGCCGCCGACGATGTCGGTCGCGAACGGAATCAGATCGATGAACTCGAAGGGTTCATCCGTCAGCAGGTTGTTGTCGGTGGTGTAGAAACCCGGGAAAGCGGGGCTCGCGGGATCCATCCAGTTGCCGTCCTTGTCGAATACATAGATGTTGAAGTCCGTCTTCACGAGCCCGAGGAAGAAGGCCTCATCCCACTGAAAAGAGAGCACATTTTCCCCATCCGTGCTGATGCGTTGCGTGATGCTCGCCGAGCCCTCTGCATTGTTGAAGTTATGCACGGTCCGCGGCCGGATGGCCGCCGGAATCTGCTCGAGATGCACGTTGCCGTGACCGGAGGCGACCAGCGCCTGCGCCCTCGCGAAGGAAAGGGGCCGGTAGGTGTCCTCGAAGGCCTCGAGTCCGTTGTTGCCGGCCGAGGAAAAGTACGCGGCGCCTGCCTGGCTGGCGTCATCGACCGCCTGAGCAACGATGCCGTCCGAATACATGGGCTCATCGAAGTAGAAGACGTCATCGACAATGACGTCGGCATGGAACTGCGAGCGCAGCGCGAGGATATTCTCCGCGAACTGCAGCTCGCCGTTGAATGCGCTGGCAAAGCCGAGCTGGGCCCCCGGGGCAATGTCGTGCACCAGTTGCAGCATTGCTCTACCTTCGTCGGCGCCCGGCCCGTTGATGGTGGGATCGATTTCCTGAAGCAGCGTTACACCGCCGGCGGGCAGATCGCCGCTGGCGATATCATCGGCAGCATGGATCGTGCAAGCCGGGCACGAGTCGTAGCTGTCCGACAGCGCGCCGATGCGGATCCCGGTGCCGTCGACGCCACGCGCCTGCGCGATGTCGGCTTTCTCGAGGGCTACCGCCTGGCTCTGCACCGATCCGGCGTGTTTGATCGGGCGTTGCGTAGCGTGCAGAGAATGCACACCGGCAACACCCGCGGCCGCGTGTACACCTGACAGCGGCAGATACCCCTCGACCAGTGAGCGATTGATGCTGCTGCGCGTCTGCAGGCGAAAGCCAACCGCCGCGAGCTTCGCGAGTACGCTTTCGGCATTGGCACCGGGCTGCAGTTTTACGAGCACCAGCGGGTCGCCGGCGCTCGTGATGTGTAGCTTCAATTGCGCCGGAAGCCGTGGGTCGCCCCGGTCATACGCGGCGGACAGCTCCTTCAATCCGGCTCCGAGCGTCGCGGACGCCGTGCCCGCGGGCGAAGCAGTGGCAAGCAGGCACAGCGCAGCCAACACGGCGACGCTGAGCTGGCGGTGTATACGCATGAGTGAACTCCCCGGTGCGCGCGTTGCTAGGGTGCGCGCTGATGGACAAGACGCTAGGTTCTGCGATGCGCCGCGTCAAGCCCCCGCCGAGCCGCGGGAACGCCGGAGATCGCGCGACGACTTGGCAGAATGTCTCGCCGCCGTCACGTGCCAGTCACAATCGCGACGCCGCCTTCACCGCTACAGCACCAATGTCATGTCAGTGACATGCAGCACTGGGTGCTTTCCCCCATGCGGCTCGTGCACCACATCAGCAGCACTGAAATGGGAACCGGGATCGACAAGTGACGGACACCGTCATCGCGGCGCGCCCGGTCAGTTGCGAAACCGGCGCCACGAGACTCTCGTCCAGCCGCATGCCCTGGGAGGATCTACGTCGGCGAAGACCATGGTGGCCTCCTGGACGGTCCGGCAGAGGATTGCACGGTCTGCGGAAACCCGGGCAGGACTCAAGTACACTCCCCCCCGCCCGGAGACAACCGAATCACGAGCCAACAGCAGGGGCCTTCGCGGGACCCCAAATACGATTGTGGCGCGTCTCCGGCATCACAAACAGGCAGATGAGGAAGCACACCGCCGGCACCGCAATAGGGTAGATCAAGGCACGGCCCACGCTGCCGGTCGACAGAAATGCGGCGGAGGTGATGAATGGCACCAGGCCCCCGCCCCAACCGTTGCCGATGTGGTAGGGCACGGAAACGGACGTGTAGCGGATTCGGCTTGGAAAATACTCTGCCAGGAACGCCCCGACCGGGCCGTACACCATGCCGACGTAGGACACCAGGATGAATATGATGAAGATCGCGGTCGGATAGTTGACTGCGCCGGGGTTGGTGACTTCACCCAGCCAACCGTACAGCGGGTAATACGTCAACGCTGCCAGCAACATTCCCCCGAGAATGACCGGCTTGCGGCCGATGTTGTCGGAGAGCCATCCGAACAGAATCAGAGTAGGGGAGGCGATGAGCAGCGCAACGCCGACGATGTAGCTGGAGGTCAGCACGTCGAGCTTTTTCACCGTCTGCAGGAAGTAGAGGGCCCAGAACTGGCCGCTGTACCACACCACGCCCTGCCCGAGCAAAACCACGATAGCAACCAGAATGAATTTGATGTTGGGGCTTAGGAATGCCTCTTTCCACGGATTTCGTACCATCCCGCCCCTGGCCTTCATCTCCTGGAAAACCGGAGTTTCCCCCAGTTGCAGCCGGATGTAGACCGCCATGATCACCAGCAGGAAAGAGATGAGGAACGGAATCCGCCAGCCCCATGCGTTGAAAGCGTCGTTGCCCAGGTAAGTCCGGGTACCAACGATCACTGCGAGGGAAACCACGATGCCCAGCGTCGGGGACGTCTGCAGCCAGCCGGTGTAGTAGCCCCGGCGCTCATCCGAAACGTGCTCGGCAACGTACGTGATCGCGCCGCCGTATTCCCCGCCCAGGCACAGCCCCTGGATGATTCTCAGGCCGAACAGAATAAAGGCAGCGGCAACGCCAATCGAGGCGTAGGTGGGTATCAGGCCGATGGCGGCTGTCCCCAAGCCCATTCCGGTCAGAGTCACGATGAAGGTGTATTTGCGGCCCACCCGGTCACCCAGATATCCGAACAAAAAGGCGCCCAATGGACGAATCAGGAAGCCGGCGGTAAACAGGGCGATGGTGCTCAGCAACGCCGCCACCGGGTTGGTTTTGTCGAAGAACTTGACCGACAGGACCGCGGCCAAACTACCGAAGATGTAGAAGTCGTACCATTCGATGACGTTGCCTACGGCGGCGGCGACCACTACACGGCGGAAGTTTTGTGGGATCTGCCCGGGCATAGTATTCCCCTTCGATTCGTTTGGTTTATGAGCGAAAAGTAGACTGCCTCAGCCTTGATAATCCGCCGCGACGGTCTCGTCCACCTTGCGCGCGCCCATCGCATTGAACACCAGCGTCAGCACGACCGCCACCACCAGGTTGAGAATGAGCGTGTAGAAGGCGGTGTAGCCCGGGAAGGTGTAGCCGCCGAAGGCGAGCGGGTAGGCGGGCTTGAGCTCCGCGGCGATGGCCATCGCGGTGCCGGCATAGGTGCCGACGGCCCAACCGAGGAGCAACGCCCAGGAGTTGAACCAGCGGGTATAGACACCCAGCATCACGGTGGGCAGCGTCTGGATGATCCAGATCCCGCCCAGCAGTTGCAGCTCAATCGCATACTTTGTCGGCACGAACAGGATGAAAACGAGGGCCCCCAACTTGACGATCAGCGACACCCATTTCGCCATCTGGGCTTCCTGCCGGTCGGTCGGATTCTTGTTGATGAACTCACGGTGAATGTTGCGCGTGTAGAGGTTCGCCGCAGCAATCGACATGATGGCCGCCGGCACCAGGGCGCCGATACCAATCGCCGCGAACGCGATACCGACGAACCAGGACGGGAAACCGTGGAGCAACAACGCCGGCACCGCGAAGTTGTTGCCGAACTGCTTGAAGCCGGCTGCGAATTCCGGAAGGTCCTTGACCCCGGCGGCGAGCGCGAAGAAGCCGAGCAGGGCGAGCAGGCCCAGCATGAAGGTGTAGCCGGGCAACAGGGCGGCGTTGCGGCGGATGGCGCGGCCGCTGCTGGCACTCATAATAGCGGTAAGAGTGTGGGGATATAGGAACAGCGCCAACGCCGAACCCAGCGCCAGTGTCGCGTAGGAGCCGTAGGCACCGGTGGTATGGGGTCCGGGAACCGCCAACAACAGCTTCTGCGGCGGCACCGCCGCGAAGATCTTCCCAAAGCCGCCTAGCTCGATCGGGATGACGATGACCGCGGCGAAGGCGGTGACGTAGATCAGAATGTCCTTGACGATCGCGATCGATGCCGGGGCGCGCAGACCGCTCGAATAGGTGAAGGCCGCGAGCACCGCGAAGGCAATGATGAGAGGCAGGTCGGCGGCCAGGCCCGTTCCGGAGATGCCCAGTGCGCCGACCACGACCTGGATGCCCACCAGCTGCAGGGCGATGTAAGGCATCGTCGCGACGATGCCGGTGATGGTTATCGCCAGCGCCAGCCAGCGATTGCCGAAGCGTCCGCGTACGAAATCGCCGGCGGTGATGTAGCCGCGCTTGTGACACACATACCAGAGGCGCGGAAACACCAGGAACAGGATGGGATAGATGACGATGGTATAGGGCACCGCGAAAAACGCCACCGCGCCCGCCCCGAAGGCGAGCGCCGGAACCGCGATGAAGGTGTAAGCGGTGTAGACATCACCACCCACCAGGAACCAGGTGATGACGGTGCCGAAGCGCCTTCCGCCCAATCCCCACTCGTGCAGCAAGTCGAGATCGCCCCTGCGCCAGCGCGCGGCGGCGAAGCCCAACCAGGTGATGAAGGCAAACAGCAGTACGAAGATCGTGAGCGCAACCCAGTTCACGTCCTGCATGACATTGCCCCTGGTTTGTCTGGCGACGCCGGGCTACTTCTCAGTGGCCAGATAGATCACCGCCGTGATTACGGCGCTGATGAGGACCCACAGGAGCTGATACCAGTAGAAGAATGCAACGCCCATCCAATAAGGTTCGGCTCTGTTGTAGAAGGGCGGCCAGAGCACGGCGACGAACTGGACGAGAAACAGCAGGTACCACCAGCTCCATTCGCTGCGCGTTCGCTGTGCATCGTTCATGAGAGCCTCCTTCGGTCAAGAAGTCCGTCAGCCGCGCGAACCGTGTTCAGATAGCATCCGCGGCCTCACGGCCTGAGTTCTTCAGGCCCTGAGACCGCAGTTCGCTGTGCATTGGCAGGTTCTAGAATTTGAAGCGGATACCCGTGGTGGTGCTCACCGTGGAAGTATTGAAGTCGAAGCCGTTGGCCAGTCCATCCTTGACCCCGGTATAGAAGGTGCCGAAATAGCCGTCGAAGCGCTTGCTGAAGCGATAATCGAGCACCACCGAGAAGGAATTCTCGGTGCCGCTGCAGCCGCCGCTGGAGTTGTCCGAGCACCCCGCGTGAGCTCCGGTGGCGAAGCTGTTCTGCTTGTAGCCGTAGTAGGCTGCCAGCAGGTCCAGCGAGGGGCTCAGGCCGATCTTCGCCCCCGCCCAGAACACCTGCAGGGTCTTCTGATTGTTGAAGGCGGTGTTGTTGGTGAAGGCGA
>WNFQ01001821.1_pt1 | contig 15296 bp, 10 predicted proteins | sample 5400171 | NCBI WGS metagenome assembly WNFQ01 (sample SAMN13153356, study PRJNA577476) | soil metagenome | isolation source: 20 cm soil under Madrone tree | place: USA:California | collected 2016-06-14
GCGAAATTTACCTGGTTGCCCGCTGAGTTTCTCAAACAACAAAAGGTTGAAGCATGGTCGGACATGCCGGTCTGGGCCGGTGACGAGCTCGGACTTGCGCGCACGAAGATCGATCGCGCGCGCGCAAAAGGCTTAACGTTTCGTCCTCTCGCTGAAACGGCGCGCGACACGCTCGCCTGGTTCAAGTCGTTGCCGCAAGATCGACAATCGAAATTGCACGCCGGTCTTACACCCGAACGCGAGGTGGAAGCGCTTGCCGCGTGGAAGAAACAAAACGCGTTGTCATCGTGAGCGCAGCGAACGACCTCTCCTACTCGGGTAACGTTTCCCGTATTTGTGAGGTCCCTCGCATGCGCTCGGGATGACAAGGTTTTTTGATGAAACGTATCTTCTCGAAAATTGTTGACGTAAAGCCGGACGAGATTCGCGCGCTTTTACTCGGGTTCCTGTTCCATTTTCTCATCCTGACCGGGTACTACATCATGCGCCCGATCCGTGACAGCATCGCGGGCGGCCAAAAGCTCGAAACGTTACCGTGGATGTTTACGGCCACGCTCGTGGCCATGCTGATCGCCAACGCCGTCTTCGCGGCCATCGTTGCCCGCATGTCGCGCCGAAGGTTCATCCCACTCGCCTACGGGTTTTTCATTTTCAATCTTGCTCTTTTTTTCGTCTTGATGAGGACCGGCTCGCCGGAGCAGCAAGTCTGGATCGGACGAGCGCTCTTTGTCTGGGTCAGCGTCTTCAATCTCTTTAACACCGCCATCTTCTGGGCCTTCATGACGGACCTGTTCACGGTCGAGCAGGGTAAGCGGCTTTATGGCTTTATCGCGGTCGGTGGCTCCCTCGGCGGTATTCTCGGACCCTACATTACCAAGCATTACGTTCAGCAAATTGGTCCCGCCAACCTTCTTGCGATTTCCGCATTAATATTCTTGATAGCAATCTTACTCGTTCGATTTTTCCCGAGCGGGTTCACAGAGGCGGGGAGAGCGACCGCCGTCGAAGAGAAACCTATCGGCGGATCGATTTGGTCCGGCCTGACGCACATTGCGCATTCTCCCTATTTGTTCGGACTAGCCACTTCGATGCTCATCTACACGACCACGTCGACTTGGGCCTATTTTCAACAATCCGACCTTACGCGCGCGGCTTTTCAGGACAGCAATGCTCGCACGGCGTTTCTTGCCAGTCTGGACATGTGGGTCAACAGCATCACTGTCGTGATCCAGATTTTCCTGACCGGACGCCTATTAAAATGGTTTGGTGTTGGTTTCACGCTCGTGGCCATGCCTTTTCTGAGCATGGTCGGGTTCGGTGCGATGGGTATCGCGCCAAGTCTGGGCTTGCTCGCCGCATTTCAAGTGGTGCGCCGAGCCGCCGCTTATGCGTTGATGCGACCTTCTCGCGAAATCCTGTTCACGGTTTTGCGACGCGAAGATAAGTATAAAGTCAAAAGTGTGACGGACACATTAGGATACCGCGTCGGTGACCAGTTAGGCGCCTGGTCGTATGGCGGTCTGCACGCGGTTGGCTTGGGACTCGCAAGCATCAGTTTTGTTGCCGTTCCAGTTGTGGCCGGCTGGTGTGTCCTTAGTCTTTGGCTTGCCCGTAAGCAGCGCGCTTTGGCTGACGCGCAACGTCGTAACATTGCTCCGTTCCCAGAAACTTCGGCGCCGGAACCGGCGTAATTGCTTCGCGAGTGTCCACCTCGATTCAGCTGTTTTTTACTCAGTCGCGTCTGAACGAGTTGCGCATTTTCCGTTCAAGGACGAATTAACTAAGCAACAAATTACAGGAGGTAAAAGAATGGCAACACGAGCTGGATCGGCTGTTTGGGAAGGCACATTGAAGCAAGGCAAGGGAACCATGAAGCTCGGGAGCGGCGCGTTCGAGGGACCGTACTCATTTTCATCACGTTTCGAAGAAGCAAAGGGCACGAATCCCGAAGAGCTCATCGGCGCGGCGGAGGCCGGTTGTTACTCGATGGCCCTTTCGGCGAACCTGGAGAAAGCCGGACATCCGGCCAAACGCATCAGCACAAACGCTACCGTGAAACTCGAGATAGTTGGCGGTGGACCAAAAATTACGTCCATCGATTTGAAAACCGAAGCCGAGGTTCCCGGAATCGACGAAGCGAAATTCCGTGAACAAGCCGAGCTAACAAAAAAGACCTGCCCGGTTTCCGTGGCTCTTTCAGGGACCAAGATTAATCTCGACGCCAAGTTGCTGTAGCCGAGGCCACCGATCGGAGCGCTGGCGCTAGTCCTGCCGGAAGTGAATTCCGTGCTCGGAGCCAATCTGATAATCCCGCGATATGTCGGGTCCGCCTGGCTTGCAAATTCCGCAGCGCAGCGTGCGAAAACTTTCTCAAAGCCTGACGGCCTCGTCGTAAGGAACTACTGCCGCTAATTTGGTAATCGCGTTACTTCGCCAAGTCGTAGAGATATTCGACAAAAGACATCACTGCGCCGTCGAATCCCTGAATTTTCGGGCTCGCGGATTCGATGATGTAATATTCGTCCGGCGCATGCGCCCCGCTGCCGTGACCGAGCCCGAAATGTCCGGCGGCAAGTTTTAACGGCTCACCGGTAAAGACGTAACCGGGATACGAACCGGCGTTCCGCGGCCACAACATCGCATCAATGCCGAAATGCTTATAGGTTGCGAGTTGCGCCTTAATCAGCGCAGCGTCCGCCGATGTGGTCGTCGGATCATAGCCGCCGGTCATATTCACTTCGATGTCGCCGAAGCCGCGCTTCGCCAGATGCGCCTTCAACGCCGCGAGCGCGTCCGCCGCTTTCATATCCGGCACGAGACGCATATCGATCTTCGCAACCGCGCGATGCGGCAGGATTGTTTTGCCGCCGGGGCCGGTATAACCGCCGACCAGCCCTTCGATGTTCACCGTCGGCTGCGATTCGAGCCGTTCGTTCGCCTGTTGCCACGGCAAATCATTAATCCAATGCTGCACGGAAAATAACTTCTTTGCTTGCGCTTCACTCCGCACCTTCGATACCTTAGCGATCATCGCTTTCTCCTCAGCACTGAGTGGCCGCGGCTTCGGATAATTATCGATCTTGATTTCGTTGCCGTCGTCGGAAACGAGCGTGTCGAGCGCTTTGACCAAATGCCAGGCGGGACTGTCCACCATCGCTTTGAGCGAAGAGTGAATATCCTTGGCCGGACCGCGTCCCCATTTTTCGCCGCTGGACACCAGCTCGAGCTCAATCACGCCTTTCGAGCCAAGGTTTACGGTCACAACTCCATCTAAATCCTGCGTGGCCGAGGGCATGAACACGCCAACGCATTTCTTCAACGCCGCAAGCACTTCAGGTCGCCTAACGAGTTGCGGGATGTGTGGCGAGCCGATCTCCTCCTCGCCCTCAGCCACGATCACGAGGTTCACCGGCATTTTCTTGCCCGCGCCGCTAATCGCATGCAGCGCCGCGAGGAACGCTGCTTCCGGTCCCTTCTGATTCACCGCGCCGCGACCGATGATCACCTTGCCCAGCGGCGGTTTGTCCACTAACCGCGCTTCCGTCGGCGGCGACGTCCACTCCTCCGGATCGAACTGTTTCACGTCATACATGAAATAAAGTCCGATCGTTTTCGCCGCGCCCGTATCGAGCGTCGCGAAGACGCCCGGTTTGCCATCCGTGTTCAGGACCGTCGCCTGCTGAAATCCGGCATCGCGCGCCAGCTTCGCCATGTACTCCGCGCCTTCCGGATATCCGCGATTCTCGGCCGCGATCGATACCTGGCCGATCCAATCCTGCAACCGCTTCACTCCCTCATCATGCCGCTTCGTGATCTCCGCTTTGATTGCAGCGAGATCGTTTTCAGCTGAGCAAACGCAGTCAGCGCCGACGACGAGAGCGACCGTTGCTAACAGTGATAGAAGTCGTGTGTTCATAACCAGAATGCCTCCTTAAAGAGCCAGGCTCTCCTGCTTCGCAATTGAACCGGCAGTGGCAGTAAGTCCACCGAATTTTTTTACCAGCTCATCGAGCTTGGCGACGTAGTAGTCAATGTTTTCGTCGCGGTTTTCGGGATCAAACTCTGAAGCGAGTCTGGCGGCCTCGTACGCGGGAACTTTCTTCGGCGTCGCCTTGATGTAATAGCTGATCTGCTCCCCGGGTTTGTAGTTGCGGCCGCTCGCGAGAGCGAGTTCATAGGCGGCGGCACGATTGCGCGATGAGCTGGCAATCTTCGCGCGATATTTCTCGAGCGAATCCTGGAGAGTGTCAGTCTTCATCAGCATGTCGATTTTCCATTCACGGTTCCGAATTTTTCCTTCGAATTGATTCCGAAGATCGGTAATCGCTTCCGGTTTTCCCTGCATGATGAGCTTGATCATTTCCTCCAGGAAAACGCGCTGGAATTTCTCGAGCCCGCGCGATTTTAGCGCGCCACCTTTGATGATGACCTCGCCATCGCGCGCAAGGAGCGCATAATTTTTCGCTTTGTAGCTGAACATGGCGTCGAACTGCTCGTCGAATTCGACTTCGATTCCAGGCGGCAATTCTTTGGCCAGACCGCGTTGAAGTTCTTCGATCTGGTCTGCTGTAGCGGCTGCATCGGCTGCGTTGCCTTTAGTCTTTGCAGGCGACACGCTTGCCTCTACAGCAGACGGCGGGACAAAGTAAATTCCGTCGGTATCGACCTCGATCACTTTCGCGCCGTGCGCGTCTAACCAGTCGATCATTTTCTTCAACAAATCGCGCCCGATCTGGGTGACGCGCGCGGCGGCGTCGAAATCGGCGAAATGTCCCTGCGCGAACCCGAGGTAACCGTAAAAGCTGTTCAGCAGGATCTTGAACGTATTTTGCAGCGCTTGGAGGTGATGCTGCTTCGTGGGATCTTTCTCGGCCCGCATTTTCGACTTCGCTTCCAAGCGAAACGTGCGGAGGTCAGTGAGCAAATGCCGGAAGATTTGCAATTGATCGGCTGCAGGGAAGCAATCGAATTGCAACATGACCGACGGATAGAGCGATGCGATGTCGCAATGCCAGACGTTGCGGGCCACGCCCGTGAAGAAGATGTCGGTGTAACCACCCTCGAATGCGCGCGCCATCGGCAGCTCGGGAATGGAATGACGTTGCCGGAAATATTCACGCAGGAAGAGCGCGTTGATGCGCGTGGCGTTGCCGCGCACGATCCCGTCCTGGAAGTTGTATGGGAAAATTTGCGCCTGGATAAAGTGGCTCGGACTCAACAGCTCCGAGAGCGCGCGCGTTTCCCGAACACCGCACAGGGCGCGCCGTCGAAATTCTTCTGAATTGCTCATGTACGCGCGCTGCAATTCCTTGCCCGTTAGCGCTGAAATTTCGTCGCTGTCACAAAGATCGAAATGCCGGGCGACATCGGTCCGTTCGAAACCAGCGAGGGAACGCATGCCGACATCGTAAAATTGCGCGAGCAAAAAAGTGTCAACGAAGTGGCGGCCGCCAACCGTGAACTTGGGATAATCGATTGTTTTCTCCGCGATTTGGAGTCGTGACGGTCGCGAACGGAGAAAACCATCGGCGCGTCCCCAATCGAGTTTCGTTTTCGCCTTTTTCGCGCGCGAAACGAGATAAGGCAGATCGAACCGGAATAAGTTGTGACCTTCGATCACGTCGGGGTCGCATTCCTTGATCAAACTCGTTAGGCGCTTGAGCGCCCCACGTTCCGATTCCTCGACATTCTTTGGATCGACAATGAGTAGCTCTTCCCAGCCGCTGTTGTCCGATAGCGCAATGCTCATGATGTGGTCGCCCGGGCCGGCATCAGCAACACCGGCTACAGTTTCTGCGAACGAAAGCACTTCGAGCTGCATTCGTTTCAGTTCTTCGAATGGCAGATCTTTAAAGAGGGTACGACCGGTGGCAGTGAGATAATGCTGCACCGGATCGGTGAAGGCGAAGAAATCGCGCCCAGCTTTCTTTAGTCCATTGCGCAGGGTAATCAGGTCTTTCCAGCTATCGACCGTAACCAGCCAGCCGTACTTGAGAGTGCTCTCAAGCTTTTCGGATTCGATGCCAAGATCGACCACGTCAGAGTCGCACCAGACAAACGGGTGAAAGGGCTCGACGTCGGTGACGGTCGATCCGTCGTTCTCGCGGCGATAAACCTTCACCGTACCGGTTTCGCCGAGTTCGATTGCGATAATGCGGGGCGCCGGGTCGGCGCCGAAAAGCAGGGTGTTTTTCTCAAATTCCATCAGCCATTCACAGATTGCGCAGATTTCGCCATCTGTCATTCCGAGCGAAGTCGAGAAATCTCTTACTGTTTCTCCGAGCCGAATTAAATTGAGAGATGCTTCGACCCATTCGGCTTGCGCTTAGGGCAGGCTTTCGCTCAGCATGACAAGTATGAAGGTTCGTTTCTTCTCAATCTTGTCGGTATTAGCGCTGGTCTCGGCGCTCGCCACTGCGCAACAGACGCCGCAATCACTCGCCGATGCGGAACTACCGTCACTGCTCGCGATTTACAAAGACGTCCACACCCATCCGGAATTATCAGGACATGAAGAACGCACGGCGGCGATCGTGGCGAAGGAATTGCGCGCCGTGGGTTGCGACGTGACCGAAAATTTCGGCAAATACGACAAGCCAAATCTGAAGTGTTACGGAGTGATCGGCGTGATGAAGAATGGCGAGGGGACGACAGTGCTCGTCCGCACCGACATGGACGCGTTGCCGGTGAAGGAGGAGACCGGACTGCCCTACGCGAGCAAAGTTAATACTAAAAATGACAGCGGTCAGGAAGTTTGCGTGATGCATGCCTGCGGTCACGACGCTCATATCGCTGCCTTCATTGGCACTGCGCGAGCATTACAGCATCTGAAAGATCAATGGGCGGGGACGATTATTTTTGTGGGTCAACCGGCGGAAGAAGCAATCGGCGGCGCCCGCGCGTTGCTTAAGGGCGGGCTCTACGATCGATTCGGGAAACCGAATTTTGCGCTCGGTTTTCATGACAAGGCCGATCTTGAAACTGGCCGCATTGGTGTAACCGAAGGTTACACGTCCGCAAATGTCGATTCCGTCGACGTCACGGTCCGAGGCGTGGGCGGACACGGTGGGTATCCGCACAAAACGAAAGACCCGGTCGTGCTCGCCGCGGAAATGATTAACATGTGGCAAACAATTGCCAGCCGAGAAAATAATCCCATTGATCCGATCGTGGTGACAGTCGGTTCAATTCATGGCGGCACGAAGCACAACATTATCCCGGATGAAGTGAAAATGCAGTTGACGGTGCGCACTTATAAAGCGGACGTGCGCGACCGCGTGCTGGCGGCGATTGATCAGATCGCGAAAGGGATCGCGGCGGCTGCGGGAATTCCTACGGAGTGCGCTCCAATCGTCAGCGTCGCCAAAGATCAATTGACGCCCGCGACTTACAATAATCCCGAGCTGACAAAACGTCTCGTTGCTGTGTGGAAGAAGTCATTGGGCAACGAAAACGTGGAGATTGTCGATCCGACCATGGGCGGTGAAGATTTTTCCGAATATAGCCTGCCGGATCATTCTATTCCGGCGGTTGATTTTCACTTCGGAGCAGTCGAGCCAGCAAAGATCGCGGAGTACAAACAGGCGGGAAAAGAATTGCCAACCCTGCATTCGAGCAAATTCGCGCCCGTGCCCGAACCGACGATCCGCGTCGGAATTATCGGAATGACGACCGCGGTGTTGGAGTTGATGAAGAAATAAGTCGGACGTTTTCGGACAAACGTTCCTACCTGTTCCTATTTGACCTTAATGTTCTTCCGCAGATAGGTGGGAACATCGAGATCCTCGCCTTCCACGATGGTCGGTTCACTTTTTTCAAAGCGACCACGCGTGACCGACTCGAACTGCAAGACCTCCTGTTTCGCCTGCATATTTTTTTCAGACGATGGTTTCTCCTCTTTCGTCAACGCCGGCTTCGTCTGCTGGGTAATCAAGCGCGGTTCAGATTTGTTGAGCACAGGTGGCGCCGACGGCGGGGGTGTTTCGCCGGGCGCCGGTTCCTCAATCGGAATCGTCTCCGCAGGCTGGGAAGCGTCCACTGAAGTTCGTTCCAGCTCTCCGTCGACTTTCGGAGAAGCGTCCTGAGATTGCCCCCAGACGGGCGGCGTTGCGGGTGCGCTATTCTGGTCCGGATAAATCTGCTCCGGAATAGAATCCTCGTCCGCTGCAAGCGAACTAATGATTGTGACGCTCAGGCGGTCTCCCATTCGCCCGTCCACAGCCGTGCCGAACAGAATCTGCGTCTGCTCGTTTACATGACGACCAAGCTCCTGCATCAGGATTTCTACTTCGGATAACGTCATTCCGGGTCCGCCCGCCACTTGAACCAGGACACGGGCCGCGTCCGCCAGCATGCGGCCCCGATCCATCAACGGATTTTTGAGCGCCTGTGCGAGAGCGTCGTGTGCGCGATTGGCCGAATCGGATTCACCAAAACCAAACAAGCAACGACCATTGCGGCTGCGCAACGCGGCAAGCAAGTCATCGAATCCGATGCGGATGAGCCCCGGCCGCTGAATGAGATTTACAATGGAGCGAACGCTTTGACTGATCATGATATCCGCTGTCGCAAAAGCCTGATGGATTCCGGCTTTCGGCGCGACCATGTCGCCGATCTGATCGTTCTCGAAGCAGATGACCGCGTTGGCGATCTCGTTAAACCGGGCGAGCGCCTCCCGCGCTTGTGCACCACGACGTTTACCCTCGAAAGCAAATGGAAGAGTGGCAAACGCAACGACAAGCGAACCGGCTTCACGGGCGAGTTGCGCGACATATGGCGCGGCGCCCGAGCCGGTGCCGCCACCGAGTCCGGCGCAAATAAAAATCATTCTGGCGTCTGCGAGCGCCTCGCGGATTTCGTCAGCCGATTCCACCGCTGCTTGATAGCCTAGCTCCGGGTCGCCGCCCGCGCCCAAACCACGGGTTACAGAGCGACCGAGTTGCACTTTATGCGCCGCCACGGAACTGGCCAGTGACTGCACATCGGTATTAATCGCGACCGCATCTGCTCTTTCCAAGCCATCGAGTACAATCCGATCGAGCGCGTTCAAGCCAGCGCCACCAATGCTTACAATCTTGATTGGAATAAATCCCTCTTGCCGTTCGGGCAAACTGTAGTTCTTGCTGAGCTGAATCATTTGGGTCGCTTCGATGTTATTGATTGTCTATTTTTATCTCATTCCGCTAAAGAATTTGCCGAAGATTCGTCCAAATCTCCGCCGCGGCCGATCTGTTTGCACAGCTTGCGCGTATTTGATCAAACCGATCGCGGTCGAAAATTGCGGGTTTTCGACCGCGGAAGTCAATCCCGACGCGGTTTGCGCGTGCGCTACGTGCGCGGGCATTTCGAAAATTTCTTGCGCGAGATGATCGATACCGTTGAGAAGACTACATCCACCCGTAATGAAAATACCGGCACCGAGGTAATTAATGAATGGTTCTTCTTCGAGTCTGCGTTTAAGGAGTTCAAGATTCTCCTGCAACCGTAAATGAATGATCGTGTTTAGGGTCTCGCGCTCGATCTCCTTCCCGGCAAAGCCGGAGTCGTCTTTTAATAAAATTGTCTCGCCAGGAAGACAATTTCCGAGGACGCAGCTGCCTTCCTCGATTTTTAATTTCTCAGCGCGCGCCATTGGAATGCGCAGCCCCATCGAAATATCATTTGTGATATGGTCGCCGCCGACCGCGAGGCAACCGCTTTGCTTGACCACGCCATCAGCGTATAAAATGTAATCGCTCGTGCCGCCGCCAATATCGATCACCAGCGCGCCGAGATCTTTTTGGTGCTGTGTCAGAACCACCTGCGCAGAAGCAAGCGCGCCGAAGACAACGTCTTCGACCTCGAGCGGCAACTCCTTCACGCATCGGATGGTATTCTGAATGCGCGTGCGCACGCCGTGGATGATATGAAAATCGGCTTCCAATTTTTGCCCAAGCATCCCGACCGGATTAAGCACGCCGTCTTGTCCTTCGACGTGGTAATGCTGGATGATCGAATGCAGAAAGGCATTTTGCGCGGGGATGCTGACCTCCCGTGCACTAATCTTTACATCTTCGACATCCTGCTCATCAATCTCATCGCGGTCTTCTGGCAGCATCACACAGCCGCGGTTATTGAAGCTTTGAAGGTGGGACCCCGCGACTGCGACGTACACGCTCCGAATCATGACATCGCTTTTTTGCTCGGCGTCGACTACCGCTTCGTGGACACACTTCATTGCCGTTTCAAAATCAACGATCTCGCCTTTACGCACGCCACGTGACGGCGTCTGGCCGACCCCGAGGACTTTGATCGCGCCATCGGGACGGCTTTCACCGACGACCACGCAAATTTTCGAGGTCCCAATCTCAAGGCCAATCATCAAATTGCTGCTCGCCATCGTTATTAGCCTTTCTTTTGCCGCGAGACCGGAACTGCTTTGGGGATCGGTGTCAAACTCGTGCGCGCTTTCGCCGGCGATGGCGCGGCCTTCGCCGACTCATGCACTGGAATCGCTTTCAAAATGCGCGGTTCCACAGGGGGTTCAATCGTGTCATTAATGACAGCTGCTGCCGGTTTCGTGAATGTCACGGGGATGTTTCGCTGAACAAGCAAATTCACCGTCTCGAGTTCCTGTTTTGAATCGTCACAGTAAACCAGAAATTGTTCGAGACGCTGTAATTGTGCCTCGAGATCATTTAATGCAAACGTGACGCGCGTGTGGTTCTTGTCGCTCACCACCAGGCAATAACTTTTGGAAACATCAATCTCGCGGATCTGAAATCTCATTTGCATAAAACTACGCGTGCTCAAACGGAGCAACTCGAGCGCCGTTTTTGCTTCGGGTGATTCGACGACTTTCCCCGCCTCGAGCGATTCGCTCGAGCATCCTGAAATGAGCGGCAATCCCAGATATTCGGGCAACAACTTCTTTTCTTTCATTAAAACACCTCGCGCGTCGACAAGAAAAGCAGCATCTGACACAAATGGATCGGACACTTGTTTTTCGCCCGTAATCCACGCAACCGGCTTTCGCTCAACCACACGAATATCGATCTCCCCTGGCAGTTTGCGTACAACCTCCACCTCATCGACTTGTGGAAGCCGCTGCAGACTCTCACGCACGCGCCCCAGGTTCATACTGAAAATGTTTTCACCTTCGTGCAGATCGGCCACTTTCAGGATCTGCTCGCGCTGCAACGTACCATCCGTCTGCAGCTCGATTGTGCGCAACTGATAGTCCTGATTTTCGAAGAAAAAGCGTTTTGCGCCTTCGCGTGCACCGATATAAATGGCAGCGCAGAGCCCGGCCAGGAACGCTAATTTGGAAAAGACAGCCAGAACCTTTCGAACGCGATGCTGCGTGGCTCTGCGGGAGCGAACCTTAACATCTAACAAATGCTGTTGACGTCGTCGCTGGTGCAAATTGGACACGCGCTGATTACCCGGCTGGCGACGTTTTTGAGCAACTTTCATCTGCGAGCTCCTTCCGTTCTGGCCCGCGAAAGCGCAATGATGCGCGCACAAAGATCGACATAATTAATGCCCGCGGCCGCGGCGGCTTCGGGCAGCAGGCTTGCCTCGGTCATGCCGGGAATCGTGTTTACTTCTAGAACGGTGGCCGCGTCGTTTTCGGGCAAGAGAACATCGACGCGCGAGTAAACCTGTAAACCAATGGCGCGATGCGCCTTCAAGGCAAGATCTTGAATCTCCTTGGTTTTGTCATCATCGATCTTCGCCGGACAAACGTGCTCGGCGCCACCGCCAGCCTGTGGATTCAGAAACGGATACTTGTTTGTGAAATCGTAAAAGCCGCCCTTCGGGATTATCTCAAGAATCGGCAAGGCTTGATCACCGAGGATACCAATCGTCAATTCCCGGCCGGGCACAAATTTTTCTATCAACAATTCTCCATCGTATTTCGCGGCTTCCACCAAAGCGGAATCGAGCTCACGTTCCTCCTTCACGATAACAACGCCTACGGTCGAGCCTTGCCGCGGCGGCTTCACCACGATTGGCAACGGAATCGTCGGATCCTGACCCGACTTCACCACTTGCCAATACGGAGTCGTCACATTGTTTTCGCGAAATTTCTCTTTCGAAAGGATTTTATCGAAAGCGATGCGGCTCTCTTTTATCCCATCACCGGTGTAAGCGACACCGCGATCTTCGAGAATTCTCTGCAGTTGGCCATCTTCGCCGAAAGTTCCGTGAATCGCAAGAAACGCGAGGTCGACATCCGGGGGCAGTTCGAAATTTTCATCCCGTACATCCACATCGACTACTTCGACGCCTAACGAACGCAAAGCCTTTGAAACGCCATGTCCGGTTGCGAGCGAAACATCGCGTTCCGAGCCCGGTCCGCCCATAAGCACGGCGATTTTTCTAGGTAGCGCGTCATCCCTCTTCATGCTGGCTCTCCCACAATTTGAACTTCCGTTTCCAGCTCAATCCCGCGTTGCGCTCGCGCCACGGTTTTGATCTTTTCGATCAACTGAAGCATTTCAGCCGCGGTCGCCCCGCCGTCATTGACGATAAAATTGCCGTGCACTTCCGAGACGCGCGCCTTGCCGATGCCCAAATTTTTCAAACCCAGCTCTTCAACCAGTTGTCCCGCTGGACAATTCTGCGGATTTTTAAAGATGCATCCGGCGCTTTTCGCAATCGGCTGCGATGTGCGGCGTTTTTCCTGCGATGCGTGCAATTTTCGAGCGATCTGTTCGGCTGGCGCAGGCTGGCCGCGAAAGACCGCAGACACGGCAAAATTGTTTTCAAGTAAAGGAAAGCTCCGGTAATGCACTTCCAGTTCGCCCCGTGTTTTCGTGTGGGGATTTCCTTCCACGTCGAGATAACGAACACGCACAACGTTCTCAAAAGTTTGTGCGCCCATGGCACCGGCATTCATCCGCAGACCGCCCCCGACGGCGCCGGGAATGCCCTCCATCCACTCCAGGCCACCAATCCCAGCCGCCTTACCCGCGTAGGCGATGTCCTTTAATTTCGCGCCGACACCCGCTGTTATTTCGTTGCCATCAACCTCAATCTTGTCGAAATCGCCTCCGCGGGGATGGACCACGACGCCCCGAATGCCACCATCGCGCACGAGCAAATTTGAGCCACGGCCAATGACGAAAAGCGGAAGACCTTCAGTCCGGCAAGAGCGGATCAATTCCGCAAACGCGTTCTCATTGCGTGGTTCAACCCAGAATTGCGCCGGACCGCCCACCCGCAAGGTGGTGTGTTTCGAGAGCGGTTCGTAAAGCCGCATTTCACCCTCTTCACCAACAATCGCTTTCAATTTCTCCGCAATCACGAGATCAGCGGCCAAGATGGACAGTTGCTCATGAATATTGCCTGCACCCAGGCTCAAAACGAGATCGCCGGAGTCGAGCATGTTTCCGATATCGTGATGGACCCACTCGAAACGCGGCTGATAACTCACTCCGCGATGCCCATGACGCGCGATTTCGTCAGCGATGGTTTGGCCACTGATGCCAGGGATTGCGGTCTCATTCGCGGCATAGACATCAGTCACAACAACGCGGTCTGCGTCATCAAAGGCACCTCCAAATTTATGGCACAGCGCTTTGGTTCGCGAAAAACGATGCGGCTGAAACATCGTCAGGATGCGTTTGCGGCGCGTCGATCTAGCCGTCTTGAGCGTAGCGCGAAGTTCGCTGGGATGATGCGCGTAATCATCGACCAGCAGAAAACGATCGCTGGCGTATTTTATTTCGAACCGCCGCCGCGCGTGTTCAAATTTGCGAAGAGAGGCTGCAACTTTCTCAAACGGAATCCCAAGCTCGCTCGCCAGCGCGATGACCCCGAGGGCATTGTGGACGTTGTGCTGTCCGGGAACATTCAGCACGGCCTGGCCTAGTTGTTGGCCACGGAGATAAACACAAAAAACCGATGCAAAATCGCGCAGTTCGATGTCAGTGCCGCGATAATCGGCGTTTTCGGAAAAGCCGTATGAGACCGCGGGTTTTCGCCGCGAGCACAATCGAACCGTGTTAGCGTCATCGGCACTGTAGAAAAGTATTCCGGTAGTTTGCTCGATGAGCTGAGCGAAAACTTTTTCGATTGCGGCAAGATCGACATAAAAATCAAGGTGCTCCTCTTCAATGTTCAAAATGAGGGTGTGCTCGGGGTGAAAGCAGCGCAGCGATCCATCGCTTTCGTCGCCTTCCGCAACAAAATATTCGCCGAGCGGATCCCAATGTGCATTGCTTCCGAGAATCGGAATTTCCGCACCGACATAATGCGACGGATGGAGGCTAGCTTCGCGCAAAACGTGCGCTGTCATCGCAGAGGTAGTCGTTTTTCCATGCATTCCCGCGATGAGGATCGCGCGCTTTGTTCTCATGATGGCGGCAAGCGCCTCCGCCCGCCGCACGGTGGATTTCCCGAAATCACGCGCGCTCAAAAGGATCGGATTGTTGATCGTGATCGCAGAGGAGAAGACAATGAGGTCGGCGTCGCTGGCGTCGTCCGCATGATGGTTCTCGTGAAAACGCAGACCGAGCCGTTGCAATCGATCCGTCTCCACGGTGCTAGCCTTGTCGGAGCCGCTAACCTGGTGCCCAAGCTCGAGCAAAAGTGCGGCAATACCGCTCATCCCGCTGCCGGCCACGCCGACAAGATGAATCTTATGATGCTCTCGCGTGAGCAATTTCGGAAGGTCAAGGTCAGAGGCGTGCTTCATGGGTCATATATTTCTCCATGGTTGTGACCATGAGCCCGGCCGCGTTTTTCGGCGCGAGTTGCGAAGAATTCGCCGACATCTTCCGGATTCGCTCTGGGTTCTCGATCAACTCACGAATCTTGCGGGCAAGCAATTCGCCAGAGATCTCTGACTCCTTAACGAGAATTGCGGCCTGAGCGCGCGCATAAACCTCCGCGTTGCGCGTCTGATGATCGTCTGCCGCATACGGAAACGGAATCAAGATGCCCGGCAGCGAAAAAGCGGCGAACTCGGCAAGACTCGCCGCTCCGGCTCGTGCTACGATAAGATCGGCGGCACTGTAAACTTCTTCCATTCGATGATGAAAGGCGGCGATGTAGGCCGGGATTTTTTCGCGGCGATAATTATCCGCGACAAGACGTTCGTCGCGCGCACCGGAAAGATGGATTACCTGCAGCAGCGCGTCGTGCAAAAACGGCAGCGATTTGATGACGGCTTGATTGATTCCGCTGGCCCCTTGGCTGCCGCCCATTACGAGTACTGTTGGCAAATCACCCCGCAGTCCGAGCCTTTGACGCGCAACCTGCCGATCCAAAGGTTTCAGCTCCGTTCGGATCGGCGTGCCGGTGACTTC